>Ga0310813_10000735_pt1 | contig 20043 bp, 13 predicted proteins | sample YN3metagenome_FD_203086 | JGI IMG/M metagenome (GOLD analysis project Ga0310813, IMG submission 203086) | Soil microbial communities from experimental microcosm in Duke University, North Carolina, United States - YN3 | ecosystem: Engineered > Artificial ecosystem > Soil microcosm > Unclassified...
GACGGGTGCACCGTGCCGCTTTGCACGTCGATCACCGTCGCGTTGCGAATCACGACAGGCGATTGGGCCGTGGCGTTTCGAGCGCCAACGAGGAACAGGCTGGCGCCCGCGCAGACGGCCGCGCGACGCGATCGCTTCAGGCGTGTCGTCACCTTGCCTCCGGCTTGGCGAGTTGCGAGAAGTAACAGTACTTCCCGGTCGCCAGCCAGGGCGAATCAGTCTCCGCGCATCGCGACGAGCGGGTCCACGCGGGAGGCGCGCCGGGCGGGCAGGTAGCTCGCCAGGAGCGCGATCGCGACGAGCACGCCCGCCGTCTCGGCAATCGTCGCCACGTCGGCGCGACCGATGCCGAATAGCCAGGACTGGACCAGTCCCGTCGCGAAGTACGCACCGACGAGACCGACCAACGTGCCGGCGACCGCGAGAAGGCCGCCTTCGCGCAACACGAGCGCGAGCACGTTATTCGAGCTGGCGCCGAGCGCCATGCGCACGCCGATCTCTTGTTGGCGGAGCGTGACCGAATAGGAGATCACGCCGTAGATGCCGACGGCGGCCAGAGCGAGGGCGACCATCGCGAAGATGCTGAGCAGCGTCGTGTTGAGCCGCGACTGTCCGAGTGACGCATCGATGACCTGGGTCACCGGCTGCATGTTGTAGATAGGAAGTGTCCGATCGATCTCGAGGATCGCCGCTCTCGTCGTCGCCGCGATCGCCGCGGCATCCCCTCGGCCGCGAACGACGAGCGACATCGTGCGCGCGACGTTCGTGGCGCCCGCGTACGAGAGATAGGTCATGAGCGGCGCGTCGACGGTGATCCCACGAGCGCGCGTGTCGTTCACAACACCGACGACTTCGAAGCCGACAGTGTCTCGCGGTCCGAAGCCAACGCGCTTTCCGAGCGGCGATTCGCCCGGCCAGTACGCGTTCGCCGCGGCCTGGCTCACGACGATCGTGGGCTTCGCGTCGGACCACGAGACGTCGCGCCCACGTAGGAGGCGTATGCGCATCGTGCGGAAGTAGCCTGGCGTGATCGCCGTGACCGGGCCCATGACCTTGCCGCCGTCGGCGCGTGCTGAACCGACCAACCGAAGGTTCGTGGTGATACCGCCGACCGAAAGCGGTGGGGTGTTGGCCGCCGCCAGTGCCTCGATGCCGGCGCGGCCCTCGACGCGCGACTGGAGATTGCGGAAGAATTGAACCTGCGTCGTGTCCGTGTATCTCGGTCCGGGGAGGCTGACGCGCATCGTGACGACTCTTGCCGGGTCGAAACCCAGATCGACGGCCAGAATGTTTCGCAAGCTTTGAATCACGAGGCCGGCGCAGACGAGCAACACGAGGGCGAGCGAGCTCTCGGCGACGACGAGCATGCGCCTGGCACGAAGCGCGCGGGCGCCGCCCGACGACGATCGGCCGCCGTCGCGCAACGCTTTGGCCAGGCGCGGCGTCGTCGCGGCGACGGCGGGCCACAACCCCGCGAAGAGCGTCGTTGCGACGGCCAGCGCCAGCGTGAACACGAGCACTTGCCAATCGAGTGCGATTCCCGTCGGCAGCAAGCCGGCGGGTGCGCGACTCACGATCAACTTCAGAACGAAGTGAGCGACGACGAGGCCGAAGAGAGCGCCGCCCACGGCAAGCTCGCCGCTCTCGACGAGCAGTTGGCCAATGAGCCGCGACCTCGCGGCGCCGAGCGCTTGCCGGAGCGCCACCTCGCGCTCGCGGAGCGTCGATCGCGTGAGGAGGAGGTTGACCACGTTGATGCACCCGATGAGGAGCACCAAGCCCGCGGCCGCGAGCAACACGAGCAAGGGGCTGCGGAGCGTCCTCGTCGCCTCGTCGCGCGCCATGAAGACGTTGGCGCTCCACCCCGCGATTTGCGGGAACTGCTCGGCGAGGCGCGCCGCGACCGCCGAGAGGTCGGCTTGGGCCGCCGCTTGCGTGACACCGGGCTTCAATCGGGCGATCACGCCCACCATGTGCTGGGCATGGTTCTCGACATTCGGAATTGCGGTGGGGTCGAGCACCGTGACGACGTCGACGTTGGGGTTGGCTTGGTCGTACGCGCGTGGAAGCACGCCGACGATGGTTCGTTGGCCGGTTCCCAGGCGGAGTCGGCGGCCGACGACGTTCGGATCGCCGGCGAGTTGTCGCTGCCAGAAGTCGTATGTGACGATGATCTCGGATGCCGTCTCCGTCGCCTCGTCGCCGGCGGCGTACAGGCGGCCGCGCTCGGGGCGAACACCAAGAACGTCGAAGTATTCGCTGGTCACGCCCTGTCCGTTGAGGCGAAGCGGCTCTCCGTCGTTGATCAGCGTGAGGGACGTGCCGGTGACCGCGGCCATGCCGCTGAAGCTGCGCGTCTGCGCGCGCCAGTCGAGAAAATCCGCGTACGAGACGCTGAAGCGGGGGAGTGACTTGTCGGGATTCTGAGAATAGAGGATCGCGAGACGATCGCCGTCGGGAAACGGCAGCGGGCGCAGCAGGGTCGCATTGACGACGCTGAAGATCGCCGTGTTGGCGCCGATCGCGATGCCGAGGGTGAGCAAGACGATCGCCGTGAAGGCAGGGAAGCGACGGGTCAATCGGAGTGCGTAGCGCATGTCCTGCAGCAGGTTCTCCATGATTCTGCCTCCCCGCACATCGCGGAGCTCTTCAGTGTGTTGGGCGACGCCGCCGAAGCGACGTCGCGCTTCGGCGACGGCCAAGTCTCGGCTCATTCCGTCGCGCTCGAGCAGGTCGGCCTCCATCGCGAGATGGAAGCGCAGCTCTTCGTCGATCTCGTCGTCGGAGACGCGCCCGATCAGGGCGCGGAGCCATCGGAACGCACGCGTCAGGCGTGACATGAGTCCCTCCTCTTAGGGCACCGCCGAATTCACGGCCAGCACCGCTTCCACCGCCGCGCTGAAGCGGCGCCAGGTGTCGGTTTCGCTCGCCAGCTGGCGGCGTCCGACCGCGGTCAACTTGTAGAAGCGCGCGCGCCGGTTGTTCTCGGACGTCCCCCAACTGGCCTCGAGCCATTTGCGCTTCACCAGGCGGTGGAGCGCGGGGTAGAGCGAACCTTGATTGACCTCGAGCACGCCGCTCGAGAACTGCTGGATGCGCTGGCTGATTCCCCAGCCGTGCATCGGCTCGAGGGAGACCGCTTTCAGGATGAGCAGGTCGAGCGTGCCTTGCAGGACGTCGGCATTCGGGTGCACGTGGGCGCTCTCCTTGACGTTCGACAGGAGTATGCAGTGCCTCCTGTCGAATGTCAAGGAGAAGCATGCGGCAGTCCTGTTGACGATCTGAAGGAACAGGGATATCTGGCGGGATTGGCCGCGTATGTGCCGGCGTATCGGGCGACCACGGTTGATCCGCGGGTCGCGCTCCAGTAGCGCTCGCGCCCGGTCGATTGGCCCCTGCGTGCGAAACGGGCCTATCTTCTCTACCTCATCTCGATTCCGGAAAAGTCCCATGTTGCGTCCTCGACTCTCACCGGCCGCACTCTCCGCCGTTGCCGCGATTCCCACGTTCGTGCTCGCGAGTAGCTTCGCGCGCGCGCAAGGGCCGCCACCGATCAAGGCGGCGGCGGTCTTCGCGAACGGCATGGCGCAAGTGGTCCCGGCATTCCAGGACTCGACGCAGTGGATCCGGCAAGAGCTCTGGGTCGAGACCAACTTCGACAGCGACCATGACGGCAAACCCGACCGCGTGCATGTCGACGTCACGCGGCCGCGCCAGACCGAATCGGAAGGACTCCGCGTCCCGGTATTGTATGGTGCGAGTCCGTACTACGCGGGCACGTCGCGCGAGCAGGTGAATTGGAACGTGCAGCAAGAGCTGAACGACCAGCCGCAGCCGCGCGGGTTGATGGCGGAGCCGCCGTACCTGGCGAATCGTTCACGAATCTCCAATGCCCTCGTCAACGAGTGGGTGCCGCGGGGCTTTGCCGTCGTGCACTCGGAGGCGACGGGGACGGGGCGGTCGCAAGGCTGCCCCACGGTCGGCGACATTCCCGAGCGAATGCCGATGAAGTTCGTCGTCGACTGGCTCAACGGGCGAGCGAAAGGCTTCACGACCGAGACGGGAAACGAAGAGGTGAAGGCGACGAGCTGGTCGACGGGGAAGGTCGGCATGATCGGGACTTCATATGAAGGCACGCTTCCCTTGGCCGCGGCGACGACCGGCGTGAAAGGTCTCGAGGTCGTGGTGCCGGTGTCGCCCAATACATCCTACTACCACTACTACCGCTCCAACGGCCTCGTTCGGTCGCCCGGAGGCTACCTCGGCGAAGACGTCGACGTGTTGTACAACTTCATCGCGAGCGGCGACAGCACGGGACGCGCGAACTGTCACGCCCTGTACACGGATGGAATCTTCGCGGGACCGAAGGGCCAGGACCGCGCAACGGGCGACTACAACGATTTCTGGGCGAGTCGCGACCTGTTGCCGTATGTCAAGAACATCAAGGCGGCGGTGCTGCTCGCGCACGGTCTCAACGACTACAATGTCGTGCCGGAGCACAGCGTGCGTATCTACGACGAGATGAAGGCGCGCGGGCTGCCGGTATCGATGTACCTGCATCAAGGCGGTCACGGGGGCAACCCGCCGGCCGACATGTTGAATCGGTGGTTCAGCCACTACCTGTATGGAATCGACAACGGTGTCGAGAAGGATCCCCCTGTGTGGATCGTTCAGGACGCGGCGGCCCAGGAGCCGCGTGCCGTCGCAGCGGCGGCCGCAGCCGCTCGAGCCGCGGCGCTGGCCGCAGACTCTGGCCGCGGCGCTGATCCGACGGCAGCAGGTGGCGGTCGTGGACGCGGTCGCGGGAGAGGCGGCGTCGTCACCCCGCCAACGCCGTTCGCGTCGTTTCCGGTTCCCGGTTCTGTCCCGGTCGAGTTTCATCCGACAAGCGGCGGTACGAGCATCGCGAATCTCACGCTCACCGCCACTGGCGGCACGGACAAACTCGTCGACGACGCGAGCAAGAGCGGAAGCATGTACGCGATGATGGATCAGTCGCCGAACCGATTGATCTACGCGACGCCCACGTTCAGCGACACCGTGCACATCTCCGGAACGCCGAGGGTGACGCTTCGCATCGCGTCGAGCGCGCCGGCCGCGAATCTGAGCGTGTGGTTGGTAATGCTGCCGTACGATTCGACGCGGGCCGGGTCGCAGAGCCACACAGGCATCGTCACGCGCGGCTGGGCCGATCCGCAGAATTATCGGTCGTTAACAAAAGGCGGGAACTACGACTCGAAGCGGCCCGGTGAGAAGCTGGTCCCGGGGAAGTTCTATGATCTCACGTTCGATCTGCAGCCGGACGACGAGTTCGTGCCGGCCGGGAAGCGATTGGCGGTGATGATCATGTCGAGCGATCGGGAGTTCACGCTGTGGCCGAAGGCGGGAACGGAGTTGACGATCGATCTCGCGCATTCGTCGTTCTCCATACCAGTCGTGGGCGGGACGACCGCGTTGGAGAAGGCGGGGATGCGATAGCGACGGCGGTCGCCGGAGACGATGTGTTGCGCCGTGATCGCGACTGATGTCGCGGTCATCGCCCAAACGCCGCTGCCGCCGAGCACGAACCCGAGTGCCATCACTGGTGTGCAGCTCCGGGCGCAATGGAGAGCGAGGCGGGTTCCCAAGCGCCACGAGGCGTCCACGCCCAGTGGTTCGGCAACGCGCGGGTGCGTCGACCGAGAGAGCTGTGCGATGATGAGCAAGGCACTCAATGAGACCAGCTCGGTCCTTTTTGGCAGCCAGGCCATGATCGGCGAGGCGGCAACAACGATTGGAAGAGCGACCAACCCGGCCGCCGACCAAACGGCGAAGTAGCCCAACGCCACCGGAACGATCGAGCCTCCGAGCCGCGTCGCGCCGCGCTCAGCCGCCGTTTGACGATATCGCCACAACATCACGGCGAACGGTGGGATCATCATCGGTACCATCATCGTCATCCACATCCAGAGGAACGAGGCCGCGAACCCGGGCCACGTCTGGCCCGGCATTCGCGTCCACATCGACATCGCACCGCCCGCGTGCATCGACATCTCGCCCATCGCCGGCGTCAAACCTGCGCGGGATAGGCGTCGTGATGCCGCCACCACACCCCGTGCTCGTTTCGTCCAAGCGGCGCACGGTCGAGCCACTGATACATGCCCCACATCGCGTCGAGCCCGCGCGCATAAGCGGAGTACGTGTGGTACACGACGCCGTCCTCGAGCGCGAACGCACTGACACCGGGGCGCTCACGCGTATACGTGGCGGCGTCCGTACCAGTCATCGCGGCGATCTCGGAGACGGGATTGTCGCTGCCCTTCAGCTGCCACTTGCCCTCGCGGCGATAGTTGTACTCGATCGTGCCGTCGCGCTGTTGCTTTTCGGTGAAGCGGACGTTGAAGTCGGGGTTGAAGCTCGAGTCGTGCGCCGACGCCCAGGGAAAGGTCCACCCCATCCGCTGCTTGAACGCGTTGAGCTGGGCGAGCGGCGCGCGCGACACGGCCGTCAGCATGACGTCGTGGTTGGCAAGATGAACGGCGATCCCGTTGAACCCGTCGGCGATGCTCGAGCAGGACGGACAGCCGGCTGTGTAGTCGGGGCCGAACATGAAATGGTAGACGAGGAGCTGCGAGCGCCCCTTGAACAGCCCGGCGAGATCCGTGGTGCCTTCGTCGGTGTCGAACCTGTATGGGTTCTCGACTCGGACCCACGGAAGCCCCTGCCGCTTGCGCGCCAGCTCGTCGCTTTGGCGCGTCAACTCCTTCTCGTCCTTCAGCAATTCGACCCGTGCGGCGAGCCATTCATCTCGCGTCCCAGTGATATGCTTCGTCATCTTTCGTTTCTCCTCGTTGTGTGTTTGCCGATCGTCCGTCGCGATCGTGAGATGACGGTAAGCCTCGAGACGCACCCAGTGAGAGTTACAACTTTGACGCGATTTCATTGGACTCGCTGATCATCGCCGCGGCGCGCGCTCTCGCGGCGGGCGATCCCATTGGCGCGCTCAAGCGAGTTGCGTTGCGCGACGACGCGCCGGCGCTCGCGCTGCGCGGGATCGCCATGGCGCAGCTCGGCGATTTCGCGCGAGCGAGAGTGTTGCTCAAGCGCGCTCGGCGGTCGTTCAGTCCCAAAGAAGCCGTCGCTCGCGCGCGATGTCTCGTTGCGGAAGCGGAGATTGCCCTCGTGTCGCGCGATCTGGCCTGGAGCGCGAAGTCACTCGACGCGGCGCGCGCTACCCTCAGCGCACACGGTGACCACGACAACGCGGCGCATGCGCACTATCTGGAGATTCGTCGCATGCTGCTCATCGGCCGCATCGACGACGCCGAGCGTGCGCTCGACGAGCTCGATCCGGCGTCACTCACGTTGATGTTGCGCACCGTCCATGAGCTCGTGGCATTCGGGATCGCCGTCCGTCGCCTCGACACGGCATCGGCGCGCGCCGCGATCGGGCGGGCCCGGCGTGCAGTGCGCGACGCGGGAATTCCGGCGCTGGAGGCGGAGGTCGAGAGCGCGTCGCTGGTCTTGACGTCGCCGGCGGCGCGTCTCGTCGCGCGCGGCGAGGAGCAACCGCTTCTCCTGGCGGAAGTCGAATCACTGTTCGCGTCGACGGCGCTTGTTGTCGACGCGTGCCGTCATCTGGTGCGTCGACGAGACGGGATTGTATCGCTGGCGACCCGCCCGGTGCTGTTCGCCCTGGCCCGCGCGTTGGCGGAAGCGTGGCCGGACGACGTGGCGAGGGACGTGCTCATCGCGCGCGCGTTCGGGTCCAAGTTCACCGACGAATCGCATCGCGCGCGATTGCGCGTCGAGGTCGCTCGGCTGCGGACAAAGCTGCGCGGCCTCGCCGAAGTGAGCGCGACAGACCGAGGGTTCATGTTGACGCCCCGGACGAAGAGTGACGTCGTCGTGCTGGCGCGGCCGGTCGAAGAGGAGCACGCGACTGTCCTGGCGTTTCTCTACGACGGGGAGTCCTGGTCCAGTTCGGCGCTGGCGCTTGCACTCGGCGCGAGTCAACGGACCGTTCAGCGCGCGCTCGACTCGCTCGCGGCGGCGGGCAAGGTGCAGGCGTTCGGTCGCGGCCGCGCGCGGCGGTGGATGACGCCGCCGATTCCCGGATTCACGACAACATTGTTACTCCCTGGGGCCGTCCCGATCGACTAGGATCGAAGCATGGGAAAGAAAACGGCTGAGATCCTGCGCGAATACGACCTTCCGGCCGGCAACGTTGGCGGCGTCACCTACGACGGCAAAAATGTCTGGTACGCGGGCGGCGACGCGCTCAGCGCCTTCGATCCGGAGAGCGGTAAGCCCGTGCGGTCGATCGACGTCGCCGCGCACGCGGGGACGGCGTTCGACGGCAAGCACCTCTATCAGATCGCCGAGGATCGCATCTCGAAGATCGATATAACGACGGGACGCGTGCTCGCCACGATTCCGGCTCCCGGTGGCGGCGGCGATTCAGGGCTCGCTTGGGCGGAAGGCACGCTATGGGTTGGCCAATATCGGGCGCGGAAGATTCACCAGATCGATCCGGACACCGGCGCGATTCTTCGTACGATCGAGTCGAACCGCTTCGTCACCGGTGTGACGTGGGTCGACGGCGAGATGTGGCACGCTACGTCCGAGGGGGGCGAGAGCGAGATTCGGCGAATCGATCCGGCGAGCGGCGAGGTGCTCGAGCAGATCCAGATGCCCGAGGGCGTCGGTGTCTCGGGGCTCGAGTCGGATGGCGGCGATCGGTTTTTCTGTGGGGGAGGGAAGACGGGAAAGGTGCGGGTCGTCCGGCGGCCACGGTCCTAACGCGCTGCCAGACCGTGGCCCTCGTCACGCGCCGCCGCGCAGCGCTTCCATCGGGTCGACGCGAGCGGCGCGCACCGCCGGCACCAGTGTCGCCGCGACCGCGACGACGAACAACACGAATGCCACGCCGACGAATACGAAGGGATCGCGAGGCGACGTTCGGAAAAGGAGCGCTGTGACTCGCGGCCCGAGCAGGAGCGAGATCACAACGCCGAGCGCGGCGCCGGCGGCAACAGCCCGCACGCCGCGCCCGATCACGAGCAACGCCAGCCGCCGCGTTGCCGCGCCGAGCGCCGAACGTACTCCGAGCTCGAGACGTCGCTCGGCCACGTCGTAGGCGAGAACGCTGTACAGACCAATTGCCGCGAGCACGACGGCGAGCGCGCCGAACACCGTGAACATCGTTGCGCCGAGGCGCCACGAGCGCAGGCGCGGTGCGACGAGCGCGTCGAGTGGCCGAACGTTGATATACGGCAGCGCGGAGTCCATCGATTGTAACCGGCGGTGCGCCTCCGCGACGACCTTCTCGGCATCGCCGGTCGTGCCGAACAGCACGACGCCCGGCACCAGCGGAGCGGCCTGCGACAACGGGACGATGAGCTGCACGTACTCGTCCTCGACGATCGCCTGTCGATGCGTGTTCTGCACCACGCCGACGACGTTGGTGCAACGCGGACTGTCGTCGTCGAGTTGTATGCACTTGCCGATCGCCGACTCGCCGGGCCACCAGAGCCGCGCCGCGGTTTCGTTCACGATGGCGACGTGTGAACCGGCTGCCTGATCGCTTTCCGTGAACGCGCGGCCCTGGACGATGCGCGCGCCGATCGCCTGGAAATAGTCGCCGCTGACCGCGTTGTAATACGGACCGCCGTCGCGCGTGACGGGGACGGAGTCGCGTCCAGGAAGGCGCAAGCCCGCCGCGTAGCCTCCCTCGAATGGCGCGGTGAGGGCGAGCGCCGCGTGCGAAACGCCGGGCGTTTGGAGCGCGACCTGACGCAGTCGCTCGAATTGCGCGATGATCTGCGCCCGGCGCGCGGGGTCGTCCACCGGCAGCTCGGCGTTTCGTCGGCCGCTGAAATTCGGACGGGCGACGGCCGCGCGGTCGGGCGTGAAGCCGAGGGGAACGGCCTCGATGCGCCGCAGGCTGAGAACGAAGATCCCCGTGCCGACCAGCAACACGGTGGCGAGCGCCGATTGCGCGACCAGCAGAATGAATCGCAGACGTCGTGTCTCGCGCGACGCGCTCCCCTTCGTCCCTTCCTTGAGTGACGACGCGAGGTCCGAACGCACGACTTCGCGCGCCGGAAGGAGGCCCGTGATGAGGCCCGCGACGATCGTCGCGACAGCGGTGAAGGCGAGGATGCGAGCGTCGGTTACCGGGACGTTCGCGACGGACGTGCCAAGCAATGCTCGCCGGACGAACGCGCCGCCGAACCGCGCGACGAGTACGCCGAGTGCGCCGCCCGCCATCGCAAGCACCATACAGTCGAGCACGAGCTGTCGAATGAGGCGCGAGCGGCTGACGCCAAGTGCGACGCGAAGCGCGATCTCCCGCCGCCGCCGCACGGCGCGGGCGAGCTGCAGGTTCACGACGTTCGCGCAGGCGAGCAGGAGCACGAACAGCGAAACGGTGCCGAGCAAGACCGAGATGCGTGATTCGGGTTGGTCGCGGCGCGCCTCGCGCGGACGCGCCGATGTGAGCGAGATGCGTGGCGCCGCTGCCGCGACCTGCTTCTCAGGCGTGCCGGCCCGGCGTTCGCCCGAGATCACGGCGGCGGTGGCCTCCTCTTCGGCGCGCTGGAGAGAGATGCCGGGCTGAAGACGCGCGACGACCAGATACGCGAACGACTGGCGTTGGCGCGCCAGGCTGGCAATGCCCGGTGCGGACATGCCGTCGGTTACTGGCGCGAATACGTCAATGCGTGAGAGGCCGACGCCGCGAAAGTCCGGCGGTGCGACACCGATGATCCGATGCGGTCGCCCGGCCAAAACGATCGAGCGGCCGATCGCGCCGGCGTCACCGCTCAGCTCTCGCTGCCAGTAGTCGTAGCCGACGACCGTGACCGGCTCGGCCGGTGCGTCGCCGGCTTCGGTCTCGCTGAAGAAGCGGCCGAGTGCGGGACGAGTGCCCAGCGCGCGGAAGAAGTCGGCCGAGACGAGGGCGCCGCTCACCGATCGTGTCTCGGCGCCGGCGCCGACGTCCATATTCGCGGCGCGAAACAGGCCGACGGTTTGGAACGCCGCGGGCGATTGGCGAAGGTCGCGGTAGATGGCGAACGAGAGCACTTGCTGCGGCCTCGGGCTCGTCCTCCGCACGAGCGCCGCCGTGACGACGCGCGACGGATCGACGACGTGCGCCGGTGACTTCAGCAAGAGTTGATCGATCGCGCCGAACATCGTGGCGTTGGCGCCGATCCCCAGGCCGAGCGTCGCAATCACGGCGAGCGCGAAGCCGGGGCCGCGGCGGATCTGTCGCAGGGTATAACTCAGGTCCTGGCGCAGGGCGTCAATGCGTTCCGTCAGCCGCATGTGCGTCTCCCTCGTCGTGGCGAGCGATCCCAGTGATTCGCGCGCGTCGTCCATCGGTCCGAATCGCTCGTGAGCGATGCGAGTTGCCTCGTCGCGCGACAGGCCGGTCTCCATGAGCTGCGCGATGCGTAGCTCGAGGTGCAGCTCGATCTCGTGATCCACCTCCGATTGCACGACATCGGGACGGCGGAGCTGGAGTCGAAACGCGCGGCGGTACATCTGTCACCGCCGCGTCTTGATCGGGGAGGTGAGGAGTCCCGTCACCGTGTTAGCGTAGTCGACCCAGCGGCGAGTTTCGTCGCGCAGATGGGCCGAGCCGGCGGCGGTCAACCGATAGTAGCGGGCCTGGCGGTTGTTGCCGGTCGTCCCCCACTCGGCGCGCAAGAGCCCACGCCGCTCCATGCGATACAGCGCCTGGTACACGGCCGCGTCGGTGAGATCGAGCGACTGGTTGGTGGTTCGGTCGATCCACTCGACGATCTCGAAGCCATGCATCGGCCCCCACGCGAGCGCGCGGAGCACGATGACGTCGAGCGTCCCCTTGGTGACGGGCGATCTGTCCGCCATGCTCGCTCGGATGAAGACGTTCTATAAAGACTCTTCAAGGAGCGGCGGATTGTCAATGGCCGCCGGACGATGAGCCCGCCGCTCCGCGCCCGAGGTCGCGGAGCGTGTTTCTCTGCGACGGCGTATCGAGGACGCTACTTCTTCACCACGAATCTCACCGTGTCCCGCTTCGCCGTCATCGCCGAGTGGTCACCGTAGCCGATCACCGCCACGATCTCGTGCTGCCCTGGGGTCAGACCCTTGAACGTGTAGGTCGAATCGCCCGTGCCGATGTGGACCATGTGCTTCGTCGTTGGCGGGATGACCTGTCCGTCGGCGACGACGGCCGTGTCGAGAAAGAGATGATAGTGGCCAACGCCCTCGGCTTTCGTGCCGCTCGCCTTCTCGATCGAGACTGAACCTTCCTTCGACAGCACGACCGTGACATCGGCGCCGGTGCTGTCGTTGTCCTTCGGCGAGACGATCGTCACGCCAGCGGCCGGCGCCGTCGGCGTCGCGGGGGCGGGTGTCGCAGCCGGTGCGTTCGCGGCGGCGGCAGCCGAATCGTTCGTCGCGGCTTTCTTCTCGCAGGCGGCGAGAGTCGCGATTGCGGCGAGTGCAGCTACGGCGAGGGGAGTTCTGCGGACGATCTGAGGACTCACGGTCGGCTCCTGATGACGGTTCACGAGAGCCGGAATAGTAATGCCGTCCTTGTCTCCTTGCGATGCCCGTTCGGAGCGGGGTTGAGCGACTGGTCTAGCCGTGCCGTTGCAGCAGCATTCCGACCGGGTCCTGCGCTTCAAGCGACCACACGCGGTCGATCGCGGCACGCGTCTCCTCGGCGGTCGCCGCACCCCCGAACGAAGCGAGCTTGATTGCCTTGGCCGCGAGCTCGTCGCGCGTGAGCGAGTTGTCCGGATCGCCCTTCGGCACGTCGACGCGCGCGGCGAGCAACCGGCCGTCCGTCGTCTCCACTTCGACTTTGCCGATCCATCGGGCCGGATACTCGGTGTCGACCTCGTCGTCCAGGACCATCGAAACCCGATTGCGGAACGATCGGACGCGACTGTCGTCGAGCGCACGCGTCTCGAATTCATCCAGGCCGGCGCTGCCGTGAACCGCGATCAATCCGAGCACGGTGCCCATCGAGAATTTGGCTTGGTGTACGCTCGTCGGATTGGTCACGGCGCCGAGGACGTCGATTGCGCCTTGATGCACGCGGGCGGTGACGCGAGCGATATCGTCGGCTCGAAGATGCTCGCGCGACATCAACGACTGGAGCGCATCGGCCGCCGGATGCGTGTGCCGACAGGATGCATGCCACTTGAACGACGTTTCGGCTGTGGCCCACCGCGTCCCGAGTCGGTCGACCAGTTTCGACGCATCCGCGTCGGTCGACATCCCGGCAGCCATGCCTTGCTTGCCCTCGAGAATTCGACGCGCGCCCGTAACGCCGTCGCGCGCGAGATAGGCGGCGAGAAGCCCGTCCGCCGCGGCCTTCGCCGTGTGCAGCTGCTTCGAATCGGCGGCGTCACGGAGAAACTCCCATAGCCCGGCGGCCTGCGTTCCCGCGGAGCCCATCGCGTGCTGCGTCTGGTCCGCATCGAGCCCGAGCACGCGCGAGACGGCGGCTGCGGCGGCGACGGTGCCGGCCGTCCCGGTTGTATGAAAAATCTTATAGTGCGACCGGCCCAAAAACTCTCCGATGCGAATCCCGACTTCGTAACCGGCGATCGCCGCGACGAGCACGTCTCGACCCGAGGCGCGCTCGCTCTGCGCCACGGCGAGTACGGCGGGAAAGACGACCGCTGCCGGATGGAAGACCGAGCCGTTATGCACATCGTCCTGTTCGGCGACGTGCGCCGCGGCGCCGTTGATCAACGCGGCGAAGAGAGCGCTCGTCGTCGCGCCGCTGGGGATCACCTCGGCGTTCCCCGCGCGGGGCCCCATGGCCGTCGTGAAGCGCTCGAACGCGACGACCGGTCGCGCCCCCTTGCCGGCGAGCGCCGATCCGAGCCAGTCGACCATCAAATCTTTCGTCTTTGCGATGACCGGTTGCGGAATTCGCTCGTAAGACAGCGCGGCCACGAATTGCGCCAGCTCGCGGGTCGCGTCGAAATTCGCGGCGTTATGCATCAGACGGCTCCCGCCCTCCGCCATTCGGCGACGCGCTCGGCGGTGAATCCGAGCTCGCGCAACAGCGCCTCGGTATGAGCGCCGAGTGCGGGCACGTCTCCGAGACAAGGCTCGACCGCCTCGAAATTGATCGGCGGCAACGTCGCGTCGATCTGGCCGCCTGGCGAGCCCACCGAGCGCCAGCGGTCTCGCGCCAGCAGTTGTTCGTGACCACGGAGATCGCGCACCTCATTCAACCGGCCGTTGGCGATGCCGGCCCGATCGAGGTCGCCGATGACCTGCGCGGCCGTGCGCGAGGAAAACGCCGATTCAATCGTGGTCGTGAGCGCCTCGCGGTGAGCGACGCGACTCGGGTTGTCGGCAAAGCGCGCGTCCGTCGCGAGCGCTGGTTCGTTCAGCACGTCCGAGCAGAAGCGCGCCCATTCGCGTTCGTTCTGGATGCCGAACAGCACCGCTTGCCCGTCGCCGGCGCGATGCGGCCCGTACGGCGCGATGCTCGGATGTGACGCTCCACTTCGCGCGGGCGCGCTCCCCGTTCCATCGCCGAAGTATCGCGGTTGACTCATCCACTCGGACAGAGCTTCCAACATCGACACTTCGACGCGCGTTCCCAGGCCGGTGCGTTCGCGCTGAAAGAGTGCCATGAGCGTTCCCGAAAATGCGTACATCCCCGCCGCGACGTCGGCGATCGAAACACCGCAGCGCGCCGGAGTGTCAGCTGATCCCGTCACTGAAAGAAGGCCACTCTCGGCCTGAACGAGCAGATCATACGCCTTTTTGTCGCGGAACGGGCCGCTGTCGCCGTATCCGGAAATATCGACGACGATGAGTCGCGGGAAGCGCGCTGACAACGTCGCGTACTCCAGACCAAGTCGGCTTGCGGATCCGGGTGCCAGATTCTGAATCAGCACGTCCACTTTCGGCAGCAACGCGTCGAAAACCTCTCGCGCCGCCGGATGCTTCATGTCGAGCGTCAGGCTTTCCTTCGAGCGATTGAGCCAGACGAAGTACGACGACAGCCCACTCACCGCGGTGTCGTACTGACGGGCGAAGTCGCCGGTGCCCAGGCGTTCGACCTTGATGACGCGGGCGCCGTAGTCGGCGAGCTGCCGACTGCAGAACGGCGCAGCGACGGCGTGCTCGAGAGAGAGCACGACGATGCCGTCGAGGGGAAATCGCTCGGCTTTGGAATTCATGGTCGCCGAGGAAGCTGAGCGATCGCTCCCGCGGCGTCAAACCCCGAGGTATCGACCTCGGATAGCGCGACCGCTACGTCAATCGCTTCGCAACGCCTCGATCGGATCCACATTGCTCGCGCGACGGGCCGGCATGTAGCTCGCCAACACGCCCATCCCGAGCATTGTAAGCGCCATCGCGACGAAGATCTTTGCGTCCACGGCCTTCACATCATATAGAAGGGTTCCGAGGAGGCGGGTCGAGACGAGCGCGGCGACAATGCCAATGCTCACACCCGCCATCACCACCCTCGCACCCTGCGAGACAACTTGGCGGCGTACTGCGGCGGCCGTGGCCCCCAGCGCCATGCGCACGCCGATCTCGCGCGTACGCTGCGCCACGACATACGACAGCACGCCATAGAGCCCGACCGCGCCGAGGATCAACGCGAGCGCCGAGACGACGCCGAGCGTCAGCATTGTGAACGAGAGCTGAATCATCGAGCGGCGGGCGAGGAACTCGCCAGTGAACTCCCGATACACGGGCGCCTCGGGGGCGACCTGTCGCACGATGGCGCGCACGTCCCGCGTCAGCGACGCGGCGCGCTGCGACTTCACGACGTAGGCGGGCGAGCCCATCCCCCACGCCCGCGGCGTCGGTCCCGTCAGGGGGAAGTAGACGTTCGATTGACCGGTCTCGCGCCAGTCGTTCTGCTTTACGTCGCCCACGACGCCGACAACGGTGAACGAGAGCGTGTCCTGATTGCCGAACCGCGGACGGATGTGGCGGCCAAGCGGATTCTGCCCCGGCCAGAGCTTCTCAGCGGTCGAGCGGCTGATGATCACGTTGTTGTTCGGCGTTACCGCTTCGTCATTCGTGAAGGTGCGGCCTTGCAACACCGGAATGCCCATCGCGCGGAAGTAGTCGCCGCCGGTGAAGTTGAGGTTGAGCAGCACAGGCTGGGCGTCGCTCGACATCTCGTCGGTGCGAACGCGAACCGTCGGCGTGCCTTCGTCGAGCGGAATGTTGTTGACGACGCCCACCGTCGTCACGCCCGGCAGAGCGCGGATCCGGTTCATGACATCGAGATGCAGCCGGCCGAGCTGCGGACCCTCTCGCAGATTCGGCTGATCCGGCGCGTACTGGAACGTATAGATGTCCCGAACGTCGTAACCGGGATTCACCTGCCTGAGCCGCTGAAAGCTTTCGACGAGCAACCCGGCGCCGATGAGTAGAACGAGCGCGAGCGCCGTCTGCCCGGCGACGAGAAGATCGCGGCCCCACGACCGCCGGCCCGTCGCGCCGCGCCCGCCGTCGCGAAGTGTATTGAGATCGGGCGACGACGCGCGCACGGCCGGGGCGGCGCCGCACGCGAGGGCGACGAGAATCACCAGCGCGAACGTCGCGATCAGCGTCGGCGCGTTCAGCCCTACTTCGCCGAGACGCGGAATGCCCTCGGGCGCCGCGCGCAAGAAGATCGGCAGCGTCACGCCGGCAAGAATGATCGCCAGTACGCCCGATGCCAATGCGACGGCGAAGGCTTCAGCCATCTGGAAGCGCACGAGCTGCGCACGCGACGCACCGATCGCTCGACGGACGGTGATGTCCCGTCGGCGCGATTCGGCTCGCACCATGAACAAGTTGGCGACATTGGCGCACGCAATGAGAAGAACCACCGCCACCGCGCCAAACAAGACGAGGAGCGACGTCTTGAGCGTGGGACCGACGATGCGGTCCATGAGCGGGACCACCAGAATACGATTCTGGCTGATGAGCTTCGCGTAGCTCTGAGACCCGCCGAAACGCTCAGGGAGCTGCTTCGCGAGCGGCGTGAGCTCCGCGGTCAACTGCTCGCGGCTGACTCCGTCCTTGAGCCGTGCCACGATCGGCCCACCAGGGTTGCCGGGTCTAACGTCCTCGCGCCGGATCTCACCCGAGATCCAGAGCATCGTATTGTCTGACGGGAAGCGGAACTCGGGCGGCATGATACCGATGATCTGCTTCAGGCTGTCGTTCACGAAATACCATTTGCCGATCACTGACGGGCTGCGACTGAACCAGCTGCTCCACAGTTGATCGCTGATCACCACTGCGTCGTCATTGTCGGTCGCCACCGGGAGGCGGCCGAGCTGCGGCCGGACTTTGAGCGTTCGGTACATGTCGTTCGACGGCCACGCCATCGGAATGCGCTCGACACGATCGCCGGAGCGGAAGGTCGACGTGCCGCTGGCGAAGGTAAACAGGCCGTCGATGAGCTTCGAGTTTTCCTTGTAGTGGACGTAGAACTCGTTCCCCACGTCGAATTGGGCGGGCAGGTCGGTGCCGGGGGCGGTCCCCATGATGAACGCGAGCCGGTCCTGTCGCGGGAACGGCAAGGGTTTCAGCATGACGGTGTCGACGACATTGAACATTCCCGCGACGGCGCCGATGGCAAGCGAGAGTGTCCCGACGGCGGCGGCGAGAAAACCCGGAGTGCGGAGCAGGGAACGCCATGCATGGCGCAGATCGCGCCCGGCGTCCTGCACCCAGGCGAACCGCTGGCCATGATAGAACCGGTCCTCCGCCACTCCCAGATTGCCGAACGTTCGGCGCGCCTGTCGCTCGGCGTCGGGCTCGGACAGGCCGAGTGCCGTGAGGCGATCGATTTCCATCTGGAGGTGTGACTGGATCTCGTCCTCGAAGTCGCGCTGCGAGCGTCGGCCGAACATCAGGCAGTCTCCGGTGGGAGTCTTCTAGTGGACATTCTACCAGAGTATTGCTCGCTCTCTAGTAGAATGTCAACTAGAAGGAATCCCCTAGTGACGAGGCGGCTTCGGGAAAGCCGGGAGCCGGCCGGCCCTCGCCGCTAATCCGTGTTCAACGTGTCGAGGTAGTCGTCGAGCTCTTTGCGCGCGGCATCCCTGCGCGACGTGAGCTCCTTTCGCTCCGCCTGCAGCTTCTCGATCGTCGACTCCTGCTCGTTGAGTTTGGCGAGCAGCCGGTCGTAGTACTGCCCGTTCTGCGGCAGGATTCTCATGTTCTCGCGAATCCGGTTCTGCTCCGCGGTGATTTCTCCGACCTGTTGCACCCGCGCGGCGATCTGCCGGTCGAGATCCGAGATCGCTTCTCTCATCTTGATCGCCTTGACGAGCGCGTCGCGAACCGCCTTCGGCATCTCGGCGCTGCGGCTGTAGATGAGCAGCTCCGACAAATCACCGCCCGGCAGCTCGACCGTCTCTTCACGAACCCATTCTTGCTTCACGACGAGCGTCGTCACTTTGTTGGCCGGCGCCGTGCCCTTGAAACGGTAGACCGACGGCGTCGTCTCGAATGGCTTCGGTGTGTCGACGAGCTTCCATTCCGGCTGCACCGGGTGCTCGATCACGAGCTCTTTGCTCTGCGACGATTTGTTGTCCGCGATGTAGGTGACGGTTTGCACGAGCTTGCGATTGAGAACGAGCGTGCCCTTCACAATCTTGGCGCCGACGATGGATTCGGTCTGCCCGCCCTTCTGATTCATCGTGACGTCGAGATCGATACCGTAGCTGACGAGCCGGCTCTGATCGGGAGGTACGTTGTCCACCTGTGCGTCGCCGGCGTAGGCATCCTTCTCGAGCACCGTGAGCGGTCCTTGAAGCAGATGCTTGCCGGTCGTGTTCTTGAACCACACGCCGTTGAGCGGGTTGGTCGACAACACGCGCGCGTTGTAGATCGAGACGCGCTCGATGCACACGGTGTCGGTGATGATCGGGATCATCGCCGACTTTTGGCGGGCGAGTGTCACGTTGCCGACGGTGTACTGAAACAGCTCGCCGAGCTTGAGGGAATTGGCCATCGCCTGGACGGAGTTGTCGGCGTAGAACGACTTCTGCAGCGCCGAGGTGGCGTCCGCCGCGGTGACGACGACTTCGTTGAGCTGATTGCCGAGCGGTCGTCCATCCGGGCCGTACCCGATACGTCGCTCGGCCGTGCCGCTGACGGCGCCTCGCATCTGCACCGTATCGGCCCTCGCCGTGATGCCGCCGGCATACACCTGTGGCCGGAGGCTGGCAAAGAGCTCGGGCACCACGTTCGGACGCTTCGCGTAAAGCGGCTGGTAGAGATCCATCGTGAACGAGATCGGCCGTCCGCTGACCAGCGATAGCGACACGTTGTTCCAGTCGCTTTCCGTCTGGTTTTCGACGATCGCCCATCCCTGAATGCGGGCAACGTTCGACTTGGGCTCGAGCATCAGCCGGTAGCTCGTCTTCCAGATCGGCGTTTCGACCACGTAGCCGATTCGCACGCGGCGATCGCCCGCGCCCGAGAAGGCGATGTTGACCGGCTTCTTGTCCTGGTCGCGCGCCTGCACCAGCGCGGCGAGCGCCTTGGTCAGCTCTTCCTGCAGTTGGGGATCGTCGAGCGAGAGATTCGAGATCGATTGAAGCTCGACGGATCGGATCGTGGCGCCGCTCAGGAGATTGAGCACCGGGGTCGACATCGGCTGCCCGGTCGCGGCCGGCATCGCCCGCAGCTCGACGCCCATCACCGTTCCGGCGAGGGCTTCGCCTCCCGTCTGCACGGAGACTCGTGCTCCGCGGAGCTGGTTGAGCAGATCGGCCAGCGTCGGGTTCTGCGTGATATCGACCTGGAAGCTCTTGAGCGTTTTCGAGAGCGGATCCTGCGACGGATAGGTGATCGTGCCGATCCGGCCGCCGTCCTGATCCTGGAGCATGATCGACTTCAGGATGTCATTGATCTGGCTTGTCTTGAAGCGCAGCTCGGTGGAGCTATTGCCGCGCACCGTGCCCGCGTGCTCGAAATAGCCGACGCCGGACGAGAACAGCATGACCTTCGTGACCGGTACGGACTGCGCCACGAGGGCGCCGGCGCGTGCGACGGCCAGCAGCGGAAGAA
>Ga0310813_10000736_pt1 | contig 20034 bp, 10 predicted proteins | sample YN3metagenome_FD_203086 | JGI IMG/M metagenome (GOLD analysis project Ga0310813, IMG submission 203086) | Soil microbial communities from experimental microcosm in Duke University, North Carolina, United States - YN3 | ecosystem: Engineered > Artificial ecosystem > Soil microcosm > Unclassified...
CCGAGTTCACGTATGCGAGCCGCGGCGATTGGGGTGGTAAGGACTACGATGATCTCATGAAGGCGGTGGACGTCGTTGCCAAGCGTGCCGACGTCGACTCGACGAAGATGGGCGTTAGCGGCGGCAGCTACGGCGGATTCATGACGGCGTGGGTCACCACGAAGACCAATCGGTTCAAGGCCGCTGAAACGGACCGCATGATCAGCGAGTGGACCTTCTGGTACGGCGCGTCCGACGCCCAAGGTCTTACGGAAGGCGAGTTCTTCGGCAAGCCGTGGGAGAATCAGGTGATGTACGACACGCTGTCGCCGATTCGCCACGTCAAGAACGTCAAGACGCCGACGCTGCTGGTGCAGAGCGAGGAGGATTACCGGACGCCGATAGGCAACGCCGAGCTCTGGTTCATGGCACTAAAGAAGCAAGGTGTACCGGCAGAGTTCGTGCGCTATCCGCGTTCCAATCATGACCTTTCCCGCACCGGAGAACCGTGGCTGCTCGTCGACCGGCTGAGTCGTATCCGCCAGTGGTTCGCCTATTGGCTGTCGGACAAGCCGCAGTCCGTGCAGGCGGGTGGCGCCAAGAAGCAGTAGCAGCTCGCGCGATTCGATCTAGCGCTCGGGGGTTGTGCCGGCTCGTCGCGTTGCTCGCCGCATTTACGATGGCGTGCGACGCGACGGGTCAGGCGAACGGCGACGTCGTCGCACAGACGCCGAGTGCTCTTGCGCGCGCGATCGGACAGACCGGCGACCTCGCCAAAGCCGAAGCCGCGATCAACGCGGGACGTCCTTGGCGAGCGACGCAAATCGTCGCGCCGGTGCTGCGCGACCCGAAGCGAAAAACGCCGGCCGCACTCCTCGTCGCGGCGCGCGCCGCCGCCGGTTGGGGCGGTTGGGCCGAGGTGGACAAGCTGCTCGGCGCCGCACCGTGGGTCGATACCGCCTTCGACGCGGAAGGACGCGAGCTTCTCGTGCGCGCGGCCCTCGAGCGCGATCTCGACACGATCGCGATGCGGCATGCGTCGGCGCTGATGAAGGACAGCGCAACGGGAGAGACCAAGGCGGTGCGCTCGGTGCTCTTCGCGCGCGCACTCGAGCGGAACAACTACTTCGACGGCGCCGCGACGGCGTACGCCAGCGCCGCTGATCAACTCCGTTCCGTACGCGACTGGCTGCTGTTGCGGTCGGCGGGGAATGAAAGCGATTCGGCGAAGCGCAGCGCGGCGTATGCGCGAGTGACGCTCACGCCGTCGCGCGCTCGCGTGCCGTGGACGGAGGCACAAGCGCGCGAGCGCTTTCGCGACGCACTCGGCGCCGCGTCGCGCTTCGCGAAACTGGGCGCGGTAGCGCAGTCGTTCCGGCTTCGTCTCTCCGTGGCGCCCGACAGTGGAACGCGCGATTCGATCAAGGCTGAAGCGTTGGCGTACATCCGCGAACACCCGGGGACGGCTGAGTCAAAGAGCGCCGTCGAAGTGCTCGATCGCGCCTTCACGTCACACACCGCGCAGGAGCAGCTCGTGATGGCGCGCAGCGCGTCGATCAACGGCCCACCGGCGCGTGCGGTGAGTGGGTTCGACCGAGCGTCGGCGGCCGGAATCGAGTTGACGCCGGACGATCGGTTCCGCTACGGCCAAGCGCTCGCTCGCGTCAATCGATCTCGCGACGCCATCAAGCAATTGAGTCTCGTCGAAGGAGCGTTGGCTGGTCAGGCCGCGTACCAACGAGCGCGAATCACACTGTCGTCGGACGGCGGCGCCGCCGCGGCGCGTGCATCGTTGCGCGACGTCTGGGCGCGCTTTCCGACCGATACCGCCGCGTCGAGCGCGGCGATGTCGCTCTACGCCGACCTCGTCACGGATGAAGGAAAAGACGCCGAGGCACGCGCCACCTATCTCCAGCTCTCGCGCACGTACCCGACGAGCGCGCGAGCACCCGAGGCGCGACTTCAGGCCGGGCTGATTTCACTCGTCGCTGGACAGGGCGAACAGGCGGCACGCGAGCTCGATTCGCTCGTCGCACGGTACCCGCGCTCCGAAGTAGCCGGCGCCGCGCGATACTGGAGCGGCCGCGCCTGGAAGGCAGCAGGCGACGATCAGGCGGCGGGGGAGCGGTGGCGAGCGTTGCTCGGCCAACAACCGATCTCGTATTACACGGTCATGAGCGCACAGCGCCTCGGTGAGGCCGTGCCGTCGCCTGCTCAGGGTGGCGGGACGGGCGGACGGACGCCGCGCGTCGCGGCGGTCGACAGCGCGATTGCGCGTATCAAGCTGCTCGAGCGACTCGGCATGGACTTCGAAGCACGCTTCGAGATGGACGCGCTCGAAGAGCGCGCGAACACATCGACGGAGCGTGCGCTGGCCACAGCCGCGGCGTTCCTGGCGATCGATCAATCGTCGCGGGCCATTCATGTCGCCCAGAAGCTCGCCGAGGCCGGCCAACGCGACGGGCGAGTCATGCGCATCCTGTACCCGGTTGTCGATCGCGATGAGCTCACACGCGCCGCCAAGGCGCAGGGCCTGGAGCCGGCGCTCGTCGCGGCGATCATTCGCCAGGAATCGAGCTTCAACCCGCGCGCCGTCTCGGTGGCCGATGCCCGTGGTCTCATGCAGGTGCTTCCGTCGGTCGGCCAGGAAGTCGCTCGATCGCTCGGCTTCCCCGTGTGGTATCCCGCATTGCTGCTCGACGCCGATGCGAACCTGCAACTCGGCACCGCCCATCTCGCCGCGTACCGCAAGCAATACGGTCCGCTCCCACGCGTTCTCGCTGCCTACAACGCCGGCGGCTCTCGGGTCGAGCGTTGGTCCGGCCGGCCCGGTGCGGACGACCCGGAGATGTTTACGGAGCGAATCCCGTTTGCGGAGACACGCGAGTACGTGAGGGTCGTGGGGAGGAATTTGGCCGTTTATCGGCAGTTGTACGACTGGCGGTGAGTGGGCTCGCTGGCGCTGGCGGTGAGTAGGCTCGCTACGCTCGCGGTGTGTACGGGCGCATCGCGCCCTGTGGGTACGCGCGGCTGGCGCCGCGCTGTGAGTAACGGCAGCGGAAAAGGAAAGGGGCGCCGCTTTGCGGCGCCCCTTTTTTTGTTATTCACAGCGAGCGAAGCGAGCGTACTCACAAGCCGCGTCAGCGGCCATACTCACGCCGAGCGCAGCGAAGCGTACTCACACTCTAGCGCCACCAATCACCAACCCGGCGACAACTGGAATCCCCACACCGAGCTCTTCGTCGGACGTTGGAACGGGTGCGCGACGTAGGCTTCCATGATCGCGTAGCCCATCAGGTTGAAGCGGAACGACAGGCCGGCGCTGAAGACCGGGATGCGGTCGGCGCACGGATAGAGCGACTGCTGCTGTGTCAGCGCGAACGACGCCGAGTTGCCGCAATTCGGAATGTCGTTGGCGGCCGTCGTGATTTTCCAGTTCGGGCCCTGCGCGTTGGTATACGACACGCCGGCATCGAAGAACGGCGAGACTTCCGTCGGCAGGAAGGGGAAGTTGAGCAGGCCGAAACCTTCCGTACCGAATAGCGGAATTCGGAACTCGGTATTGAGAACGCCGATCTTGCTGCCGAACAGGCGCTGGAAGACCGGGCAGCCGGTCGCCACCGCCTGCGCGGAACCGCCGCTCACCACGCATTCGTCGCTGGTGAACGAGTTGTAGCCGTAGCCGCGCATCCAGCTCTCTTCGCCAAGGTACAGCGGCCAGGTCGTGTTGATGTCTTCCGCGCCGTTGCCGTAGCGGCCAAGCGACAAGCCGCGCACCGCGAGCGTGAACGGACGGAAGAAGAAGTACTTCCGGTAATCGAGCAGCGCGGTGTGATACGTAACCGAGCCGGAGGTCAGCGTGTACTGCAGTCGGTATCGCTCGCCTTGGACCGGTGAGGTGAACGCGGCGAACGAGTTGTCGCCGACGAACGCTACCGTCGGTTCGGCGAACCATACCGGTTTGTACTGCCCGGGAAGTGTCGTCTGCTGTTCGTCGACGATCACGTTCGCCCGGTTGAAGATCGTGCGCAGTAGCTCGGTGTCGAATCCGTAGCGCGTCACGTTGGCCGTGAACTCGAACCGCCGCGTCGACGAGAAAGGATACTGCGTGAATACTGCCGCCTGATCGATATAGATGCGTTGCAGGAGCTGGTTGACGCTGTAGCCTCCACCGCCGGCCACCGTCGCCGTGTCGAGGAACACGCCGCCGGTGAGATAGGGGATGTGCTGCACGCCGGCGCCCCAGTTCCATCGATACTTCATGTTGTAGTACTGCAGCGCGCCGCCAATGTCCTTCACCGTTCCGTTGGCTTGGATGGCGGTGAAGATCTGCCGGTCGCTCAACTGATCGCCGAAGATCATCGACACGCCGCCCGCGACGCCGGTGCCGAACGGTCCACCGGCCGTCACACCGAGGCTCGGCTGGCCGATCGCGTCGAGCGCGAACGACGAGTGGAAAGGCTGCACGGTGAACTCATTGCCTGAAGGCAAACCGGCCGTGGGATCGGCCAGGTAGCCCATCACCAGGCTGCGCGTGATCTGCGGCGGCGGAAGCTGCGCGCCCTCGGAGACCGTCGCGGCCGCGGACGGCGTCACCGGCGTGCCGGCGGTTTGCGCCGCCTCGAGCCCGCGAATCTCGTTGCCCTGGTTGTAGAACGTGTTGAACAGCAGCCGGCCCGTCTGTCGCGACACGGAGATGGCCGGCGACACCGTCGTGATGCCGCTGACGCCGGTCGAAACGTTCGTCACGCGGAAGACCTGTCCGCTGGCGATGTTCAGGCGATAGATGTCGGCGAAGCCGTCCTGGTCGGAGACGAAGAACAGGTCCGCGCCGTCGGGCGAGAACTGCGGATTGATGTGCTTCCCGTGCGCGAACGGCGAGAAGACGCTGATGCGGCCGGTCGCGACGTCGTACGTCGCCAGCTGCAGCGGCGAGAATTTGAGCGTGTTGAAGTCGGTCTGCGGCCCGCGGTCGGTCGAGAAGGCGATCGTCTTGCCGTCCGGCGACCAGGTCGGCTGGATGTCCGCGTACTTGTCGTTCGTCAGCTGCGTGATCTTTTCGGCCTTGAGGTCGAGCAGATAGAGATCGCTGATGCCGCCGGCCTGACCGGAGAAGGCGAGCGAGTTGCCGTCGGGTGACCACGAGACGTGACTGACGGCGCCAATCTTGGGCAGCTTGATACGACGCTCGACGTTGGTCGACTTCGTATCGAGAATCGCGATCTCGTTCTGCCCTTCAGCGTATACGATGAACGCGAACTTGCTCGCGTCGGGCGACCAGTCGCCCGCCGAGTTGATGAAGCTGATCGCGTCGAAGTGCGGATCGCTCGACGGGCCCGCCAGCTTCTTGATGACCTTGCCCGTCCGCGCGTCGCCCAAGAATAGGTCGATGCTGAACAGATTTCGGCTCGAGAAGAAGGCGAAGAGCTTGCCGTCGGGGCTGATCGTCGGGGCGAGGTTGTAGTCGCCCGTCCGATTCAAGCCGACGATCGTCGCTCCGGCGCTATCGGGATGCGTCCGTCCGGCGACCTGCGGCAGATACATCGCGCGGTTCGCGGCGGCCCAATCCTTCGACAACGAGTCCTGGTTCTCGCCGAGCACGCGCACGAGGGCCGCATCCCAGCCGAGGCGCAGCGCGGCGCGATAGACCTCGACGATGCTGCGGTCGCCCCAGCGTCCGCCGACGTACGCCCAGAGCGCCTGGCCGTAGCGATACGGGAAGAAGCGCGGGTCGGTGGTCAACTGTTTGATCGTCGGGAACTTGTTCCGCATGACGGCGTCTCGCATCCACATCGCCGTGAGCGGATCCTCGCGGCCGAGCGAGAAGTACTCGGCCATACCTTCGATCAGCCAGAGGGGCAGGGCGTCGAGGCGCATCAAGCCGCCGCCCGGGGTGCCCTCGGCGATGTTGTATTGGAAGACGTGCACGAGCTCGTGGCCGAGCACGTGATCGTTGTCCGCGTAGATGCCGGTGAACGGCATGATGACGCGGGTGCGGTTCGACTCCGTGACACCGCCCGTGCCTTCCTCGAGCGCCTCGCCGACGACGTTCGTTTGCTCGAAGTCTGGATGGTCGGCGTAAAAGACGAGGGACTTGCGGTCGAATGCGTGACGGAAGGTGTCCGTGTGGCGGCTGTACCAGCGCTCGGCCATGCGACCGGCGTCGCGGACGATGGTCGACTCAGGGGGATAGAAGAAGTTGTCGAAATGCTCGGACTTGAGGATTTTCCAGTCGAACGTCTCGTACTGGACTTTGTTTCGTCCGAAGTATTCCTGAGCGCTGACGCTCGCGGAGATCGCGAGCACCAGGACTGGTGTCGCGAGAAGCGCCTTGCGCAATCCGAGTCGAGCCATGAAAGCCCCGCGGACAAAGCCGCAACAAATTGTCGTTCTAACTGCTTGACGACCCCGAGCATGCTCGAGGGTCGTTATTGGTGAGGGCGGGGGCAAAGGACGTGCCCCCCAAAACGATAGGTCTACGCTACCCGGGGGTCGCGTCAAGGTGCCGTTGTGGTCGCTCCTCTTGCCAAAGCTAAACACGTTGCAGCCCAACGACGTTCCCGGCTGCAATTTGGACACGTGAACATGCGCCTGCCCCGATGGACGATGTGCCTAGACGACGGGCGTTCGGCGCGTTTTTAGCTTTTCTGCGGCAATCTGGCCGCTCATGGCGATCGCCAGCTCGAGCGAACCGACAATGTGCTCGCTTCCGATCAACTCCACGAACTCCCCCCGCTGCAGGGCCTGGCGTGGCTGATCCTGGATCTCAGCGATGATGACCGTGGTCCCATCTGCCTGGGTTCGGCGAACCAAGTCGCGCAAGACGTTTAGGCCCGTCGAGTCGATAAAGGGCACACTCCTCATTCTTACGACGAGAACTCTCGGCTTCCTGGAAACGGCCGCCAGCGTGTCCTTGAACTGTTCGGCCGCGCCGAAGAAGAAGGGTCCCGCGACGTCATAGACCTCGACGCCGGGCGGGATAGCGTCGCGCGGCAGCATCTCATCCGGGGCGCTGTCGTCGGAGTCCTCGAGATCGACCATCGAGCGGATCTCGGTCATCGTGGCCATGCGTCGCACGAAGAGAAGCGACGCGAGCACGACACCAACCCCGATGCCCACCGTGAGATCGACGAGCAGCGTAAGGACGAATACCGTCACGAGCACCACCGCGTCGCTTCTCGGCCCCCGCAACTCGGCGCGGAAGACCCGCCACTCGATCATCCGGTAGGCAACGAGGAGCAGAATCCCGGCGAGCGTGGCCAGCGGGATAATCTCCGCCCATGCGCCAAACGCGAGTGTGATGAGGAGCACAGTCAGGGCATGGACGATTCCAGCTACCGGCGTCCGTCCGCCGGCTTTGACGTTCGTGGCCGTGCGAGCGATCGCGCCGGTGGCCGGCATGCCGCCGAAAATCGGCGTGAAGACGTTGGCCACGCCCTGGGCGACGAGCTCCATGTTGGGCCGATGACGCCCGCTGATCATTCCGTCGGCGACAACGGCCGAGAGGAGCGATTCGATCGCGCCGAGACCGGCGATCGTGCACGCCGGGAGGACGAGCTCCCTGAGCGTTCCGAGATCGACATGTGGTAAAGTCGGCTGCGGGAGGCCGGTCGGGAGATGGCCAAAACGCTCGCCAACTGTCGTTACCGGAAGGTGCAGCAGTCGTACGGCCGCCGTTGTCGCGAGCAACGCGACAAATGGCGCCGGGACGCTCCGGCTGACTCGCGGCCACAGCAGGAGAATCGCCAACGTCGCTCCACAAACGGCAACGGCGTACATGTTGGCCGTGCCGGCGTTGTGTGCATAGGCGACGAGTCGCTCGATCGGGTGGGGTGGGTAGGCCGACTTGGCCAGTCCGAAGGCGGCGTCGAGCTGCTGCACGAGGATCGTCAGGCCGATCGCACTGGTGAAACCCACCGTCACCGAGTGGGGGATGAATTTGATCGCGTTCCCCATCCGCGCGACGCCCAGCACGATCAAAAGGAGGCCCGCCATGATCGTTGCGATCGTTAGTCCGTCCACGCCGTACTTCTGAACGATGCCGTAGACGATGACGACGAACGCGCCGGTCGGGCCGCCAATCTGGACGCGCGATCCACCGAGGGCCGAGATCAGGAAACCGGCGACGATCGTGGTGTAGAGGCCTCGCTGCGGAGCCAAACCGCTGGCGATGGCGAAGGCGATGGCGAGTGGGATCGCGACGACGCCGACGATCAGACCCGCGGTCAGGTCTGAAACGAACCGTCTCCGATCGTAGTCCTTTAGAGTCGTCGCCAGTTTCGGGACGAGCATTTCGATTCGTTGAAGAGGAGGTGCGACGGGTGGAGCCGACTGACTACAAGACAACCCTGTTCGACCGCCACGGCGCCGCGGCAGCCGACATCCTCAGGGTGTGGGGCTACGGGCTCATGGTGTTCGGCATCACGATGGGCGCGATCAGTCTCGAGATGACGGCGGGAGGCGCGACGCCCACGCTGTGGCAATGGCTGGAGGCACTCGGTGTAAGCGCGATGTTCGGCGCCGTGACCGGGTGCGCAGGATTGCTGATCAGCCGGGGAGTCGGAAAGGGTTGGAAGCACGTGATGGTCGACGGATCGACCACGCCGTACGAAGAACAATACTCGCACGAGCAATCGCTCGTGATGCGTGGGCAAGTCGATGACGCTTTAGCGTCGTTTGAGTCAATTCTTCAGGGAAATCCCGACGCTGTGAAGCCTCGCGTCCGTGCGGCCGAGCTGCACTCACGCGAGAAGGCCAACCATGTTCGCGCTGCCCAGTTGCTCGCCGAAGTGCAAAGAATTCCATCGGCCGGCGTCGGCGATTTCGTCTACGCGACGCACCGGCTCGTCGACCTCTATACGGGTCCCCTCAATGAGCCCGGGCGAGCGATGGTCGAGCTCCGTCGGTTGATTGAGCGGCTGCCGGGGACTCCGGCTGCCGACCAAGCGCGCGACGCGCTCGCGACGCTCAAGGAGAGACACCCCGTCTGAGCGGTCATCCTGAGCAGCGAAGCGACGAAGGACCTACTCTCCCTGACTAGTTGCCAGTCAAGGACAGTAGGTCCTTCGCTACGCTCAGGACGACAAACTACGCCTTCCGATCGATGCACCCGCTGAAACTGGGGTTTCCAACTTGCTCGTCACTCGTAACCGGGAGGTTGAGATCCGGTCCGAATGATCCGCCTTTGTAGTGCGTGCCGATCGGGAACGTGTCGGATCCGTCAGCCGCGCGGCCGTAGTCACGAATCAATCGACGCAGATCGCCGAGGCGGTGGCCGCGGCCGAACTGCCAGAACGCTTTCTCACGGAAGAGCAGCTGCACGCGGCCGTCTTGTGTTCCCGGGTCCGTCAGCGCGGCCATGACCGGAGTCGTCCAACCCGGGTGAGTCCCCGAGGCCGTGGGACTCGGCGCGGTGATCTGCAGCGGCGACGATCGGAGGGTGTTGAGGATCGTCATCATCTGCGCGGGATTCCCGGCCTTCAGCGCCGCCTCGGCCTCGATCAACCGAGCATCGAGGCCGTGCACTACGGCAACCGCCGAGGTCTGACCCCACAAGCTGTCGACCTGGATCACGTATGTATTGCCGTCCTGCGACTTGACGGTGTCCTTGCCGTTGCTCGCGATCTTGTAGTGCGCCGGGACGCGCGGATCTTTGGCCGAGAGGAACGGGGTCGCGTTCTTGACGAGGATGCTGCGGTTGTTGCCCTGCAGGCTGTCGCTCACCGTATAGCGATTCGATCCGGCCGGCTGCGACCACAGAATGTTGTTTCCGCCGGTGAGCGATGCGGTGACGTCGTAGCGGAAGGTCGTCGGGATTCCAGCGACGGCCGCGGCGGCGTCGGCCGCTTTGTCGAGACCGATCCCGAGGAGGGCGCGTGCCTTCCCGATGCGCGCCGCGCGATTGATCGTCACGCTCGCGTTATCCGTCCCGCTGGCGATTGTGATCGCCGAGTCGAACGACGCGATCGCAACGGTGAACACCTCCTTCACCGTGAGCGGCTTGCCGTAGATGATCGCATCGCCGGAGCCGTCGGTCAGCGGAATTCCGTTGCAGAAGTCCGACGCCAGCTGCAACTCCGCGAAGCCGCGCGCGAAATACATCTCAGCGACGTCGGACACTGGGTTCGGGCGGTACTTGTTCAGCAGATCGATCGCTTGATTCGCCGAGGTGCGAACGCGGTACAGTGCGCGCAGTTCGCCCTGGACGGTCCCGTTATCGAGCTTGGTTTGACGCTGGTCCGTCTCGTCGTTTTGCACGAACGTCGAGCTCGTGGCCCATTCGTCGGCGAGCAGCCCGCCGAAGAGCCAGGTGCTTTCATCATCCGCCGTGGCGGCACGGAGACGCTGGAGCGCGCCGTTACGGACAGCGACGGCGCCGGTGGCCGATTGCACGGACGACGGATCGATGATGTCGGGGTCCACCGCCTCGAGGAGCGCGGTCTTGGGGTCACATCCGACGAATGCTGCCGCGGCGCCAAGTACGAGGGTCGCTCTGACGCGGCCTTGCATGATTCGATGTCTCATGGGTCGCGGTCCGGTTAGAAGCCGAGGTTCAAACGAACGATGAAATACGTGGGCTGCGCGAACGTCTGGAACTCGGATGGTGCGTCGCCGCCCTCGCCGACGGCGAAGTCGCTCTCCGGATCAGTACCTCGGTACTTCGTCCACATTTTCAGGTTGCGCGCCGTGAACACGAGCGAGGCGCTCTTTGCGCGAGAACGCGAATAGAGCATCTGCGGGAGCTGCAACGTGGCCGATGCTTCTCGCCATTTCACGAATCCTCCCGGCTGGAAGAAGCCGTCGAGGGTCTTCGCCGCGTTGAAGTTCGCGGCGACGACCATGGCTTGCTCTTCCATCGACGCGTTCGGATTGAACATGCCGTTGCAGTTGGGCCGTGTGCAGCGGATTCGCTCGGTGTTGTTGTACCATTTGTTGCCGGCGCGCCAGTCGAACAGGCTTTGGACGCGGAGCCGGTGATTCAAGAACTCGAGACCCGGCGTGAACGTGGTGAGGTAGCGCGGCTCCGCGTAACCTCGGAAGGAGCCAACGCCGGCGACGGAATGCTTCGGCTTCCCCGTGATCGGATCGATCGTTTCGTCGTACAGTGTGTCGTACTTGACGTCGATCTCGTTCGCCGTGAGGATGCCGTCCTTGTTGTCGTCGTGCCAACCGAGGATGGGAATCGCCCACAGGCCGCGAATCGGATATCCCTCGACGATCCAGTTCGTGGTGCCGATCTGCGGCGGCGTATTGCCGAGGCTCTTCACAACGTTCGAGTTGAGCGCCGTCGCGAAATGGAAGTCCATCGCGAACTGCCGCGAGTCGACGAGCTGGCCGCCGACGGTGAACTCCCAACCGGTGTTCTGGATCGAGCCGAGGTTCTGGAGTCGCCGTGTTGCGCCCGATCCGACCGACGGTGCGATGATCGCGTTGATCAACGCATCGTGGGTCGTCCGGTTGTAGTACGTCATGTCGAACTGGATCCGGTTGTTGAACAACCGTGACTCGAATCCGGTCTCCAGCTCCGTCGAACGCTCGGGCTTGAGATCCGCATTGCCGAGCGCGTTGTACGCTTCGTAGGGCTGATCGGTGTTCTTGATGCTGGCGGAGTTCGCCTGATAGGTGCGAAGCGCGTCGTTCGGCCCGGGCTGCACACCCGACGCACCGTAGGCCCCGCGGAGCCGGAAGTTGCTGATCTGGCTGAAAATGCCGTTGTGCGGGAAGAAGCTCTCGTCGGACATCACCCACGAAACGCTTGCCTTCGGATAGAACACGCGCTGGAAGTTCGTCCCGAACGCGCTGTTCTGGTCGGTACGGAGGGCGGCGCCGAGGAATAGTCGGTCTCGCAACGTCACCAACTCTTCCGCGAAAATGCCCCAGGTCTTCTGGAGCGTCGTCGCCTCGTTGACGCCAGGCGTGGCGCCGGCGGGCGATGTGATCGCGCCAGGCGGGAGCGTCGTTCCGGTGACGGTGTTTCGATCCTCGCGGTAGTTGCTGTACTGCGTGCCGAGAGTCGTCTTGAACGCCAACCAATTGTACCGCGACGGGTTGTAGTTCGCGGTCGCGCCGAGGTCCGCCGTGATGCTATTGATGTTGTCGCGGCCGTTGCGGGCCTGACCGTCGCGATACGTCGTGGAAATCGGCCAGCCTTCGCCGTTCATATGCAGATTGTTGTCGACGCGATCGGCGAAGTCGGTTCCGAAGTTGGCGCGCGTCTGCAACCAGCTGGTCGGCCGCCAGTTGAGGTTCGAGCTGAGAATCGCGCGGTTGGTGTTCTGTTGGAGCTTCTCGGCCCACACGAGTCCCGGCGTGCCGGCGCGATATCCGACCAGGGAGTCCGGCAACCCGCCGACGAGGCCGTTGTTGCGATACCCCGGTCCGCCGAACGCTTGCGAGCCGATCCCGATGGTGTTGTTCGACTCGTTGCTCGTGTAGCCTTCGTTCGTGACATAGCCAAAGTTCACGAGTGCGTCGAGCTGCGGAGTGATCTGCGCGCTGACGTTCGCGCGGAACGTGTTGAGCAATCTCGTATTCGGGCGAAGCTGCCAGGGGTGAATCGTGACGCCGAGCGAGTCCCAGCGATCGCGCTCGTACTGGTCGAGCTGGAACACGCCGATCTCGTTGTCACGGCCGGCCGACATGAAGTAGCGAATCGCGTCCGAGCCGCCGGTGACCTGCAGGCCAGCCGCTTTGCGGTAGCCGTAGCCGAGTGGCGTGACGGTCGGATCCGTTATCGGATTGTAGACACGCAAGCTGTCCCAACCAAAGGAACCGTCAGCCTTGCGGCAATTACCGGCCGAGACGTCGATCAGGCGGCACTCGCCGGCTTTGATGAGGAGCGCGCCGGTCTTGCTGTGACCAGCAAGCGTGTAGTTGTCCGAGTACCAGTTGCGATCGTCGAGGACGCCGCCCTCGCCGAAGACATTCCATTTGGCGCTGCCGGTGCGACCCTTCTTGGTCGTGATCACGACGACGCCGTTCGCCGCGTCGGTCCCGTACAACGTCGCCGCCGACGGGCCCTTCACGATCTCGACATTCTCGATTTCCTCGGGATTGATGTCGCCAAGGCGGCTGAAGTTGCTGCCGCCGTTGCCGAACGCCGACGAGCTGTTGTTGGCGTTCATGCGAATTCCGTCGATGACAAAGATCGGATCGTTCGAGAGACTGATGCTGCTCACACCGCGCACGCGAATGCGCTGGCCGGAGCCGGTCTGGCCGCCCTGCTGTACGAGCACACCCGAAACGCGGCCGTTCAAGACGTCGGCGAAGTTTCGGATCGGCGCGGTCTCGGTGATTTTCGCGACCGACAGATTCTCGACGGCGTTGCCCACTTCTACGCGTCGCTGCTCGCCGGTGGCGGTCGTGACGACTTCCTCGAGCTGAATGACGGTTTGCGACATGGCGAAGTCGAGCGTCGCCGTCTGGCCCGTCAGCACGCGAACGGAACGTTTCAATTCCTGGTAACCGACGTGCAGCACGCGCACATCGGCCGTGCCCTCGGACACGCCTCGGATGAGATATTTGCCGTCCGGACCAGTGCTCGCGGAGCGCGTCGTGCCGAGGACGATGACGCGCGCATCCGGCAGCGGCGCCCCGCCCGTCGCGGTGACGGTTCCCGAGATGTTCCCTTGCGCGTGGGCGGCAGCTGCGCCGGTGGTGAGGAGTGCAACGACGACTGCGGCGACGAGGCCGAGTGGCCTAGGCGATACCATGACTTCCCTCCGATGGTGGCGGTGGGACAGCAGGTCAGTGTGGAAACGAGGGCAGATACTTTATACGCTCTAACTGCACCACCAATGTGCCGCGTCACGCGGCCGCCGCAACCCGTATAGGGATCTGGCCGGTTGGGCCCATGGACCGAGCCAACACCCGGTCCCTCAAGTCCCGCAACCCGGTCCCCTAATCCAACAGCCGGAAGCCGGGCTAATCCCCGCTCCCAACCACCAATTCCCACGGCGACCTGGCGTCGTTCGTTCTAGTCGAGGTCCACTCGCCGCTCCCGCTTCCGCTCCGACCGCAACTTCTTCGACTTGATCCGCCGCTCCTTCGCCGCCGCCGGCGGTTTCGTCTTGCGCCGCTTTTTTGGAACGTGAAGCGCATGGCGCACGAGGGCCGCGAGTCGTTCATCGGCGGCGCCGCGGTTCTGCTGCTGGCTGCGACGGTCGCTCGCCACCACGCGCACCATACCGTCGCCGTCGAGCCGCGACGCGAGCTTCGTCCGTAACCGGTCGCGCTGTTCGTCGCTCACTGCGCGTGAGCCTTCCAAGTCCCAGAGCAACTCGATGCGGGTCGACGACGTGTTCACGTGCTGCCCGCCCGGGCCGCCCGATCGTGTTGCCCGATAGGTGAGCTCAGACCGCGGAATCGCGATCTCGGGCGTGATGGTCAGCGAATTGGGATCGTGCATCGCACTCGTAACCGTGTGTGGTCGGGATCGTCCTTCGCTATAGCAGATTGCAACAATTTGGCCCCACAGCGATCTGTGGCAGTTTGCAACGCCACCGCCCCTATCCTCCCGCAAGCGTGCGACTTACCCCCCGATCGTCCGACGCGGCGCTGCGTGTCATTCTCGACCCCCGGCGACTGCTTCGCTGGGTCCTGATCGGCCGCATCTGCCTCGCCAGCGCGATCTTCATCGCCGCGGTCTCCAACTGGACGTCGGTCGACTCGAGCAAGACGCTCGTCGCATCGCTCGCCTTCGCCATCTCCGTCATCGTCACGCTCGGGTCGGCGGGATACGGCGAAATCTATAGAAAGCGGTTTGGGCACGCCTTCGTCTACATGCAGGCGATCTTCGACCTGCTCCTCGTCACCGCTGTCGTCCACCTGACGAACGGCACGTCGTCGCCCTTCGCCGCGCTGTACATCCTCGTCATCGCGACGTCGTCGTTGCTCGTGCCGGCGTCCGGCGGCCTGTTGATCGCCGCACTCGGCATCGCGTTCTACTTCGCCGACGTTGTGGTGCTCCTTCGTTCGCCGCTCAGCGATCCAGGCGTCTGGATGCAGCTCTCGGTCATCGCGCTCGTGACCCTCGGGATTCGGTACCTGAGCGCGCGACTTCGTGAGAGCAGTGAAGGGAAGGCCATTCTCGTCGCCGCCCTCGAGCAGACGCGCCTTCAGGCCGATGACATCCTCCGCAACATCCGCAGCGGCGTCGTCACCGTAAACATCGAGGGCCGGTTGCTCTACGCCAATCCCACGGCGGAGCAGCTCCTCGGCGTCGATCTCATCACGCGGGTCGGCGAGCCGGTGCTCGATTCTATAGGTAGGGTCGCTCCGGAGCTTTCGGAGGCGATCCGGAATGCCGCCGAGGCGCGCATCCGCACCACGCGCGGCGAGGGCCTCGTCTCGACGGCGACACGGCGCTTTCCGATCGGCGTCACGACAACGTACACGGAACAGGAAAGCGAGGGTCGCCGGACGGCCACCGCGATCTTCCAGGACCTGTCCGACCAAAAGCGCATGGATGTGCTGCGCTTCCGGGCGGAACGGCTCGAGGGAATCGCCGAGTTGAGCGCGTCGCTCGCCCACGAGATCAAGAATCCGCTGGCGTCGATTCGCAGCGCCGTCGAGCAGATCTCCCGCATGCCGGCGGTGTCCGACGACCAGCGGACGCTGGGGGCGCTCGTGCTCCGTGAGTCGGATCGCTTGTCGCGTCTACTCTCGGAATTTCTCGACTTCGCGCGCGTTCGCGTGGCCCGCACCCAACCGGTGGACCTGGCGACGATCGCGCGCGGCGCGGCGAGCCTGGCCCACGCGCATCCGGATCGCGATCAGAGCGTGCGCGTGACGTGCATCGCGCCGGAGGAGGCGGTGATGTTGGATGGCGACGAAGACCTCCTGCACCGCGCGATCTTCAATCTCGCGCTGAACGCGCTCCAAGCCGCGCCGCCGGACAGTGAAGTCCGCATCGAAGTTGCACCGGGCCGGATGGATGCAATTCCGGTTGGCCTCCCCTTCGACGAAGAGGCCGTTTCCCTCCGCGTCACCGACGCCGGTCCGGGAATTCCCGCCGAGGTTCGCGACCGGATGTTCGACCCGTTCTTCACCACCAAAGCGAACGGCACCGGATTGGGCCTCGCCGTCGTGCACCGCGCCATCGAAGCGCATCGCGGCGTCGTGCTCGTCGACTCGAGCAAGTTGGGAACCCGCTTCACCGTGGTGTTGCCGCGCTCGCAGCAGCCCGTCCGCTCATCAGCCACGCCCGCACGGGCTGTCGCTACCATCGCAAGGAGCTTTTCGTGATCGATGCGTCTGGTCTCAAGCCGAGTGTCCTCATCGTCGACGACGAGTCGGGGATTCTCGACTCGCTGAACATTCTGCTGCGCAATGAAGGCTTCGCGCCGCGCCTCGCGCACGGCGGCAAGGAGGGGCTCGAGAAGATCAGCGAGATGAGCCCCGACATCGTGCTCACCGACATCCGCATGCCGCACGTGAGCGGCGTCGACATCCTCGCCGCGGCGCGCGAAGCCGACCCCGATGTTCCGGTGATTCTCATGACCGCGCAGGCGACGCTCCAGTCGGCGATGCAGGCGGTGAACGCCGGCGCCTACTATTACATCCAGAAGCCGTTCCGCAACGACGAGTTGGTGGCGATCCTGCGCCGCGCCGCGGAGCACCGCAATCTCCGCGCGGAGAACAAGTCGTTGAAGCAGGCGATTCGTCGCGCTGGAGGCGCCGGCGGGACGCGGCCGGTTGGCACGAGCAAGAGCTGGCTCGACGTGTTGCGTCTCGTCGAGACGGTCGCCCCCACCGATTCGACGGTGCTCCTGCAGGGCGAGTCGGGAACCGGTAAGGAAGTGATCGCGCGCTACCTCCATGAGCTCTCGACGCGAACCGAGGGGCCGTTTCTCTCCATCAACTGCGGGGCGCTCCCGGAAAGCCTGCTCGAGAGTGAGCTCTTCGGACACGTGAAGGGCTCGTTCACCGGCGCGGTGAAAGACAAACTCGGTCTCTTCGGCGCGTCGTCGAAAGGCACGTTCTTCCTCGACGAGATTGGCGAGACGACGCCGGCGACGCAGGTCAAGCTGCTGCGCGCGCTGCAGCACCGCGAGGTGATCCCCGTCGGCGCGACCGAACCGATCCCGGTCGACACGCGGCTGATCGCCGCGACGAATCGCGACCTCGAAGAAGAGATTCGTGCCGGAAACTTCCGCAGCGATCTGTACTATCGGTTGAACGTCATCGCGATCCACTTGCCGCCGCTCCGTCAGCGGCAGGACGACATCCCGATTCTCGCCGAACATTTCCTCCAGCGCATCGCCGGTGTGCGCGGCGAGGAGCCGAAGCGTCTCAGCACCGCCGCGCGCGACGCGCTGCTCGACTACGCCTGGCCGGGAAACGTGCGAGAGCTGGAGAACGCGCTCGAGCGGTCCATCATTCTCACCGAAGGCCCGGAGATCGGCGTTCCGACGCTGCCCGAGCGCGTGACGCAGCGTCGCGCCGAACCGCTCGTGTCGACCCGCACGCCGCCGAACCCGACGCTCGAGTCGGTGGAGCGCGCCTACATCATGTGGGTGCTGCAATCCGAGAACGGCAACAAGTCGCGCGCGGCCGAAGTCCTCGGGATCGATCCGTCCACTTTGTATCGCAAGCTCTCGCGCTACGGAGTCGAAGAGTGACGGCGCCGGCTCTCCGCCGACGAACGCCGCTCGACCCGAACACCGCGTTGCTGTCGGTCTTGATTCCGGTATACAACGAGCGAGAGACGATCGACCTCATCGTCGACCAAGTGCGCGCCACGCCGATCCGGAAGGAGATCATTTGCGTGGATGACCACTCCACCGACGGCACGCAGCAGATCCTCGAGACGCTGCTCGCGCAGGGAAAAATCGACCAGCTCTTTCGGCAGCCGGAGAATCGCGGCAAGGGCGCCGCGATCCGCCAGGCGTTGTCGATGAGTCGCGGAGACATCGTGATCGTGCAGGACGCGGACTTGGAGTACGACCCAGAGGATTGGCCGGTCGTGCTCGAGCCGATTCTGGACGGCCGAGCCGACGCGTCATTCGGATCGCGCTTCCTCGGTGGACCGCACCGCGTGCTCTACTACTGGCATTCCGTCGGCAACCATTGGCTGACGAGGTACAGCAACATGCTCACCAACGTCAATCTCACCGACATGGAAACGTGCTATAAGGCCATTCGGGGCGAGCTCGCGCGCGCGCTGCTTCCAAAGTTGACCGCCAATCGCTTCGGCTTCGAGCCGGAGATCACGGCACGGCTGGCGAAAGCCGACGCGCGAATTTTCGAAGTGCCGATCAGCTACTCCGGGCGTACCTACGCCGAGGGGAAAAAGATCGGCTGGAAAGACGGCGTCGCGGCGTTGTGGCACATCACGAAGTACAACTTCTTCGGCTGATCACGGAGTGAACCCGATGCTCCGTCGTTCCGCGTGGTTCGCCCCGATCTCGCTCGCGCTGCTCGCCATCGCCGCCTCGGCGTCGAGCATCGTCAACGAGTTCACCTACGACGACCGCCCGGTCATTCTCGACAATCCGTTCATGCACGACTTGCACGGATGGTGGCGCGTCTTTGCGAGATCGTACTGGCCGCAAGACTGGGGCGGGGACGGGTATCGGCCGCTCACGTCGCTGGCGTTCAAGCTCGAGTTCGCGCTGAGCGGCGGCAACCCCGTCGTCGTGCACGGCGCGAACATCGTCCTCTACGCACTGTGCGCGGTATTCGCGTTCTATCTTGCGCGCCGCGTCCTGCCCGAGTGGTGTGCCTGGGTGGTCGCGGCGCTGTTCGCCGTGCATCCGGTGCACGTGGAAGCGGTGGCGAACGGCGTCGGTCAGTCGGAGCTGCTCGTCGCGGCGTTCATGGTTCCCGCGGTGACGCTCTATCTGCGCGACCGGATGCGCGACGGCGGCGTCCTTGCCCCGCGAACAATCGCCGCGATCCTGCTGCTCTACGCCGGCGCCTGCTTCTCGAAGGAACATGGGATCGTCCTCCCCGCGCTCCTCGTCGTCGCCGAGCTCACGGTCATCGCCGACGCGACATCGCTCAGCGAGCGAGTACGACGGTTGCGTCCCTTCTATCTCGGGTTGACCGTGATCGCGCTCGCCTTCCTCGCGGCGCGCTCACGCGTCTTCGCGGGGCAGGGGATCGTGGGGTTTCAACCATTCCAGCCGTTCGCCTCTCTTCACATCTCGGCGAGCGATCGGTTGTTGACGGCGATCGGCGTCGTGCCCGACTGGTTCCGGCTGTTGTATTGGCCGGTACATCTCTCCTCGGAGTACAGCCCGCCGGAGACCGAGATCGCGCAGGGGCTGAGTATGTCGCAGCTGCCGGGGTTCCTCCTCCTCGCGGCGATCATCGCGCTCGGCGTCATGCTGCGACGCCGGAGGCCGGCGATGAGCTTCGGAATTGCCTTCGCGGCGATCACGCTGCTGCCGTCGAGCAACTTTCTCGTCACGACCGGAATTGTGCTCGCCGAGCGGACGCTCTTCCTCCCGAGCCTCGGCGCGATGATTCTGCTCGGCGCGGTCCTCGTCCCGGCGATCGACGCCTGGCGCGAACGATTCCCCGCGGGAGGCGGGTCAGCCGTTCGACTGGCGCCGCAACTGTTATGTGGCCTGGTGCTGCTCACGGGCGCCGCCCGCAGCGAGCGACGAGCGACCGTGTGGCACGACAACGACAGGTTGTTCCGGAACGCTGTCGTCGATTCACCCGATGGCTATCGGCCGCACTACATGCTCGGCTCATGGCTATTCCAGCACGACCAGATGCGCGAAGGCGAGGCGCAATACAGAATCGCGCTCAAGCTCTTTCCCTACGATCCGTACATGACGTTCAACCTCGCGGAGCAGTACCGGAGGTTCGGCCTCTGCGCACCTGCTATTCCTTTTTACCGTTGGACCTGGGACCTCGATCCCGATTTCCCGATGGGCCGTACGCAGTTGGCGACGTGCCTCCTCGAGGTCGGCGAGTACGATTCGGCGAAAGTCGCCGCGCTCGGCGCCCTGAAGGCCGGGGGCCCATCGCGAATCACGCATCGCCTCATCAGGCTTGCCGACTCGTCCAAGGCCGCTGCGCGTTCGGCAGCGAAGAAAAATG
>Ga0310813_10000739_pt1 | contig 20007 bp, 21 predicted proteins | sample YN3metagenome_FD_203086 | JGI IMG/M metagenome (GOLD analysis project Ga0310813, IMG submission 203086) | Soil microbial communities from experimental microcosm in Duke University, North Carolina, United States - YN3 | ecosystem: Engineered > Artificial ecosystem > Soil microcosm > Unclassified...
AAAAAGCTCGACGTGCAGACCGAACGAGCGCACGAGGCAACTCATTCCCTGTCGAGCCAATTCATCGTCGTCAAGAACGTAAACTACGGGTGCCCTGGTCATCTGCCATCCCTCATGGAACCGTGTCTCGATCCCTCTAAAGCGTGGCGAGCATATCCGAGAGAGCCGCGCGGAACACTCATACCTAGGTATCGTCCGATTCGCGTCACAACCCATTCGATTTATCTCACGTGCCTTCAGCACTCATCGGTTGTATTGCATAAGCTTCGCTTTGCGCCTGGCGTGCTGTCAGACTATGATCCGTGCGATAAGCAAACGGCCGCATGAGATCAGCGGGCATATTGACCACTCTGGGCCGGCCATTCGGCCCGTTCCCTCCGGTCACCGTTTCATCATCGGCGATGGCGAATCTCAACAACGATTTACTCCTCCTGCTTTCGCAAGAAATCGCGAAGGCGGAGAGAGCATACCTCGACGATCCGCAAAGTTTTATTGGTTGGCATTGGTGGCAAATCAGCCCCGAGGAAGTCAACGTTTTTGACCTTCATCCGATCTTGTGGGCGCGCATGCTGCCGGCCTATGAGTGCTTCGAGGCTTTCATCGGTTCCTCCCGCTGGGAAGATGCTCCCGAGCACACGGACCGGATTCTGGCCGCAGCGAGAGCGACGCATCCCGAGTGGGTCGCAACCCCTGGTCTGGCGTCGTTTCAGTCCTTCGCCAAAGCCTATGCGGGTTTGTCACTGCGGGACTCCCATGCATGCTTCGACAAGGTGACGTGGCAGCACGTGCGAGACCGCATTCGTACCTATGCGGATGAGGAAAATGGAAACGGACAGAATTGAAGGCGATAGACGACTGCGAGAAAAGACTTCTTTCTTCCCTGCCATGCTCCATGCGCATATGAGCCAGCATTTGGCTGGCCACGCGTCAGCGCACCGCGGTGTCGTACCTGCCTGCTTACGAGCAGGTCCGTGCACGCTGGACCAGTGCTGCGTGATCCGGTTCGCGCAACGTGAGAATGCCACATGCGCTAAGTTCATCCGCCATCCGGACCAGTTGCGGCAAAGACTTGGCCGCCATTTTTCGCATGACCTGTCCACGATGGATCTGCAGCGTCACCTCGCTGATACGGAGCAACGCCGCGGCCTGCTTGTTCAGCAGCCCCGACACCATCAACGGAAGGACTTCGCGTTCCCGTGGAGTAAGGCGCGCGAAGCACTCGGCGAGGCACGCTCGCCTTGCACTCACGATACGCGCCACACGGCTGCGTTCGAGCGCGGCGTACACCGTTTGCACCAGTTGCTGACCATCGAAGGGCTTCAGCAGAAAGTCTATGGCGCCTGCTTTCAGTGCGCGCACCGAAGAGGGGACGTCCGCGTGGCCGGTGATGAAAATGATCGGCAGGTGATCCGTACCTGCCAGCTTCGCTTGCAGATTGAGGCCATTGTCGTCGGGCAGACGCACATCAAGAATCAGACACGCAGTGCAGGACGGCCGCTCGAACGCGAGAAATTGCGTAATCGAATTGAATGCAAACACCTGCAGGTCATTCGATGCGAGTAGTTCACTTACTGCTTCGCAAATGCGTGCATCGTCATCGACGACGTATACGACAGGCAGATCGACATCCATCACCGTTTCCTCCTGGTGCGCACTGCATAGCGCTGGAAGAATGCAACTGTAGTGCAATTTCAGTCTTCACGCGCTGCATTTTTAACCCATCAAACAGGCGTACATACCGATATCATGCGGACGATTTCAAACCCGCGACCACGGCGCAAGCTTGCCACCTGCGCCCCACGACGCGTGGGAGCCACCTCGCGTTCATATGAGGTCAAGCATGGTCGCCCGTCCCGCACGCTCTCATCCTGTTACATGCAGCGGATGGCAAGACTACGGCGTAGCGTTGCTGCTGTCCGCGCTGGCCAGCGCGTTCGCCTGGCTTACTCGAGCTCACGCGTCCTGCTATCTGCTCGCCCTGATCGTCAGTTCGCGGTATCGCGGACGCGCAGCTGGCTACGCGACGCTTGCATCGTCGGTGGTCGGCTTCGCGCTGTTCACGATTCCTTCGTCTTCTAGCGCAAAGCTGGAATTGCCGCGTCTCATTGCGTTCTCCATCGTCGGCTTGATCGCAAGCGACTTCGTCTCGGCAAAATCTAGAGTACGGGACGCGCTGTGGCAGCGTGACGGGGAATCGTCACTACCGACGGACCGCGGTAATCCACCTGTTGTGCCAGTTGCGTCGGTTCTGGAGCAAGCCGCGCTAGCGCAGCGGCATAAAGTCGCATCTCCTCTACCCTATGCTGCAAGCGAGCAGCGCAGGTGGCCGGCTATCACGCGCATCCGTCGCGTCATTCTATTGGGATGCCCGATCGCGACAACGCCGTACTCGTCAGCGTTCGGCTACGAGCAGCGCGTTGATCGTGCCGTGGCGCCATCCGGTTCACGGACACCAACACCGCGACAGCCGAAATTGACGACGATCGCAGAGCTATCCGCGTGGATTGCACACGAGATAAATCAGCCGCTTACGTCGATCGCAGCAAACGGCCACGCCTGTATGAACTGGCTGCGCGGTCGCGAACCCAACATCGGGCGTGCGCTGCTTGCGGCTGAGCGCGTCATACGTGACAGCACCGCCACGGCAGAACTCGTGCGGAGCTTTCGCGCGTTGTTTCGTGAGGCGGAGCCGATGCTTGCGCCATTCGAAATCAATCAGACGATCAGGGAAGTTGTCGCGATGCTGCACACTGAGCTCGGCTCTAATGCAATCACCATTGAACAGCAGTTAGCACCGGCTCTCCCCACGTTATTGGGAGACCACTTCCAGGTAAGGCAGGCGCTCGTCAACATTGTTCAAAACGCAATCGACGCGCTCGCCCCGGTTAGCGGCCGACCCAAACGGTTGTTTATCCGATCGTTATCCGACGAACAAGACAGCGTGCAGGTAGATGTGCAGGATAGCGGCAACGGTCTGGATGACGAAGAGCGAATTTTCCAGCCCTTTTTCACAACCAAGGTGTCCGGCATGGGAATGGGACTCGCGATCAGCCGATCGATCGTCGATGCGCACGGCGGGCGCCTATGGGCAACGCGCAACGAAGGGCATGGCACCACGTTGCATATGCGCCTGCCGGTCGTGCGCGGTGACGCGTACACATCCATTCGATCGATCCGTCACGTCTGAACGGGTCCGCAAAATCCATTTAGCGAGTCTCTGACAACACCAGCATGACGGATCTCAAGTGGGTCAAGCCGATCCCGCGTCGTTGCACAAGCGGAGATAACAAGCTCGTAATGTAGCAGTCACCCTCAGGACAGCCGTCGCGGCAAAGAATGAGGCTACGCGCTTCATCAAAGTAGATGAGGTGTCGGGGGCTCATTCCCGGTGTATGCAACCGCGGTGCTCGAAGGTGACTCGTTATGAACAAGCTTTTTAGGGTCTCGCCCATTTCCGATGGGCTAAGCATCCCCGCTCTCCCGGTTTCACAGGGTAAGGACAATCGATGGCTCGAAGCGCCAGCCGATCTGCTGTTGACCGGAAATTTGCCGTTGAACATCGGAGGCACTTCAAGTGACGACTTCATCGGCATTGAAGACCTGCTGGCCCAGGCATATGAGGACGAGGTATATGCCACGCTGATCCGCGATGACAGATCACTCGCGCGCAAATGACATGGAAATCGCGGATAACGGCTTGCGCAGTACCGCGGTTCTCGGGCACTGGAGGAAACGCTGTTTGAAAGAAAAAGGCGCGCGTATCAATGCGCGCCTCGAAACGGCCAGCCTGACGTTGTGCGAGGCGCCGCCCTTCGCAGCGGCAGCGACGCGTACGATCAATGAATCACATCCTCGTGGACCATCTCGAACAGTTTGTGATTGTCGCGATAGTCGACGTGTACTCCGACGATTACCGGCCCGGGCGTATCGAATGCCTTCTTCAGTATCGGTGCGATTTCGTCCGGCGTGCGGATCATATAACCGGTTGCGCCGAATGCCTGCGCATAGAGCACCGGATCGTACGGCCCCAGCTCGACACCCGAACCGCGCCCGTATTTGATGATCTCCTGCGTACGCACCATGTCGTAGCTGCCGTCGATCCAGATCATATGCACGAGATTCGACTTGAGCCGCACCGCGGTTTCCAGTTCCATGGCAGAGAACAGAAAGCCGCCGTCGCCGGAGATCGACAACACCTTCTCGTGCGGTCGCACCAGCGTGGCTGCAATCGCCCACGGCAGTGCCACGCCGAGCGTCTGCTGGCCGTTCGAAATCAGCACCTGGCGCGCGCGGAAGCTGTACAGGTGCCGCGCGATCCACAAGTGGAACGAACCCATGTCGAGGCATAGCGTAACGTCGTCGCCGAGCATCGGCTGCAGTTCCGCGACGAGCCGCAGCGGATGGATCGGCGTGCCGTTCCGCGCCGCAGCTTCGGCGGCAAAGCGCCGCCGTTCCTCGCCGATCGCTTCGAGAATGCCCGCAGCCAGCTCAGAGCGCCCGCACGGTTCGAGCTGCGGCGACAGTGCGGCGAGTGTCTGCGCGATGTCACCGGTCAGTTCGACCGTCGGGCAATAGCAGTTGTCCAGATCCGCGGGCAGCGCATCGATATGCAGGATCGGCCGCGGTGATGGTCCGTTCCACAACGACGGATCGTACTCCACCGCATCGTAGCCGATCGTGACGACCAGATCGGCCGATTCGAGCAGTCGGTCGGCTGGCTGGTTCGCGAGCTGACCGACGCGGCCGCCGAAGTTCTCCATCAGGTGCGCGCCGACAGCGCCGATCGATTGGAAGGTGCCTACCACCGCCAGCTGATGCCTGGCGATAAACCGACGTACCGCCTCGGCGTTGACCGGATTGCTTGCTAGCAGCCCGAGCAACACCACCGGGTTGCGCGCCGTGCCGATCAGCCGCGCCGCTTCACGCAGCGCAGCGGCGTCCGCAGCGCCTTGCCCTGCAAAACGCGGTGGCACGATAAGCCGCCCCTGCGCCGGCGCGGCCATAATGTCTTTGGGCAAACTGACGAAGGCCGCGCCAGGCCGGCCCGATTCGGCCGCACGAAACGCGTTCGAGACGACTTCGGCAACGCTTTGCGGCGCACCGACCGACGCGCTGAACTTGGTGACGGGCTTGCAGATCGATACGGAATCCATGGTTTGATGAATCTGCTTCAACGCTTCGGGGGTCGCGACTGCGCCGCCGAGTGCGACCATCGGATCGCCCTCCGAATTCGCGGTGGCAAGACCCGTAACGAGATTCGAGACGCCCGGGCCCGAAGTAGCAATCGCTACACCGGCCTTGCCGGTCATGCGGCCGATCCCGCCCGCGATAAACGCAGCGTTCTGTTCGTGTCGGCAGACCACGGTCTGGATCGTCGAATCGACCAGTGCATCGAACACCGCGTCGATCTTGGCTCCGGGTACGCCGAACGCATATTGCACGCCGTGCGCTTCGAGTGTTTGCACGACGACTTGCGCGCCGGTCTGCGGCAGCGTTTTATCCTGCTCTGACATGGGTCGGTTCCTTTCAATGGGCCTGTTCGGCGTAGGCAAGCTCGTCGGCCGCATTGCGGCTCAGATCGGCTTTCAGATAGGGTTCGGTGGCCGGCAGCGCCAGATGGAAATCGGTCAGCATGTCGATACGCAGCCGCAGCGTTTCGCTCGCGCATTCGAGCAAATGTCCGCCTTCGCTGCGATCAGCCGAAAGAAAATGAAAGTGATACCCGGGCACGCTGAACGCGCTCGAAAAGCCCGGCGACCAGATACCGACCAGCGTACCGTCGACGTCGTGATGGACGAATTCATGCTGGGCTTTCGCCGCATCGATCAGGCGCGCGTCGGGTGGTACCGGTGCAACTGCACGGATGCGCACGGTCTCGAAGCGACCGTCGAGCCGCAGCGCGAAGAACAGATTGTTCGACGCTCTTGCGCGGTCGCATAAGGCGGTCAGATCGGCCAACGTGGGCGCCGCATCGATCGCCGTGTCGACGTCAGCGGTGAAGCGCGTGACGACCGCGAACGGCGCCTCTGCACGCGGTCCGACTTCGTTCACCGTGCCGTCGCCTTTCGCCTGGTACACGTGGCCGTCGAGCACGATCATCTCGCCGTCGAGGCCGGCGAAGGTACCGAGGCCGAAATCGCCATGCTGCAGGATTTTCTCGGCTGACACGACGCCGGCAAAGAGGCCGGACACCAGCGCGCCAGAAGTGGACACCTGGAATAGCGTATGAAGCGGCGCGTCGCCGTCGGCGGCGCGTGCGGGTTGCGGCCCGCGATGCGAAGGTTGCTCTGCGGATGAATCTTGCGACACGGCATTCCCTCCTGTGGACGAGCAGATCGAAAGCAGCGGTAATCGAATCGCGCGGCCAGTCGGTCTGCGTCGCAAGCCATCGCGTTCTGAGCGATGCAACGCTTACCTGTGCGAACAGGGGCACTGCATCGCGGCCCAGTGTGCCTACGTCATAACGCGAGCTATTTGCGCGGCGCACGAATATTTAGTGCAGGCACGACTCGCTAGATCAGCCGTAATCCAGAACCTGGCAGGCTCGTCACGAACGGACATTCGACTCTGCGTGCCGAATCGTTGACAATGGCAGAAGGTATTCGTCCATCTCAGGAGAAGGGTGTCCAGACATGCAGGCGCACCTCAGAATCGCCCGGCCCGTCCGCGATCTTGCCCGCGCTGAGCACATGTATTGCGCGGCGCTCAACCTGACTGTGCTGGCCAGGTTTCAGAATCATCAGGGGTTCGACGGCGTGATGCTGGGCAGTCCCGGCATGGACTATCACTTCGAGTTCACGCATTGCGCCGAACATCCGGTGGCGCCAAGCCCGACCGATGAGGACTTGCTGGTGTTCTACATCCCGGATCGACAAGAGTGGCAATCGGCGTGTGATCGTTTGGGTGGAAATGGGTTTCTACGCGTCGTGTCGCTCAATCCTTATTGGGAGGTGTCAGGGCGGACGTTCGAGGATCCGGACGGCTATCGGGTGGTTTTGCAGAATGCGGAGTGGAGACCCTGAGTCGTGCGTCGCGAATGTCGGCTTTTGAGCGGGTGGACGGAGGGGCGGCTTGCGCGGCCGCACCAGCGACCATTACCGCCGCGATCCAGCGCATCCATCATCGATGTGCCGGCCAACGAAAATCTCACCGACGCATCGCGTTCGAGCCGGTCCGCCACCTTTCCGCATATCAATATCGGCACGATTGACAGCACGATCGAGATCGTGGCGTTCGCGCCCGGCGTTGATCCCGCGAAGCTCGACATTTCTGTCGATAAGGGCCTGCTGTCAATTGCCGGCGAACGCTCCACGCAGCCGCAGCCCCTGCCAGAGGGCACGCGCCAGTATGCGCAGGAGCGCTTCAGCGGCAGTTTCCGGCGGATCATCGAGTTGCCGCCGCAGGCCGATCCTGACAAGGTACAGGCGCGCTATGCCGACGGGTGTCTGCTGATTTCCGTGGGCAAGCGCGAAGCCTCGCAACCCCGTGCGATCACCGTTCAATGAAAAGGTGACGTCATGAGCGACAACACGCAAATTACCCAGCGCGACCCGAAGGCGATGACGGGCGCGGAGTCGGACGAAGTACGTAGGCGCGTCACACTGACGCCGGCCGTGGATATTGTTGAGGACGCACATTCCGTTACGGTGTGGGTCGACCTGCCCGGTGTGCAGAAGGACAAGCTGGACATCCGTGTGCACGACGGCAGCCTGACTATCGACGCGGAATCCGTCGTGCCAGTGACGCCGAACCTGCGGCTCTCGCACGCGGAGATACGGGCACCATATTTTCACGACGGTTCACGGTCAGCGAAGACTTCGACACCTCCAGCATCGAGGCCGCCCTAAAAGACGGTGTTCTGACGCTGACCATTGCGCGCCGTGACAAGGCCAAGCCGCGGCGCGTCGAGGTGAGTGTCGGCTAAATATCCGGTGGTCGGGCATCCGGCTGTCGGGCCTCGCACCGACAGCCGGAATTCTGGAGGCTCGTGTCGAAGGTCGAACCGGAAGCAGGATCCGGGTCTCGTGTGGCCGCCGCCGACGTTCGCGAAAGCGGCGCTTTCGCTGTCAAGCCCCCGTCAATTGCTCCGCCGCGCGCCTTCGCCGGATCGTGTTTCCTGCTGCCGCACGTACCTACATGCCCCGGTCGAGTCGGGCGTCCGCCGCCGCGGTCGCGTCGACCGGATCGTCGCGCTGGCGCATCAGCCAGTAGACGCTCCCCAACGCCACCAGCGCAAACGCAAGCGCCGCAATCTGCGCGGGTGCGCTGGCCATATCGAGAATGATGAATTTGCGGGCGATGGCAAGCAGCGCAACGAGCACTACCGTCTTGACCTGAACGATATGATCGCGCCGCGCGATCACGCGCGTGATGGAATGTTTGAATTCCATTGCGATCAGCAACGTCATGACCATGCCGAAGACCGTTTGAAACACCGCGTGATCAAGCGGGCTCAGCGCGTCCGCAACCAGCAATGCAATAACCGCGTGGATCAACTGCCAAAGCGACACGAGAATGATGACAGAGATCACCACGCTCAGCGTATGCGCGACAATCTGTTCAAAGCGCTCATAAAAAGTGAGTACGGCCCACTCCAGTCGCAGCGCATCGAAATCCCTGCGCAGCCAGCTTTGCTTTTCGTCCATGATTTGGCTCCCGGGCGGTGCCGACACGCCGCGCATGCACAGCGGGCCGTGCGGCTTGTACTTGTGCGGTGCACAGGTGAGTTGACGATGCGGCAGCCCATGCGCCACGGTCTTTCGAGTTCATGCTGTTTCTTTGCAGATAGCTGCTCGAAAACGCAACGGGCGAAGGGGGTTGTTGCAAGTTATCAATCACCGCCGCCTTCGCACGCTCCCGGGACCGGCGAATGCTCGCCGTTTCTACGCTCGTGGGCAGGAGCGCGGCATGACACACGTACCAAGCATGAAACAGGAGCAGGAGTAGTCACAACAGACCCGGAGGTCGCGCCCGACAGCGCAATATGGAACGTACCTATTCCCCCGCGCCCCTTCAAGGATTGCGCCACTACCCGACCTGCGCTACATGCGCCGACCGGTCGGCTCGTATACGCACCGACATCTGCCTGCTCGTACCGGCCGACAGGACAGCCGTAGAAGCAAGTAGCCGTGACGCAGGCGGAAAACGTAACCACATCAGCGTCAGTGCACCTTGTATCGCCTTCGTCCCAGCCACCGCAAATTTCGCCGCGCACAGGGACAATCCTCAAGGGCTCGTCATCACGCTCGATTCGCAAACGCTCAAAAGCAAGTTGCAACAGGTTTTCGGATCGGCGGCCCGTGAGCTGCCACTATGGTTTCAGGCTTGGGATCCGTTCTTGCGCGCGGCGGCCGACACGCTGATTTCGCTCTCTCAAACCGCCACCGCGGAAACCAGCTGCCTCGAGGCCTTCGCCGACGCTATTGCCCTGCATGTCTCGTATCGTTACAGCCGCAGCGCTCACGCGAGCGACCCCGAAGTACCGCTTGACCAGCAAAAACTGGCGCGCATCAACATCTACATCACCGAACATATTGCCGAAAACATTCAGGTCGAGCATCTCGCCGCGCTGGTGCATATGAGTCAATCGCACTTCGCGCGTGCATTCAAGAAAGCCACCGGCTCCCCACCTCATTTTCATTTGACGACTGAGCGCCTGACGCTGGCCAAATGGATGCTGTCTTCGACTCAGGTGCCACTTGTTGACGTTGCGGCCCGCGTCGGTTTTCAGACCCAGCAGCATTTCACCGAAGTATTTCATCGCTACACGGGAATAACTCCCCGCGCATTCCGCCTGGCCGCGCGAAACGAATTGCCGGCAATCGGGAAACGTACGCCGGGATCGCAGAATCCCGACACGTCTTCGCAGGAATGAGAAAGAAGTCGCTCCTGTCGCCGCGTAGTGTTAATGGCATCGCCTCAAGGCTCCTCCCGACGGGTTGAGCGGCCATCCATCCACCGGATGACGGCGTCAATCCGTGCATCTTCTTCATGAAAGGAGTCAGCCATGCTGCTCGATCTCGACAAGTGGAACCCCTTCAGATTTTTGCGCCATCCCTCCGATGAGGAACAGACACACGCGTCATCCGGCGCGACACAACAGGCTCCGCCGAAAAACACCCAGCGCACGGATGCCCGGCAGCCGTCCGGCGCCGCGGTGTCGACATTATGGTCGGACCCGCCGCGCTGGCCTTCGGCCGACCCGTTTCATCTGCTCACAGATCTGATCCGCGATCCGTTCGGCGGCCTTGGCCCGCTGGAACAGTGGTTCGGCGATTTCAGTCCCAGCCGGTTTCAGCCGCGCATCGACGTGGTCGACGACGGCGATGCCCTGCGTATCGTCGCCGAACTCCCGGGCCTGAGCCGCGACGACGTGAAGCTCGAAGTGATCGACGACATGCTGGTGCTGAGCGGCAACAAGCAGATCGAGTCGAAGGGCGAAGAAAAAGGCTGTTACCGCGTGGAACGCGCGTTCGGGCAATTTCAGCGGGCGATTCCGTTGCCGTCCGGTGTCGACCTCGATCGTGCCGAGACGCGCTTCGACAACGGCGTGCTGACCATACGCGTACCCAAAGCGGGCGAGACAAAGCAGACCGCAAAGCAGATCGAGATCAGGTGACCCGCGAGGTCTCGCTGAGAGATCGTGAAACAGTGCGTCGGCGAGGCAGAAATATCCAGGATATGGACAGCCCCGCCGCCCGCGTCGCAACGCACAGCGCGTGGGCAGAACCTGAAGAGGAACATCATGGCCAAGTGCAGTGTTTGCGGCAAGCCGGCGACTACACAGATTACGATCACCGAGAACGGCCAGCGCCGCCAGTTAATGCTTTGCGACGAACATCACATGGAGTTCATGGCACGCCATCAGCGCAGCCTGTCGCCGCTCGAGTCGCTTTTTCACGGCGGGCTGTTCGAGCGCCTGTTCGACGAGGGATGGTCGCCATTCGAAAACGGCGGCACGGACTGGGAGGGGCCCACGCGTTCCGTGCCTGGGCGCGCGTCGGCTTCGGCCCGGTCATCCGGTCCGTCGGAAGCAGAGGGCGGCTCCGATAGCAGCGGTGCCCGCCCTCGCCGACGCAGGCGTGCACGCGAGGCCGTCGACCTGCAGAGCTTTCTGAGCGAAAGCGGGCTCGACCGGCTGCAGGCGGCCGCGCAGAAAGCCGTCGAGTTCGGCAAGAACGAGGTCGACACGGAACATCTGCTGCTCGCGCTCGCCGATAACAACGTGGTTAATGAAATTCTGCGCGAGTTCAAGCTCGATGCCGACGATATTAAACGCACCATCGAGCAGGACGCGCCGCGCGGTACGGCCAAAACCGACGGCGAGGAGCCCCGCATCGGCGTTTCGCCGCGCGCAAAGAGCGCGCTCGAAAATGCACTCGTGGCGTCGCGCGAGCTCGACCATAGCTATGTCGGCCCAGAACACATCCTGATCGGTCTCGTCGAGGAAGGAGACGGCTTCGCCGGCGAACTGCTGCGCAAACTCGGGCTGACGTCGCAATCGCTGCGTCAGAAAGCGGTGAAGGTGGTGGGCCAGGGCGCGGAAGACGGCAGCGTCGAAGGCCGCTCCTCCACCCCGACGCTCGATAAATACGCGCGCGATCTAAGCGAGCTGGCAAAGCGCGGCAAGCTCGATCCGGTGATCGGCCGGGACAAGGAAATCGAAACCACTATCGAGGTGCTCGCGCGGCGCCGCAAGAATAATCCGGTGCTGATCGGCGAGCCAGGCGTCGGCAAGACGGCGATCGTCGAAGGTCTGGCGCAACGCATCGCGCAGGACCAGATCCCTGAAGTGCTGCGCGGCAAGCGCGTGGTCGAGCTGAACATCAACAGCGTGGTGGCGGGCGCGAAGTATCGGGGTGAATTCGAAGAACGCGTCAAGCAGGTGCTCGACGAAATCGTCGCGAACCAGGACCGGCTCATCATTTTCATCGACGAGCTTCATACGATCGTCGGCGCGGGCCAGGGCGGCGGCGAGGGCGGGCTCGATATCGGCAACGTGTTCAAGCCGGCGCTTGCGCGCGGCGAGCTACATCTGATCGGCGCAACTACGCTCAATGAATACCAGAAGTACATCGAAAAGGATTCGGCGCTCGAACGGCGCTTTCAGCCAGTAATGGTGCCCGAACCGAGCGTCGAGGACACCATCGATATTCTGCGCGGCCTGCGCGACCGGCTCGAGGCACATCACAAGGTGAAGATCACCGAAGAGGCGATCACGGCCGCGGCGAAACTGTCGGATCGCTATATCGCCGCCCGCTTCCTGCCCGACAAGGCCATCGACCTGCTCGACCAGGCCGCGGCACGCGTGCGCATTTCGTCCAACTCGCGACCGCAGGCGCTGCACGGTATCGAGGCCACTATCCGTCGTCTGCGTCAGGAGCAGGATTCGGCGAGCGCCGCAAAACAGTTCGACAAGGCGAAGGAACTGCAGGAGAAAATCACGGCCGAGCAAGCGCGTCTGAACGAGTCGACCGAGGCCTGGAAGAAAGAACGCGGCACCAGTTCGCAGGAAGTCACGGCGGAAGACATCGCGCAGATCGTATCCTCGCTGACCGGCGTGCCGGTCTCCGAACTCACGGCCGAGGATCGCGAAAAGCTGCTGCGTCTGGAAGACCGTTTGAGGGAACGCGTTGTCGGTCAGGAAGAAGCCGTAACGGCCGTATCAAAGGCCGTCCGACTTTCGCGCGCGGGGTTGACGGAAGCTGGCAAGCCGATCGCCAGCTTCCTCTTTCTCGGACCGACAGGCGTTGGCAAGACCGAACTCGCGAAGGCACTCGCCGCCGCGGTGTTCGGCGACGAGAACGCCCTCGTGCGCATCGACATGAGCGAATACTCGGAACGCCATACGGTGGCTCGTCTCGTCGGCGCGCCTCCCGGCTATGTCGGATACGAAGAAGGCGGCCAGCTGACCGAGCGCGTGCGGCGCCACCCCTACAGCGTCGTGCTGCTCGACGAGATCGAGAAGGCGCATTCCGAAGTGCACAACATCCTGCTGCAGCTACTCGACGAAGGACGTCTGACGGACGGCAAGGGACGGCTCGTGGATTTCACCAACACCGTGATCATCGCCACCAGCAACATCGGCTCGCAGATGATTCAGGACAACATGAAGGCCGACTCGAAACAGCTGGACTATCCGGCGCTGCGCGACCGGCTGATGGAAATCCTTAGGCATCACTTCAAGCCGGAGTTCCTGAACCGTGTTGATGAGGTGGTTGTGTTCCATGCGCTGGGCAAGGAGCAGATCCGCCGGATCGTCGATCTGCAGCTTCAGCGCGTGCAGCGCACGGCGGCTGCGCAGAATATCGAGCTGTCGTTCGACGATGCGCTGCGTGATCATCTGGCGACTGTCGGATACGATCCCGAGTTCGGCGCGCGGATGTTGAAACGCAAGATCCGTCTGGAAGTGGAATCGGAACTCGCCGACTCGCTGTTAAGAGGCGATGTGCGCAGCGGCGATGCCGTCGAAATCCGCTGGGATGCAGGCGACAAGGCCGTACGTGTGAAGAAGCTGGCGGCACCGGAGTCGACCGGTGAAGAAGCCGTGAAAGCCGCCGAAACCTCGGCCTGAGGCTCGGAAACGACGGACGCTGCCGGTCGGGTCAACGCTGCCGGTCGCGCCCGTTTACAGCGCCACTTCTCCTGCGATGATCTCGTCGCGATAGCACCAGATCCACGATTCGCCCGGTTCGATGGAACGCACCAGTGGATGGCCGGTCGCGTGATAATGCGCGCTCGCATGCCGACCGGGCGACGAGTCGCAACATGCTACGTGACCGCACGACATGCACAGCCGCAGATGCACCCAGGTGTGGCCGAGTTTCACGCAGTCCTCGCAATAGTGCTTCGAGGTCTGTGATACGCGGATTCCGTCCAGATGCGTGCAGGTGGGCGTCATGGTCAGCTCCTTGTGATGAGTTTGCGATAGAGAAAGCGGACGGCGCCTTACCCATGTGAGGCACATGAAGCACATCATGCGCCGCTCAGATAGCGGTGCACGAGCGCCACCGCCGTCGCTCCTTCGCCGACGGCGGCCGCCATGCGTTTGATCGAGCCATGGCGAACATCCCCGGCAGCGAATACGCCGGGCATGCTGGTTTCCAGATACAGCGGCTCGCGATCCAGCGGCCACTGCAGCTTCCGGTCCGTGTAGTGCAGGTCAGGGCCCGTTACGAGATAGCCGGCTTCATCGCGAACCACGCCCACCTCTTTGGCCCAATCGGTCTGCGGCAGGCCGCCGATGCAAACGAACAGCCAGTCCGTCTTCACGCGCCGCGCTTCGCGGCTGCGGCGATCGGTCAGCGTGATTTCGCGTAGCGCGTCGTCGCCGTGCAATGCGGTAACGGTCGTGCAGCTCAGCACCTCAATGTTCGACGCGGATGAAATACGGTCGATCAGATACTGCGACAGTGTGTTTTTCAGCGATGTGTCGCGCACCACCATCGTGACGTGATTGCAGTACTGGGAAAAATGCATCGCGGCCTGACCCGCGGAATTGCCGCCGCCCACGATGTAGACGTCTTCGCCGCGGACCAGCGACGCCTCGCTCGCGCCCGCGCCGTAATACACACCGGCGCCGCTGAAGCGCGCTTCGTCTGGTAATCCGAGCAGCCGGTACGCGACACCTGTCGCGCACACCGACGTGCGTGCCGTGATCCGCGAACCGTCTTCCAGATAGACGATACCGTTGCCCGTCGAGAATTCCGCGCGCACGCCGGCACGGGCCAGCAGGATTTCCGCGCCGAACCGGACCGCCTGATCGCGAGCCCGCTCGGCGAGTTCCGCGCCGCTGACACCGTGGGGAAACCCCAAGTAGTTCTCAATCTTCGAAGTGCTGCCGGCCTGCCCACCGACGGCCCAGCGCTCGACCAGCACGGTGCGCAATCCCTCGGATGCACCGTAGAGCGCGGCGCTCAGACCGGCTGGCCCGGCGCCATAGATCGCGAGATCGTATTCCGAATGTGACGGGCTGCGGAACCAGCCGAGCTTTTCGGTGATCTGCCGGATGGTCGGACATTCGAGTCGCGTGCCGTCGTGAAACTCGCATACCGGCAGGCGCGAGTCGCCAAGGTGCTGCACGTGTGCCAGCTTCTCCGCGTCTTCGTCGCTGCTGAGTTCGACCCACTCGAAGGGAATGTCACAACGATGCAGAAAATCGCGGATCGCATAGCCTTCCGGCGACCGCATGCGTCCATAGATCTTGACCATGTGTGCCTCGCCCATGCCTGTGTCCCGTCATGTGTGCGGTCAACAGTCACAGAGTATCCGCCGGCGCGTCCATCTTTTGCCGGATGAAGCGGCGGCCCCATTCGAAGCCGTCACGCACGGCTTCGGCCTCGGTCAGCCATTCCGGCTGAACGGTCTCCGGACGAAACTCGGTCAACGTTTCCGAAGCCTTGCGCACGCTGACCTTCGCGCGCCATGCGCCGAATTCATTCTGCTCCGGCTGCACCGCGATCTCGTAGCCTCGCCACGCCAGCGTGTGTGTCTGCATACGGTACCGACCTCTTTTGCCAGACGCCGCCTCGATCGGTGCTTCCTGCACTTTCATACCGTCCGCCACCGGACGGTCTTCAGGTATCCACGCCGCTGGTGTTCAAGCCCTCCAGTGCCTTTCTCAGACGTTCCTCCTGATCGTTCGTGAGAGACGTCTTCATTACCTTTCCACCCAAGGGTTTCAGCTCCGGCAGGACCTTGTCGAAGTTCACGCGACGCACCAGAATGAAAAGCGCGGACGAACCCGCCTCGATGTTCTGGCCTGTCGAACGCATGAAATCGTCATCGATTCCATAGTCGGAGAGCGCGCCCGACAGCGCACCCGTGCCGGCACCGACGGCCATGCCTGTCGCCAGTCCGGCGAGCGGATTGAGCAGTAACACCCCAACCAGCACACCAAACAGACCACCCCAGGCGGCGCCGCTGAGCGCGCCCATCCTGACGAGATCCACCGCTTGCTTGAGGTGTATCTTGCCCTTCGCGTCCCGGACCACGACGCAGGCATCCTCAAGATCGATCAGGTGCTCTTTCTGCAGTTCCTGAAGTTTGTTCAACACCCGATCGGCAGTGTCTTCACCCTTGAAACTCACAACGACTAGATCGCTCATGGACTCGCTCCTTCTTTCTGAAAGATCAACCGAACCACCGCCGGAACGAGACGATTGACTTGAGTCCCGGCGCCAGGTGCAATCTGGTCAGCCGTTCGGCAAGGCTGCCTAGTGTCCCCGGCACGGCACGTACTTCCGCATCCAGCTGAGGACCGTTAAGGGATGCAATCATCAATAAAGATTAGGCTTGCGCTGACTACGCTTCTTCCGCGTTCCTGCGAAGACATGTCGGATTTCTGCGATAGCGTCGAAATTCGCAGCAGCCTTGCGCAATCATCTTGACGAGCAAGGGAGAAATTCACTCTAAGGCGCCCCATGGTGACGGATGCGCGGCGCACGGCGAGGCGAACGCGAGGAAGTTGAGCGGGTCACATGGCTTGCATCCGCTGTGACGAGGGTCGACAACCGGATCACCATCGAGTCGGGACTGCTGGATCGGGGCGGCTCGCCTGCGTACCGAGCGTAATGTGGCTGTTCGCGTTTCGATGCCGAACTGCACTTTCGCCTGGAGGCGACCGTCCGACTTAGGCTAGGCAGCAGACGGTCGGCGATACCGGCCGACCGGCGCTTACGGGGTCGGTTTCGGCCGACCGCGTCGGGCAGTGACCGGCCAATGCGCGTCGTTCGACGCTCGGCCGGCGGGTTCCGGCTGCATCCCTAAGCGGTCACTCACGGATCGGCGCCGGCCAAATCAAAAGCAGATGCTCTCCGCGTCCGGGGGCGGATCACCCCAAGCGGATCTGAAAAATTCACTCACCCGGCACCAGGAAAACGTCGCCGACGCGACAGGCGTCGCTTATCGTGGCTATACGACAGACCATCTGCGGTTTGCGAAGAGACCGAGCGGCCAGTCCAGCACGGCGAGTTCGCCGGCCCGCCGGCCCGACTCTGCTACAAGCATTCCTGTGCTTGCTCAGGTAACGCGCACGAACTCTCCTTCGGCGAAGAACCACGCCGACATCGTCCGTGCCAGTTCGAGCACGACCTCCGCGTCGGTCCGGCCGGAGGACGCGCGCACGTGGAACGAATGATCTGCGTCGTCCACCACATGCAGCGTGGCGCGCGGCCCCAGCGTCTCGACGACCGACCTCAGCAGGGGAAGCTCGGCCAGCTTGTCGCGCGTGCCCTGCAGGAAGAGAATCGGCACCGTGACGTCCGCCAGGTGCTGTGCCCGCTCCACACCGGGCGCGCCCGCCGGGTGCAGCGGGAACGCGACGAAGACGAGGCCACGCACGCCGTCGAGCGGGGAGATGGCCTGGGCCTGGGACGTCATGCGGCCGCCGAACGACCTGCCGCCCGCGAAGAGCGGTAGGGCTGGCAGCCGCCGGCGGGCCTCTGCGACGGCTGCCTGCACGGCAGCATGTGCCACGGCCGGCGAGTCCACCCGCCTGGAGCCCCGCTCCATGTACGGAAACTGGTAGCGCAATGTGGCGACATCGGCCGCCGCAAGCGCGTCGGCCAATGACGACATTCCGGCGTGCTGCATGCCCGCCCCGGCACCGTGCGCGAAGACATAGAGGGCTCGTGCGTCCTCCGGCACCTGGAGGAGCGCAGAGACCTCAGTGCCGTCGGGCAGTGCCAGGGAAAGCGATTCTGGGTCGTTCATCGTATTCAGGCCGTGTCGTTGTAGGCGTTGCGCCGATTCTGCAGCAATGAGGCTTCGGGAGCGTTTGTGGCGGCCGCCGGCAAGGCGTTGGACAGGTGGAGCTTGCCGGCCGATGACCGATGGTGTCCTGCTCATCCGTTATTTCTCGTTTTCAACTCGCGATGTTGAAGGGGATCATTGGCATCCAACTTTGGACGAGGCCCAGCAAGATGCTGAGCAAGGGTATGGAGTCGAGCCGACTGCATGGCGAGCCATGCCGGACCAGAAAGATGAACTTTACCAACTTAGCGTGACGTCGATCACCGGACACTCCTACGACAGGGATAATGCAAAATGGGTCGCATCCAATAGCACCGATTACTCTCCAGAATCGGAGCATTAAGTTAGGCGGCGATCGGCCATAAACAGTCACTCGACGCGAGCATTTGAATCGTCAACAATCGACGACGCCCGGCCTTGCGTTCAGCGCTGGGCCTCGAATGCGAAATAGGCGCCTGCACAAATTGGAAAACAGCGATGACGACGGTGTTCGTAGACACGACCGAAATTACAGACTGGCCCTCGCTTCATCGGGTCTTCTCGCGAATCTTCGGCTTCCCGCCGTTTTACGGCAATAACTTGGATGCGCTAATTGACTGTTTGGGTTACCTCGACGAACCCGAAGCTGCGATGACGCAGGTGCACGTGAGCCCAGAATGCACACTAACGATACTATTTGGCGGTGTCGACAGTTTCAGAAAGCGCTGTCCGGACCAATTCGCGGGCTTGCAAGACGCATGCGCTTTTTTGAACTGGCGTCGTACGCGCGAGCACGGAGGTGCTCTGGTCGCACTCGCGTATCACGACTGATGCAACAGGCAGCGGACGGCCAGTTGGAAACGTTCAGCAATCAGCTGGTTATGTCCGCTTAGTGGCGCAAAGTGGCCATCTACATTTCCTTAATGCCCCAGCAATGCGCTCAACGCGAAGACTCGCCGCAGCTTCTTTGCTCACACGTCACCGCCCGGCAATGTGGGGTAACTTGCGCGTTTCGCGGTCCAGCCCTCGAATATCTGGTGTGCAACCTTGCGCGACTTCCCCATGAACTCGACGTTCGACTCGGGCCTGAAAGTAATCTCGAGATTGTGACCATTCGGGTCCGTGAAATACAGCGAATGGTAGACGTCGTGATCGATATAGCGAGCCGCAATGCCGGCTTTCTCGAGGCGTTGCCTGAAATCCTGCACAAGCTGATCCTCCGCCACCTCGATCGCGATGTGTCGCAAAAACCCCGTGCAAGGCCGGAAATCGCCTTCGGTGAACGCGCGCGGATGGTCGAAGAACGACAGGCAGGTTCCACTGCCGACCTCGAAGAAGAAATGACAATACTCCTGGCGATCATCGCGGTACGGATCGGGCATGAGCATGGCCAACACGAGTGGCATGCCGAGGATATCCTCGTAGAAATGCCGCGTTGTTTCCGCATCCCGACAGCCTAGCCCGATGTGATCGATTCGCCTCAGTGCGTTCTTATCCTGCTCGTTGGTCGTTCGTAAGCGGTCTTGCGCGTCAAGTTCGACATTGGCAAGATGGCGCCACACCTGATCATGGCCACGGACGATATTCTTTTGATCGGTCATAGATGCTCTGCTTTTAGCCGCAGCCAGTTGGATAGGGCAACAGCTACCAAGTGTTCATCATCAGGCTTACTGGCTGCACATGCATCACGAAGTACCTGCACAAAATGCGAAGCCCGATTCTGCGGACAATGTAACCGTCGAATTTTCCCGTATCGTCTTGAAGGGCCGATAAAGAGACGGAAACACGTTGCCGCCGTCGAAGGACCATGCCTAGTCGAGTGCATCGACTAACGGCACGTCGCACCTGCATGTCCGCGAGTTCGCGATCATTCAACAGAACCTCGGTGTGCCGCGTCTCCACCTGCTACGAACTTACGCACGAACGGCGTATCGGCGCTGTAACGGTATCGATATCGGCAAATCGGGCCTTCCATGATGTCGGCTTGGTGCAGGCGGCAAGTGTACAGAGCTGCATGCGAATGTCTCATATCGGCGAGACAGCGGACCGGCGTCGATGGTGACTGAGTGACTCAAACGGGTCGCTTCATGCCATTTGCATGAGAGGCTGTGCCGGCGTCGATCGTCGCGCTGTCGTTTGGCGCTAGCCGGCCCAATTTCAGCCGTTCGACATCATCTCCTGAATCGCTGACAATCAAGGTAGGGAAACTGGCGGCAGCCTAGCCGCCTCATTTTGACGGGGTATGCCGATGAGTCGTGACGAAATGAATCGCGCGTT
>Ga0310813_10000741_pt1 | contig 19958 bp, 35 predicted proteins | sample YN3metagenome_FD_203086 | JGI IMG/M metagenome (GOLD analysis project Ga0310813, IMG submission 203086) | Soil microbial communities from experimental microcosm in Duke University, North Carolina, United States - YN3 | ecosystem: Engineered > Artificial ecosystem > Soil microcosm > Unclassified...
AGTCGCGTATAGGTATAGTCGAATTTCTGCATAGTATGGTATCCTTCACGCGGGCGCGGCAGTTGTCACCCTCTCGCGCCCTGGGGGGCCGCGTAAAGCGGCACGCTACACGGCGTGCTTTACGCGGCCCTCTTCTGCCCCAAGCCCTCATCGTTCACCAAGTCGGATGCCTTCACGCCCAACGCCCTAGCGATGTCGCGCAACACCGACAGGCTCACCATATCGAGTGCTTGACCGGTGGCGCTGCCGTCCTTCGTGCCATACCAATACCGCCGCAGCGTACCCAGCGGAATGCCCCGGCCTGCCTTGACAAACACCTGAGCTTGCAACCCCGACAGGTTCAATCCCTGTTCGGTCGCACGCTCGCGAACAAAAAGTTTAGTCATACACGCCTCCATAAATCTGTTTCCCCAATACTATCACAGCTTTATAATAATGTCAATGTACAAATTGCAATATATCCACATCTTGACAAATACAAATACGGGTGTATACTGACATCAATACAAATATATCGCAATAAGGAACACCCACAATGAGCAAGCGCATCACCGAGATCACAATCGAACGAACCGCAGAGTACACAATCACCTACACGCCAGCCGACAAGGACTACCGCCTGGACTTGGCGCATCTTGGCTTCATGGGCTACTTCAAGACCGCCGACGAAGCCCGCGCGATGGTGGCATCGTACCGCGAAACAGGCACGCTAGAGCAGGTGGCGGCATGATGCTAGCAACCGAGGGCAACACAACGTTCGCCTTGCGCCCCGGCCGCCTCATCCCCGTCGCCGCCTTCAGTTCCGCCGATCGCGTGGCGGCGCTGGTGGCAGCGAAAGGCATCAGCGAGGCAACGGCGGCGGTGTTCGTGCTCGGCGGGGCGGAGCGAAGCACCGTTATCAACTTAGCAAAACGAAAGCGAGTGATTGTATGACCACAGAAAGTCTATTCTCAATTTCCTTCCTCGTTGCCGAACGCGAACTAGGCGAACGGATCGGCTACCCGGCGCTGGTGTATGACGCTCCACAGCGGGCGGCGATGGGTGACGATGCCGGCGACGTGCGCGGCGACTTGGATCGCCTGGAAACGCCCATCGACACGTACGGCACGGTGGAGGCGCTACGGGCGCAGTTGCACGCAGGGCGCGTAATGACAGAGCGCGCGGTTCAGCAGATCCAGATCCTCCGCGAGCAACTTGACCAGGCCCACCAGCACATTGCCCAAGGTGAGCAACTCGTAGGCGAAGGGATCGCGCTGGTGGACAAGTTGACCGATGCGCTCCGCTACGTTCTCGAAACCGGCGAATGGGTGTGGAGCGAAGCCGACAAGGCAAACGTGTTCACAATTCACCTTGCCGCAAGCACGGTCAATGAATTTGAGAATCTATTGGAGGCGGTGTAATGGACAAGAGCGACACGATCACCGAACTGGCGAAGGCGCTGGCGAAGGCCCAGGGCATAGACACCATAGCCAGCGAATGGAAATTAGTACCCGGCTTCACATCGTATGCAGTCCATCCGCTCGGCTTGCTCTTTTCATCGCGGGGCAACCGCCCATCACTCCTGCGGGGAATGGTTTCAGGGCGTGGGTATTTGGCGGTTTCGCTAAAGTCAGATGCAGGAACCCTTGAACGAAACTATATCCACCGCATCATCGCATCGGTGTTTCTTCCTGTAGACAGCGCACGCACTCATGTTAACCACAAAGACGGCAACAAGCGAAACAATGCCGCCGCAAACTTGGAGTGGTGTACCTCTGCTGAGAACCTAAAACACGCACGTACAACCGGATTAAGCAATATGACCGGCGAGAACAATCCTGCCACTAAATACACCCCGCGGCAAGTCAATCTTATTCGCAGCCTGCGCGATCAAGGGTATTCATACTCGACTATCTCTAAAGTCGTGGGCTGCTCAATTATGCAAGCAAACCGCATCGCTCGCGGATTACTCCGAAAGGACGGCTAACAATGGCGCAATCTGAAACCATAGCCGCAATTGCGGCGGCTCTCTGCGAAGCGCAGTTCGCTATGGAAAGCGCAAGGAAAGACAGCACGAATCCACATTTCAAATCGAGGTATGCCGATCTAACCAGCGTGTGGGAGGCGATTCGCGCGCCGCTCCATGCGAACGGACTTGCGGTTGTTCAGTCGCCAGAACCTTGCGAGAGCGGCATACGACTACGAACAGTTCTTATGCATAAAAGTGGCGAATGGATAGACGGCGTATTACTCATTCCGGCAGCCCAAGTATCGCCGCAGGGGTTTGGGAGTGCCATGAGTTACGCCCGTCGTTATGCCCTCTCGGCAATCATCGGCGTGGTGGCAGATGACGACGACGATGGCAACGCGGCAAGCCGGCCACAGACGAGCGGCAGCGCGTCATTCAACGCCCCACGGCAGCAACAGACGCCCGCACGCCCGCAGGCGCCGCAGAAGCCCGCACAGCAAGCCACAGCGGGCGATACGAACCGGCGCGAACTGATGGATCGGGCGATGGCACTCTATACCACGATGAAAGAGAACGGGCTGAAGTACAAAGGCAAGATGTTCAAAGAAATGGACATCCCCGAAATGCGCGCCGCCATCGCCAGCATGGAGCAGCAACTAGACGCCATCGCCACGCCGGCCGGAGGGATAGACGATGAGTGGGACGACATCGACGCGGCCCAAAGCGCCCGCTAGCTACCAATGGCGCGACATGCAGCGCATCACGGCGTTGGACGCAGAGGCCGAGCCGGAACGCGATCGGCTCTTTCCGACAGTCAAGCCAAAGGAGGTGAAGCGTGAAGTGGTGAGACGGTAGCAGGGGATCAGCGCCGGTTGGCTGTGGCAGGCGTGGCCGGCGCTGGTTTACTGATTCTCGGCGGGGGCATCTACCAGAACAAGAAGATCGCCGGGTGTGCAGCTGAGGTATTGGCAAAGTGTAGCTAGAACGTCCTTGGGGTATTCCTGAATTGTGTCATTCGCCATAGATCGCAAGGTGTAGTAGCTCAATTTCGTATCGACGGACACCGATTTTAAGCCGATGCGGTTTACGCCGTCTCGTTGGGCCTTCTGAGCAAGCAAAATCAAGAGATTGTTCTTCACAACTTTCATGCCTCCTATTGTAGTCTTTGTGAGCCTTACTGTAAAGTATAGTGGTAGAACTAAAACTTGTCAACAGTCTTACTTGACATCGAATGTAGCATCGCTTATAATGAGTGAAGTAAGACTTCACTTGTCGCAACAGGAACCCGACGAATGAACAATGCAGCCCGCGTCCGAGATCACCGAGAGCCTGGGCATTTCTGGGCAGATAACGAAATCATTGACCAGCACCTACCGACGATTGGTGCATACGGATTCGCCGTGTACATGCTCCTCACACGATATGCGAACAATAAAACAGGCCAGTGTGATCCATCGGTCAAGACCATCGCAAGCGCCCTTGGCATCTCTCCCCCAACTACGCAAAAGGCGCTGAAGGCGCTTGAGGATGCGGGGCTAATCAAGATCACGTATCGCCCGCGCACAAACAAAGACCGGAAGGTCAATGAGACAAATATCTACACGCTTTTAGCAGTAGAAAAAGTGCAGCAGGGTACCCAAGGAGATTGGGTACCCAAGGAGATTGGGTACGGGGTACCCAACGACGTTGGGAAGGGTACCCAAGGAGATTGGGGGGGGGTACCCAACGACGTTGGGACAAACAATACTCATATGAACAAGACTAATAAGAGTGTGGGTGAATTACCAAAAAACCCGAAGCCACTAGACGACCTTTCGCGCGCACTTTTCGATCTTTGTCTGATCGATCCTGACCTCGCAACTCCTACCCTGATCGGCCAACTGCGCAAAACCTACAAAGCACTCAAGACGAAAGGCGCAACCGCTGATCAAGTATCCGGCGCATTCAACAACTGGTGGTATTCCGATTCGAACTGGACGACGCGCAAGGCTCGAGAGAAGGGGTACAAGCCCGAGCCGCCCAAGCCTGAGCAGATACTAGCCGATTGGCCGAAAGCAATGGCTGCCGCGCCAAAGAAACCAGCAACACAGCCGATTGCCCAGCCGGAACGCAAGCAGCGTTCCGGCGCTGAAATACGCGCCGCACTCGAGCGGATAGAAGCAACAGGAAAGTAGTCATGGACGCCGAACCACTCCACGACATCGATGCAGAAAAGGCAACACTTGGTAGTGTGCTTCGGAATCGTGATGCGCTGCCGCCGCTGGTGAACTGGCTCAAGCCCGAGATGTTTTATCTCGAGCGACACGCGCAGATTTATGCGGCGATGCTCGAGCTTCACACCCGCAAGATACCGACCGACACGCGCACGCTGATCAGTATCCTCCGTGATCGTGGGCAATCTGGTGAGTTGACGTATGTTCTCGAGTTGCCTGATAGCGTGCCGACAAGTTACCACGTCGAATACTACGCAAAGATTGTGCAGCGCTACTGGCGTCGGCGGCAGGCGCTTGAGATTGGCAGCAAGATCGCCGTGCTGGCGCATAGCGAGTCTGACGACGCGGCAATCTCCGACGGGATGCAAACGCTTGTGTCCAAGTATGTGACCAGCGACACGCGCGGCGGGCTGGTGAGCATTGGCGATGTGATGGCGTCCGTCAAGGAGTGGTATCTACGCGACGAAGACCCTGGTGTGATGACAAGCCTGTATGACTACGATCGCGCGACCGGCGGCTTTCGCCCTGGACAACTCATTGTCTTGGCCGGCAGGCCGGGACAGGGGAAAAGCGCATTCGCTGGCACAGTCGCGTGCAACATCGCTCAGGACGGCGGGCGCGTGGTGTATTTTTCGATGGAGATGGATCGGGTGGAAATGGGCATTCGCATTCTGTCGATGAATACCGGCATTGACGGCGCACTGCTTCAAGATCGTAAAGTCGGAGATGAAGATTTGCAAGCGACGTGGGCGGCGATCCCGCAAATCTCAGAATGGCCGATGCACTTTGAGGACGTAACGGTATCCCTGTCTGATATTCGCGCGCGCGTGATGCAGCACATTGCAACGTTTGGGCCGATCGCCTGTGTGATTGTTGACTATATCCAGTTGGTGAAGCCTGACAACCGCTACAAGGGCAACCGCGAACTCGAGGTGGCGGCTATTGCTCGAGGCTTGAAGGAACTGGCGCAAGACGCGAAAACGGCAATCATCGCCCTGTCGCAACTGAACCGCGATATTGAGAAGCGCAGCAAGGACAGCTTGCATCCGACGCTTTCCGACCTCCGCGAAAGCGGCGAGATTGAGCAGGCGGCGAATCAAGTAACGTTCGTAGTCAACCCACAAAAGTTTGGGTTGAAAACCATCGAACTCGAGGGGAAACAGGTTGACACAGAATCGCTCGGCCTGCTGTTTATCGAAAAGCAGCGCGGGCGTCCAAATGGGGTTGTGCAACTGCGGTTCAATGCACCGTGTACGCGGTTTGAAAATCTCGAGCGGTTCCGTGAAATCGAAGGGTATTGACATGACACTCGCTGAACGATGGATCGCCCACTACACCCGCCTGCTCGCCGGCTCACTCAGCCGATCCGAGCGTGCGCGGGCCGAGGCGGAGCTACGACGGTGGCAGGCAGCGGCAGCGCGGAGGGCAGCGTAGTGATGCTTGAACATCGCACGAGTACATTGCTGCAAGATTTCGAGCTTACGCCACCAGCTGTGCGGCTATTTGTCGGGGGGAACGCAGGGTCGTTCACCGCACGAAATGGAGGGCGTGAGTATGACAACCTCTCTGGTGCTCGCATGTTCACGGCAGCCCACAAGCCATATGCATTTGTGGGTGACACCGCAAGCATGGATGGAATTATCGACAGTGGCGCATTTACCGATCCACCGCACAAGCGGCTCTCGCCTGCAACTGCACTCGATCGTCAAATGCGGTGGGAACACACCGCACGCACCCTTTGGGGTAGCGATTGGCAAGCGTTCGGAATTGTTTCATACGATCGGCTCATCGATGAGAAGTGGATCGCTGGCGAAAAACGCAAGCAGCGTTGGTCAGTATGCGATGGAGATAGCGCTGTAAGCGAAACGATCGAAGCGGCGCGCTATATAGCGAGTCAACGCAAAGAAATCGCGCCGCGAAAACTCATTCTTAGTTGTCAGGGCGTTGATGCGATTCAGTACCAAGAGTGTGTGTTTGAAGTCCTAAAAGTTGCACAGCCGAGCGATTGGATTGGGCTTGGGGGGTGGTGCATTATCGGGCAGCAGCGGGCTTGGATGCCGACGTTCTGGCAGACGATGTACATAGTTCTTCCAATGATCGCCGCTCAGAGGATCATGCATGTTCACATTTTCGGCGTACTTTACGAGCCGGCTTTGGCGGGGTTGCTTTGGCTTACTGATTCTCATGGGTTGCGCCTTTCCACGGATAGCACAGGCCCGATTATGGCAACAACATGGAAAGACGGATCACATTCGAACTTTCGGCTCCCTTACTGGAAGGATAACGCCCAATGGTGGGTTGATAAGTTGGCGAACCTTCGGCTATCGGCTTACTACAAACAGCCGCCGCAACTTGCGCCGGCAAGACAGGAGAGCTTCCTATGAAAATCGCACTCGTCGGCATGTATCTGGTCGCGATCGTCGCCGCCAACCTGAGCGTTGCCACCTTCGGCCCATCGATGGCGGTGCTGAACGCATTCTTGTTCATCGCGCTTGACCTGACGGCGCGCGATCGGCTGCACGAGGCGTGGAGCGGGCGCGGGCTGCTGTGGAAGATGGGCGCGCTCATCGCCGGCGGATCGGCGCTGTCCTACGCACTGAACGCATCCGCCGGCGCGATCGCGCTGGCATCGCTGGTGGCGTTCGGCGTGAGTGCGGCGCTTGATGCGCTGTGCTACCAACTGCTCCACGAGCGCGCCTATCTGGTCAAGGTGAACGGCTCAAACATCGTGAGCGCCGCCGCCGACTCGCTGATCTTTCCCACGCTCGCATTCGGCGCGCTGCTGCCGTGGGTCGTGTTCGGCCAGTTTGTCGCCAAGGTGGTGGGCGGCGCGCTGTGGGCGTATGTGCTTCGGCCACGGGCAAAGAGACACGTCAATGCCGATTGACATCACCTACGCACCCGTGGAACGCGCCGAACTGCCGAGCCTGCGGCGTATCCGCGATCGGGACGAGCGATTCTACCTGTCGCGCTACCTGCGGAGTAATATCGACAGCGATCAGGACGAGGCGCGGGCGCGGTGCGAGAAGTACGGGATTGAGTATGAGACGGCACGAAATGAAGCCAGGAGGGTGTGATGTTCTATCTCTGGTGGTTCAGTGACAACCCCAAGCAATCGATCGAAGGCAAGATCGCGGATGCCGTGGCCGCCTACGTCGCACGCTTCGACACGCGGCCGACGGTGGCGCTGGTGAGCGAGGACGACCACGCGCCGGCGAACGTGGCGGGCGTGGTCACACGGGCGGAGCGGCGGATTGGGCGGAACAACGTTCAGGTGGGCGTAGAAGGATAGCAAAACACGCCCGCGAAGGCACCTAGGACGCCCGTACAGCGACGATAGCGCGAAAACGAGACAAAGGACACAGGCAATGCAGCAGACAATTAGTACAACCGACTACCGCACATTCGCCACCGAGCACCAAGAGCAATGCGCGTTCATCGAATGGTGCGAGCGCAACGCCGGCCACTGCCCCGATCTCGCCTACGTCGTTGCGATACCGAACGGCGGCAAGCGATCGATCGGCGTGGCGCGCAAGATGAAGCGCGAAGGGCAAAAGGCGGGCTATCCCGATCTGCTCTTGGACGTGGCGCTCGGCGGGTATCACGGCTGGCGCTGCGAGATGAAGCGGTTCGGCGGCGTGGTCAACAAGAAAACACAAGCGCCCTGGCATGTGCGGCTCACCGGGCAAGGGTATCGCGTCGATGTGTGCGTGGGGTGGGAGGCGGCGGCGCGGGCGCTCGTGGCGTATCTCGGCCACGATGCGCGGGAGTTCGGGCTGTGACCAAGCAAAAACCGAAAGTCAGCCGCACGGGCGATGCTACCCAGTCGTTGCCGTTCGATCGCTGTCAAACGCCCGCCTATGCGCTTGATCCGCTCATCCCGTATATCCCCCGCGATTGGGTGATTTGGGAGCCAGCGGCAGGCGAGGGAAATATATGCAAGGCGCTGCGCGCCGAAGGCTACACCGTAATCGGTTCTGACCTATTGGACGAAGGTATTGGCGAGGGCGTGGAGGGCGGGCGGAATTTCTTCACCTGGCAACCACCGCACTTTGATGCGATTGTAACCAATCCGCCATATAGCGTGAAGTTTCCATTTTACGAGCGGTGCTATCAACTCGGCAAGCCGTTTGCCCTTCTGTTGCCAGTAGAGGCGATTGGTGTTGGCACGGCGCAGCGCCTTTATAAGTCGCACGGCCACGAACAATTACTACTCGATAAGCGCGTGAATTTCAAGATGCCGCACAAGGGCTGGCAATCTGGCGAATGGCGATCAACGGCGTGGTTCCCAACCTTTTGGAGTTGCTGGCAGGTGTTACCCGCGCCGGTTGTCTACGGATCGATTGTCAGGCGACATGACGATCAGCAAACAATGGAACTTGAAGCCGCCTAGCATCCTCCTGGCTGCGATGGCGCGGCGGGCGATGCGGGCGGCGTAGGGAGGCGAGCGCGATGGGCGTGCCGAAGCAGATGCCGGAAATCGGCACTGGGCCAAATTCGCAAATGGGGGGGGCGTTCCAAAGGCGTCCAGGCATTACGACACAGAGAGACATACACCATGACTGAAAGACTGAAAGCGCCACTACCGTACCCCGGTGGCAAGTCAGATATGGCGGCGGCGATATGGGCGCGATTAGGCGACACGCCCAACTATGTAGAGCCGTTCATGGGAAGCGCCGCTGTGCTACTCGCACGCCCGCATGACTTGACCGGCAAAACAGAAACAGCGAACGACATTGATGGATTTTTGACCTGTTCGTATCGGGCTATCCAGTATGCGCCAGATGAGGTTGCGTACTACTGCGATCGACCTGTCAACGAAATCGACTTGACGGCATATCACCTGTGGCTGAAGTCACTACGAACCGACCTAACAGAACGCCTATTCGCAGATCCCTTTTATTACGATGCTCAGGTCGCAGGGGCTTTCTTGTGGGGCATCGCATCGTGGATAGGCGATGGCTGGTGTGTGGCGGATGGGCCGTGGATCAACGTCGATGGACGCCTGGTGGATCGGCGCACGATGGGGGCATCTGGCGCGGAACTCCCGCGCCAGATGCCGGCAGTCGCATATAAGGAGTTCGGCCCGCCTAATGGAGTGCAAAAATACCGCGCCAGCGTCCCGCGCAAGATGCCAGAGATCGGCCGCAGCCCGAACGGGCAGATGCAGTTCAACCGCAAGGGCGTGCAGGCGTATCGGCATCACGAAGGTGTGCCGAAGCAGATGCCGGTAGTAAGCGCACGTGGCGACCTAGAAGGCGCGATCAAGCAAGGTGTCAATAGTTACAAGTCAGATTCCGCCCTCGCGTCCTACTTCGCCCGCCTGTCCGATCGCCTGCGGCGCGTGCGGTTCCTGTGCGGCGATTGGCGGCGGGCGTGCAAGGATAGCGTGACGGTCAACCACGGCTTGACGGCGGTGTTCCTTGATCCGCCCTACCCGCAAGCCGAGCACGACATGGCCTATCACAGCGAAGAGGCGGGCGACGTATGGCACGCGGCGGCGGCGTGGGCGATCGAGCGTGGCGACGATCGCCGGCTGCGGATTTGCATCGCCGGCTATCACTCCGAAGCAACCGACGCACTGTTCCCGGCGACGTGGGAGCGGGTGCGGTGGGAGGCACGCGGGGGCTATGCCAATCAGAAAGCCGACGGACGCGGCCGGGCGAATGCCAAGCGAGAGACACTGTGGTTTTCGCCTTCATGTTTGGACGTGGCCGCCGAAGCCCGCGCCGCGTTCAGCCGCCCGATTGCCGTCAAGGAATCGGACTATACCGGAACGATGTTTGACGTGGAGGAAACACTGTGAACTACCCAACCTTCGAGCAACTGAACACCGCGCCGGACTATTTGACGTTCGGCGCGAGCGCGATGCGCAATCTTATCACCTACGGCTGGCTCACGCGCGTTATTCTGCCGCCGAACATCCCGCAAGGCTTGTTGCAGCCCGCGCCGCTGCCGGAGAAGCCGCGCAAGGAATACCAGAGCAACTACATCGGTGTGTCGCGCCGCTACCGTGGCTTCTGCGGGCATTGGGCACCAGAGCCGGGCAAGTACGTGCGCGGGCCGGTGCGCAAAACCGAGATCGAAGCGGCGCAAGATCGGGCGGCGGCGCTGGGGCTTGATTACGTGGAAGTGCGAGTAATGGAGGAACAGCATGGAACATAAACTTAAATGCTGGCCGGAGCACTACGCCGCTATCGACGGCGGGTACAAAACCGTTGAACTGCGCCTGAACGATCGCCCGTACCAGCGCGGGGATGCGCTGTTGCTCCAAGAATGGGAGCCAGTAGAAAACGGCTATACCGGGCGCGAATTGCGCGTCAGGGTGACACACGTTCTATCCGGCGGGCCGTGGCTTGCGCCGGGCTATGTAGCGCTGTCGATTCGCCTGATGGGCGAGGACGGGCGCGCGCGCATTCAAGAGGACTTCCGGCAGAGTTACGACAAAGAGCGGGCGCGGGTAGATAAATTGAGCAAGGAACGAGACGAGCACCGCAATTCTGCGGCATACCTCACGGCGAAACTGGCCGACGTGGACGCCGAGCGGTTGGCCGCAACCGCCGAGGCTGCGATGCTTCGACAAGCGCTGATGAGCATTCGCAAAGATGTTCACTTCGCACACCGTACCGTGGATAGCGACGGCAAATGGGATACGTTGTGCAACGAAGTTATGAGCCAGATTGACAACGTGACACCGAACGGCACGCCCGGCGCGGAAATGCTCCGCGATTATCGGCACGCCCGCGAAATCATACGCGACTTGGAAAACAAGATGGCACCTGCGAATGAGCACGCCGCAAAATTGGAACGTCAACTAGCCGAGTTGACACAACTTGTCGGCGCGGAGACACCGATCGCCGCGCTCACGCTGGCGCAATCGTGGCAGGCCGAGCGGGCGCATATGCAGGAGCGGATACGCGAACTAGAGGGCGATGATATAACGCGCCTTTCGTCCATCATCGAATCGATGTACGCCAAGATCGGGCGGTCGTTGCCGCTCGAAACATTGAGCAAGTTGCTTCTTGCGGTTGAAGGCTTGCGGCAGGCGTGGAATAGTTTGGGGCGCTGCGTTGACGAATTTGAACCAGAGGACATGACGGCGTGTAGTGAGCATCGCGGATTCCTTGACGATGCCATTCTCGCGGTGCTGGCGGTTGTGCCTGAACTGCAAGACGATTCGCACGAGAAGCCCACGATCACGCCATTGGAGGCGCAACCATGATCCACATCGCTACCTACGACCGTCACGCCTACCGCTGCCCGCTGTGCGCCTACACCGCCCGCATCGACGTGCGGGGGATCGTGGTGCTCTGCCCCGGCGACGGGAGCGCGCACACGGGCGCGCTGCCGTGGTGGCTGGCGCGGGCGCTGCGGTGGATGAAAGAAGGCAGAGGATGACAAAAGAACTACTGAGAATTGCGACCGCCGCCGACATGCTAGAATGCCACGCATCCACAATTCGGCGGTACGTTCGACAGGGCGATCTTGAAGCAACCGGCAGCGGGCGCGGCGTGCGTATCACCATGCGGTCTGTTACCGCCTACGTCAATGGGGAGCGTGGTATATGGCTAAAAAGAAAGCAACCAACGATCGCGGCGAGTACGGGCAAGGCAGCATCTACGCCAATGCGGATGGTTCGTTCACCGTTGCCGTCCGACCCCGAAAAGGCACCAAGCCCCTACGTCGGCGTGCGCCCAACCGCGCGGCAGCCGAAGCACTAAGGGCGCGCCTCGTTGAAGAACGGGATGCTGGTGTCAACATTGAACAAGGCTCGCAATCGGTGGAGGACTTCACCGCGTATTGGTATAACGAAGTGTACCTACAGCGCGGGCGATCGGAGCGGCAAGATAAGCACACGCTTGACATGCTCGAACTCCACATCTTGCCCGTGCTGGCGCGGCGTGTGCTGATGGATGTTGATCACGCCGAATGCCAGCAACTTATGAACGACTTGCGCCGCCGGCCAAAGCCGAAGCGCCCGCTTTCCGCGCAAACTGTCCATCATGTGTATAGCGTGCTCCACCAGGTATTCGGGCTTGCGTTTGCGATGGGCTATACCCGGCGCGATCCAAGCGACAAGATTGAACTACCAGAGATTAAGCGTACCAAGAAGCCCGCGCCGACGCTCGATCGCGTGCGGCGGCTGCTGTCCGTGGTTGACGAGCACCCTACGGCGATCGTGTTCCACCTGATGATTACACTCGGCTTGCGATTGGGCGAGGCACTGGCTGTGCGGCGCGCTGATTTCAATGCCGACTTTTCAGAGCTAAAAATTAATCAGGCACTCAACTACCACACCGCCCGCGCGGGCGCGCCGAAGCGCGATAGCGATCGATTGCTTGCGGTGCCTTCACGCCTTCAAGCACGGTGCAAGGCGCATTGGGCGGCAGTAATGGCACAACAGACCGACGCCGCGCCAGATTTCGCCAATCAAGGTATCTTCTGCCCGTCGGAAAGCGGCACGCCGATCCAGCCGCGCAACTTCGAGCGTGTATGGGCGGGGCAAACCAAAAACAAAAAGTTCTATCCTGGTATGAAACAAAAGGCTGGATTCGCTGATGATGCCGTGCTCCACGACTTGCGCGCATTCACCGCTACGATGCTCGTTGAAACCGAAGCGCCGGCCGTGGTGGTAGGGCAGGTATTAGGACATGGCGCAAAAAATGTCACTGAGCTGTATATGCGGCGCTACATTCCGACCATGCGTCGGGCGCTGGAAAAGTTCGAGGCGCTTGTGTGGGAAGATGGGCAAGCAAGTGAAAAAGCAAAAGTAGGGGCTTGACAGGTGTGGTATACTATGTATGACAAGGTATGACAAAGGCAAACGATGAGCAAGCGAACGACCATCCGAATACCTGACGATGTGTACAGCGAGTTGTCAGTTCGTGCCACGCGCGAACAACGAACGGTGAGTAACCTGGTTATTCTTTTGCTTCGTGAAAGTCTCTCAAAAAATCCAATTGACTCACGAATTGACTCATCTGGCATAGAAAAAGCCCCCGGCGATGATACGCCGAAGGCTTCTCTATCTGGTGAGCCGCGAAGGACTTGAACCTTCAACCCGCTGATTAAGAGTCAGCGGGGGAAATGGAACACACATGCTCACTGCTAACTTTTCACCGCAACAGGATACGACGAAACCCCGATAAAGTCAAATTACGTGCTCATTCATGAGCATTGGTGATGTAACGATTGACTCAGGAATTGACTCATTAGGGAGCGTGACATGGGTACTCAGCAACTTGCAGTAAAAATCGCACATGCCGCCGAAATGATGGCGCTCCCTGTCGATAAAGTTCGGGCGCTTATTAAAGATGGCACGCTTCGCACCTGTGGATCTGGCAACGGATTACGGGTCGTTGTTGAAAGCATGACACCCTGGCTGCCTGTTCATTCTGAGCCAGAACACAAAACACTTGGATCTGTCTATCTCGTGCGGTCTGGTGCTTACTACAAAATTGGACTAACCAAAGACATCAAGCGGCGCATGCGATCGTTCATCACTGGACTTCCTGACACCGCCGAACTCGTTCACACGCTTACTGTTCCGTTGGATGATTTGAAGTTGGTCGAATCTCAGTTACACGAGCATTTCAAGTCACATCGGCGTAATGGGGAATGGTTCGATCTTTCCGATGATGACGTTCAAGTGTTTCGTGACTATATTGTTTAGCCCGTCCGCGCCAGTGTTAACACAACGCTATCATTGGAGGGGTGCATATACATGCACGGGCGAGCGAATACCGCGCCAGAACGCGGCAAACCAGGATTGATACATGCAAGGGCGTGCAGGCAAGCGCGCCACACTGGCTACAGTCGTGGCTACACCAACGAAAGGATATGGTGATGGACATAGCACAACAGTTCACCGAAACGCTAGAGCGGCTCAAGATTGAGTTGGTTAACAAATCGGTTGCGCAAGAAGAGGCGCATATTTATTTCAATGCGCTTTTGGACATTGCCGAAAACGAACCGAACAACGCCCTAGTTCAAGAAATCGTAGAACATGCGATGATGCGCGTGCGCGAACAGACAGCGCAACGCCGCGCCGCTTTACTCGCTTGACTAACCCCGCCCACGCGGCTGGCGCGTGGCGAGCAAGGAGATGACGCGATGACCGAAGCGCAGATCCAACTCTTGCGCCGCATGGCTGACCAAGGACGCATTGCCGACATGGACATCGGGATCGGCGCGAACGTGTTGGCCGGGGTTCTTGACGAAATCGAGCGATTGCGCCTGGCAGCGCGCCGCGCCGAAGGCAACGAACGGCTGGCGGCGATGGTTCAGGAGATGAGCGTCGAGCTGGAGGCGCTGCGGGCGCGGGCGGAAAGGGCAGAAGCGGCGCTGTCCATCCTCATCCACGATGCAGCGGGTGGGCAGGTGATCGTCCCAGCGGACAGCCTGAATGACGCGCGCCCGCTCGATTGGTACACGCACGGCGATGGCGATATTGAGATTACGGTGGTGTACGAATAGGACATGGGGGCCGCGCCAGTGCAAACCAACGCGGCTCATGAATACCGGCGGTTAACCAATATTCACAAGGAGATTATACACGATGTACAGTAACACACGGCAGGCCAGCAACGCACCCGCATGGATCAGTCTCGCGCTCGCGTTTTGCGTGGCGCTCATCATTGGCGCGGTGGTTTTGACTGACCACTTCCCGAAGGCCGGCGCGGCAGACACACAGCCCACCGTCGCCGCGCCGCCAACCTTGACCGCTGCGCAGCTCGCCGCCATCGCCGCCGCTGCGAACCGGACAGCCGCCGAGCAGCAGACCTTGAGCCAGGCGATCCCGACCGAGGACACCAGCAAGCCGCCCGCGCTGCCTGCACAGGCAACCGCCGCCGCGCTGACACAGCCAAGCGCGCTCGATAGCGTGCCGGCCGGCGCACTCTCCACAACCGACCTGACATACCGCCCGATCCCGACGCCAACCACGATGTTGACGCAAGAGCAGTTCGACGCCAGCCAGGCCAGCGAAGAGCAGAACTTTCTCAACACGAACGCGAGCGGGCTCACCCCCGCGCAGCAGATGGTACAGCAGCATGACGCGGAGTGGAGGGCTAAAAACCCATGATGAAAGAACGACCGATCCTCTTTAGCGGCGCGATGGTGCGGGCCATTCTAGATGGCCGCAAGACCCAGACACGACGGGTGTGTAAACTTCAAAATGCCAGTGATTACGCCTATGGCGGTGCGATGTGGACAGATCGCCAGCAGGTTGATCGCTGCCCCTACGGCCAGCCCGGCGATCGGCTGTGGGTGCGAGAGACGTGGAATTGCATTGACACAGGTAGATTAACGCAGCGTCAAGATTGGGTGCGCTACCGTGCTACCGATGGTGAAGAGATGCGCTGGCGTCCATCGATCTTCATGCCCCGATGGGCCAGCCGCATCACGCTAGAAATTACGGGCGTGCGCGTCGAGCGGGTGTGTGACATCATCAATCTTGATGCATACAACGAGGGTTTTAGCTCCAATGAGTGCGATACATGCGATGGTACGGGTTATTGGTCAGATGGTGAGTATTGCGAAGATTGTAGTGGTGAAGGACACATAAGCGAGAGCGGTAACTTTCGCGCACTCTGGGATTCGATCAACGCCAAGCGCGGCTACGGATGGGAAGCCAACCCGTGGGTGTGGGTTGTGGAGTTTAAGCAGATATGATCTTCCGCACGCTTGCGCCGCTGTTCTCGATTCTGGCAATGGCGGGCGCGTTCCTTGGCTATCGTGCCACGCGCCCGCCGGCCGCCCCGCCCATCGTGGCCGCCGCGCAGCCGACGAACGAACGCGAAGCATGGGCGCTGGCGCTGCTGGCCCGGCTTGGCAACGACGCGCCGACGGCGGATACGGTGGCGTTTCTGGAGGCGTGGCAGGCCGAGGAGAACACGACGGCGCAGTTTAACCCGCTGGCAACGAGCCAAGACATGCCCGGCGCGACACAGTTCAATTCATCGCATGTGAAGAACTATCAGAGCTATGCTGACGGAATCGAGGCGACGGTGCGAACGTTCCAATACGACTATCCAGGCTACGCCGACGTGCTGGAAGGATTGCGCACAAACGACCCTGCACGCGCGCTGGCGGGCCTCACCGCGTCACCGTGGGCCGAAGAGGCGGGCTATGGGGAGCGTATCCGCGCGCTATGGCAGAGCGCCGCACAGCGCGCCACAGGGGCACGCGCGGAGGGTGCGGCGTATCTACTGCAAGGTGACGTTGGCACGAACGTGCTGGCAGCGCTGAGCGCCAACGGCGGGGCGCTGCAACGCTTCACGATCCCGCCCGGCGGCACGTGGTCGTTCGGGCATAGCATCGCACCGATCAGCGCGCTTGGGGCGCTGGCGTATGTCAATGGCGTGTATGCCGGCGGTTGGTGCGACTTGAGCGCCGAATACCTGAAGGTTGCACAGCAGCTCGGCTTAGAGGTTCGCTATATTCAACACGCAAATGTGTCAACGCCATTCCCGTCAATTTGGCTGAACGAGCAGGGCGATGGAGAGAACGGACAAGATTTGCTTATCACCAACACCACCACCAGCCCGATCACGTTTCGTGCAAGCGTGGAGGGCGGGGCACTGGTGATTGAAGGGAGTTGAACAATGGACGCCTATACACTGATCTGGTTTGTGATCGCCAGTGTCCTAGCGCTGTGCGCGGTGCTGGTGGTGCGCGATATGGGAGGACAGGGATGACACACTATTGGACGAAGCGGCGCTGGTGATTGAAGGGGGTTATTGATTATGACATTACCTGAAGGTGTGCAGGCGGTTTGTATGGCTTGCCAAGCCACGCAAGTGTGGCACGAGTGTGAACAGTGCGATGGGGTGGGACTAGACGGGCACGATTGTGGCGAAGATTGCTGCGCGTGTCTCGATCCTGAACCGAACGAGGCGTGCGATCTGTGCGGTGGCTTGGGCGGATGGTATGAATGCCCTATATGCGAAGGGGTCTACTGATGACAATCCCCTACGGCACACAGGTGCGAATCACCGATCCGAACAACCACTACTGCGGCAAGATTGGCTATATCAACGATGACAACCGTTTCGATAGGTGGTTGGCGCAGCAAGGCCCAAGACCAGGGATCGTCCCTGAGTACCGCTATAACATTGACGTGCCGACGCCCGACGGTGAGGACATCGAACACACTAGCGCCGCACCGGGTGGCTTTGAAATTGTGAGGGAGTGATGACAACCACAACGATCCGCGCGTTTGTGCGCGAACCGTTTGACCTGGCACTCGGCCAGCCACACCAGATGTTGATCAGCGCCGCAAGCGTGGCGATCGTCGCATCGGAGGCGGTGTCCATCGTGCCGTGGCCGTACAATATCGCGCTCGCCATCGGCGCGGAGTGGGCCTATCTACGCGGACTGATCAGCGGCGCTGGTGTCAAGACGCCGTGGGCGGCGCGGCTCAATTGGGCGGCGTTCTTGCTCGTTGTTCTCTACGGCGCGCTGGCCGGCTTTCGCGGGTTTCACCTAATCCCCGCAACACCATCACCGTTCGTCGCGGTGCTGTTGACCGTCATCCACATCGGGGCCATTAGCGCCGTGACATTGTGCAGCGCTATGCTCCACCGAGCGGGCGAAGATGCGAAGGCAGTCCAGCGCGCAATCGAGGAAACGAAAGAGAAGGATCGCGCGGCCGCCGAACGGGCATATCAAGACGGAATGAAGCGCCAGCGGGACGCGCAGCAACTAGAGATGGCGCGCAAAGAGCACGAGTTGGCGTTGTATGAGAAGGCCGAAGCGGCAAAAGCGGCACGCGAAATAGAGCGCGAACGCCAGCGGGCCGAGCTAAAAATGCAGAGCGCACATGCACGCACAAAAATGCGGCGCGATGCTCACTCAGAGCGGGGAAATGCGGAGCCGCAAATTTGCCCGAAATGCAGCGCTGAGTTAGACCGGCCGCAGTGGTTAGCAGCACGCCGTTGGGGCCATTGCAGCAATTGTAAGGAAGGATAACATCATGGCAGTACGAAGCATCCCAACCCGCAACGGCAAAACAGAGGACGAGGAACAGGGGCGCCGGCGCAAGCCCTCGCCGGCGATGGTTTCCAAGAATGGCGTGATCGGCGCAATGATCTTCATTCTCCGCATTATTGCGCTGATCCTAATGGTAGCATCGACGTTCGGCAACTATGTGCAGTTCATGGGCGGATGGGAGCGCTACTGGCCGATCGATCTGGTGGTTGTGGGGCTTGCCGTCCTCTATCAGATCATCTTTTCGCTGCTCCAATGGGGCTTCAAGGCCGGCGAGATGTGGATTCCGTATTTTCTCGCGCTTGTGGCTAGTGCAATTCCATCATTCTTGACGTATAATGCATGGACTGGCCCGTACTTGGCTGTGCAAATCGGGCCGCTTCTTGGCTACATTGTCTTATTGGCGGCAACCATTGGCGCTGATGCGCTGCCTGAATGGGTATTAGTCGGATAGGAGTCGTGATGAACACTACCACACTACCACCGGGAGCCAACTTCGTCGTGTGGCTGATCGTCCTCGTGGCGATCGGGTTCGTCATGATGGTACTCTTCAAGGTGGCGGTGTGGTATGGCTCACGTGTAAACAATTCCGACGATGCCGCCCCCGTCGTTATGTCACGATCGGCGGATGGCGCACCTGTCGATCGCGCGTCGTCCAAGGACGGACAGAACGACGGACGGACGGACAGCGATCAGGTTGGGCGCGCGGAACTACTAACACTTTACAAAATATTACGTAAGTATGGTATACCGCGAGAGGAAGTCCGCCCCGCTCTGAAGGGTGTTCGCGTGCCACTGAGCAACGATGTGTGGGCGAATGCTGCCGCGCCAGTTGCAGAGGAAGACGACGGCGAAATTGTCACACCCTACGCAGGCCGGCGCACGAAGGCGAGTTACTATCCTGAACAGCCGGATTTGGAGTACCAAGCCCCCGCCTAGCCCTTACCCTGCCCACCGCGCAACGCCCGGTCATCACGGCCGGGCGCTATGTTATCCCCATGAGCCGCTTTAGTCCGTCCAGCGCCTTGCGATCGTCCTCCGACAGACCCGCGCCGGTGGCGATCGACTCGGCCAGCGCTCGCACCCTCGCCGTTTCATTCTGCGTTTCATGCATCACGGATTCGACGTCACTCAGGTGTTGCGCGAGGGCGGCGACGGTTGCCGCAAGCGCCTGCGTGTTCCCAAGCACGAACGGCGCGCTATAACCTGGCTCGATTTGAATGGCCGGCGTGACGTTGGCGGCGCTGTCGATACCAACCGGGACGACGGTGAGCAGCGCGCCCGTGGGAAGCACGACGGATGCGCCATGGCCGAACGGGCCGATGATGCCGTTTTCGCCTTGCTTCCAATCGCGTTTGAGGACAGGTGCGCCCGTGTAGGGCGGCGCAAGTTCGTACACGCGGCAGTTGTAGCCGCCCGTGTTGTTGGGGTGAAACGCGACGGTGATCGTCACCACGCCGGTGACGGGGTTCAGGCTCGCATCAGTATGCGGGCTGTACTTGATGTCGAACGGCTGGAATGTCATACTTGGTTGCTCCTATACTGTGTTTGATTCATTCCCGATCATATCTCGCTCACCCATCATGCGGTATACTCGCATGATGAAAGAACGTGACCACACTTTAGACGCACTACGCGGCATTGCCGCTGTGCTCGTGCTGATCTCACATATCGGCGTGGCGCTCTCGCCGGCGTGGGAGCGGTTCATGCTCGAACGGTTCAACCTTGGGCAAGCGGGCGTGATTATCTTTTTCCTGATTAGCGGGCATATCATCCCCCAATCGATGCAGCACGGGCGGCGCGTGTTC
>Ga0310813_10000746_pt1 | contig 19889 bp, 20 predicted proteins | sample YN3metagenome_FD_203086 | JGI IMG/M metagenome (GOLD analysis project Ga0310813, IMG submission 203086) | Soil microbial communities from experimental microcosm in Duke University, North Carolina, United States - YN3 | ecosystem: Engineered > Artificial ecosystem > Soil microcosm > Unclassified...
GACCGACGGCGCCGTCGGTGACGCTGTCCACGTGCGGCGGCCGGACCCATCGATCGATCCCCACGACGAAGTAAGACCGAAGCATCCGTCGTACCATGTCCGAGATTTGGGCGCGCGACACCAGGCCCTTCGCGACCGCCGCCCGCAGCGGCTCGTTGAACCACTCGACTGAATCGAGCTGCGCGCCGGACTCCTGATCGAGCCCCTTCAACGCGAAATCCCAGCTGTGGACGGCATGCCAGTCCGAGTGGATCCATCCCTTATACCCCCAGGCGTTCTTGATCACGCCGTTCAAGATGGGATCGTTGGCGCAGGCGTATGCGCCGTTCACCTTGTTGTACCCGCACATCAGTGTGCCGGGCTGCCCGCGCTCGATCGCGATCTGAAACGCCAGCAAATCCGACTCACGATGGGCAGCCGGATCGATTTGCGCGTCGAGGACGAACTTGTTCGTCTCGCTGGCGTTGAGCGAGACGTGCTTGAGCGACGCGATAACGCCCTGGCCCTGCGTCCCGATCACGATCTCGCCACCCATCACGCCCGACAGCCACGGGTCCTCGGAGATGTATTCGAAGTTGCGGCCGCCGCGCGGGTCGCGAATCAGGTTGATACCTCCGCCGAGTGCGACGTTGAATCCGCGGACGCGCGCTTCACGTCCGATGACCTCACCCATCCGGCGAGCGAGCAGTGGATTGAACGTCGCGCCGAGTGCGACGCCCGCGGGAAAGGCTGTCGGCGCGTCGCCCGGCCGATACCCCGGTGGACTGGTCACGCCGAGGCTGGCGTCGGTCATCACTAACGCCGGAACGCCGAGCCGCGGCACGCCGCGTACGTACGCGGCCCCCCGTGGAACGTCGTTCGGGACGCGAGGATCGGGTTTGCCGGTGTTGAGGTTGATCGGCGTCAAGCTGTAGAGCATGCCGAAACGCTCATCGTCCGTCATCCGGCGCTCGATCTCCCACGCGCGGATGTCGGGCGAAGCGATCCAGGATGTCGCGGCGACGGTGATGACGAGTCCGCAGATCGCCGCGGCCGCCACCGGACGGGTCATTGAAACGGGCCGATGCCGAAGCTCACGCTGGCGATCGCGCCAACGCCGAGGAACAGCAGCAGGAACGCGACGATGAGCGTGAACGACAGCGGAAAGCCGTTCTCATCGTGCAACAGTCCGGCGGCGCGCATCTCCTGACGCTCTCGTCGCAAGCGCCACATGAATTGAACATGAAACGCGATGCCCACGGCGATCATCCCCACGCCGAGATAGACGAGCGCGCTGCCGAAGTTCCGCGGCGCGGCGGTCGCCGTCAGCAGTTTCTGATCGGTGAGCCGGGTGAAGAACTCGTACATCGCGAAACCAAAGCTGATCAGCGCGAGCGACGTGCGGATCACGCTCATCAGCGTCTGATCGGCGGTCATGCGCGTTTGCAGAAAGGACATGTCCGTCCGTCGCGATGACAGCTCGACGGACACATGATCGGGCTTCTCGCCGACGGCGATCGCGGTGGGAATCGGAATGCTGCTCATAGCCGCATATACGTTGCGGCGCGCGAGTCACGTCATTGGACCGAGGGCTCACGTTCGCATCGCGGCGATCGCCGGCGTCGGACCAAGTGCCAATGGGTCGTCGAACCGTCCAGGCGTACTCTCGGACCATGACGGCCGCCGCGCTGATTCTCCTTGTCATCAAGGTCAGTCTCGCATTGACGGTGCTTGTCACCGGCATGCGGGCCGGACCGGGCGATCACCTCTGGTTGTTCCGGCGGCCGTCGCTGTTGGCGCGAACGCTCCTCGCGATGAACGTGATGATGCCGCTCATCGCCGTGCTCATTGTCTCGATACTCCGGCTCGATCCGGCGGTGAAGGTCGCGCTCGTCGCGCTGTCGATCTCGCCGGTCCCGCCACTCTTCTCGAAGAAGGTCACGAAGTCGCGAGGCGCGTCGTCGTACCTGGTGGGACTGCTGTTCGCCGTATCCGTGCTTTCGATCGTGCTGGTGCCCGCCGCGGCGTGGGCAATCGGGCGACTCTTCGCGACCCCGGTTCATGTCGAGTCACGCGCGGTGCTGTCGCTCGTCGGCGAAGTCATCCTGCTCCCGTTGGTGGCGGGCGCGCTGCTTCACCGCTTTGCGCCGTCGGTTGTGGCGCGAGCGATCGAGCCGACTGACAAGGCCGCGACCTGGTTGCTGGTCGTTGCCGTCATTCCGGTCCTCGTCATTTCTTGGCCGGCGATTCGCGAGCTGCTCGGAAATGGAACGCTGCTCGCCATGCTCATCATGTGCTTCGCCGGGTTGGCAATCGGGTATTACGTCGGCGGTCCGGAGGAGGACAACCGCGTGGTGCTGGCGCTGGCCACCGCGATGCGACACCCGGCGGTCGCGATCACGATCGGGCAGGCGGCGTTTCCCGGAAATGAACTGATTCGTTCCGCCGTGCTCATGGCGGTCGTGGTTACAGGAGTGGCGACGCTTCCGTTCGTCAGCTGGGCGGAGCGGCGACAGTGGGATCGGCGCCAACGCTCGATGCGTTTGTCGGGCCGCCGATCGACGCTGCCGCGGCCGGCGTATCATGGACCGGAGCGTCGAGCGAACTCTGCGCGCGGCGGTGACCGTCGTCAGTGACGGGTGGTGGCGGGGTAGGGGGAAAAGGAAACAATGTGAGCGGTCGCCGCCGCGCTGGGCTGTGTGAGGGGGTGGGTCCTGGTCGCGGCGAGCGGCCGTATTGAATAGCGGTCGAGCCTCAAAGTCCCATTGGCCTCGTCGCGCTCTTCCCTGAGCTTGAAATCGGTTCCTCAGTGGGAGAGCACTAATGATGGGTAAGCAGCACTACCTATTTCGAGCGGCACTGGCGGCGACGGTTGCGGGCGCGGCTACGGCCCGCGCGCAGGTAGCAGACACCGTCACTGTCACCAGTGTCACCGTGGTGACGGCGGCGGACACGCAACGGGTGGATCCGGACGCCCTCGCCGCACTCAAGAGAATGGGCGACTACCTGCGAACGTTGAACGCGTTCCAGGTGAAGGCAGATATCACGACGGAAAACGTCGGCAACGACGGTCAGAAGCTTCAGCTGATGAGCACGGCCGACATGATCGCGAAGCGTCCTGACAAGCTGCGCGTCGAGGTCGTGAACTCCCGGCAGCCGCGCACGTTCTATTACGACGGCAAGAGCTTCACACTCTGGGCACCACGGCTGAAATACTACGCGACCGTGGACGCGCCGCCGACGGCGCGCGAGCTATTCCTCAAGCTCGAAGACAAGTACAACATCGAAATGCCGTTCGTCGATCTCTTCAAGTGGGGCACGCCAGACGCCAACACGGATCAGATCACCGACGCGACGGACATCGGTCCAGCGGTCGTCAACGGCATCACCACCGAGCAGTACGCGTTCCGTCAACCGGGACTCGACTGGCAGGTGTGGATCCAGGCGGGCGATTTCCCGCTGCCGCTGCGACTCGTGTTGACGACGACCGATGACGATGCGCGGCCGCAGCACACGAGCCAGTACGTGTGGAATCTCGCGCCGTCCTACACGGACAAGGCGTTTGCCTTCGTCGCTCCGCCGGACGCGAAGAAGATCACGTTCGCGGAAGCTGGCGGGCCCGTCGTCGCGATGAAGAAACGTGGGGGGACGAACAAATGATGAAACTCACTCGAATCCTACCAGCGCTGGCGTTGGCGCTGTTAGTGACAGCGCAGGCGGCTGACGCCCAGCGGCGCGGTGGTGGTGGCCGCGGCGGTGGTGGCCGCGGCGGCGGTATGCGCGGCGGCGGCGGCGGCATGCGCAGCGGGAGCTTCGGCGGCGGCATGCGCGCGTCGGCGCGACCCGCGGTCAGCCGACCCTCTGGCGGCGGCCTCGGTGGTGGGTTCAACCCGGGTGGTATCGGCGGCGGCAACCGACCGTCGGTCGGCAACCCGGGTGGAATCGGCAATCGGAACGACATCGGCAATCGCGGCAACCTCGGGAACCGAACCGACATCGGCAACCGAACCGACATCGGCAACCGAACCAACATCGGGAACCGCACGAACATCGGCAACGATGTCAACTTCAACGACGTCGACGTCAACCATAGCAACGGTTGGGGCGATTGGGACGACCACTACGACGGTTGTTGCGGTTGGGGTTGGGGTGCGGCGGCCGCCGGAGCAGTGGTCGGTTCCGCGGTGACCGCGGCGGCGATCGGAAGCACCGTGTACGCGTTGCCGGCGGGCTGCGTCACGACCGTGGTCAACGGCATCACGTACAGCGACTGCAGCGGGACGTGGTACATGCCGCAGTTCAACGGAACGTCGACGAGCTACGTGGTGGTGGGGAGTCCACAGTAGCGAATCGAGCTCGGGGCAGGGCCGCGGTTGCGACGCGGTGAAAGGCGGCCCGATCGTTTCGATCGGGCCGCCTTTCCTTGGGATCACCTGTCGTCGCCACGCGGCATGAACGCCGGCGCGACCGTGTTGACGCACGCCGTTGGCGGCGCCTGGTCGGGGCGCTGGAGGAACGATTGAATGACTGTGGCAGCGCACGCCATCACCGTGTTGCGCGCAAAGGCGACATGCCCGACGCGCGCGAAATGAACGCGCTGCGATCGCGGCAACAGACGTGCGGTGCTGTCGGCCAGCGCCGCCGGCGTTTGCGCGTCGTACCCGGACGAGATCAGCAGCGACGGAATGTCACTGCGCACCGGCGCGCTCGCCTTTTCTCCGTCGTACGGAACGCCGAGCGCGTCGCAGAGCTGCCGGTTGGTTGCCAACGGTTCGCCGTTCGGCCGGTCACCGCACAGCGTGATCCAATAGGTGAGCGGCACGGCTTGCCACGTGGCGGTCTGCAGCGCCGGGTCCACCGCGGCGGCAATCACCACGCGCGGAGACAGGTCGTCGCGCAACGTATCACGCGCGACGAACTGCGTGAGAATCCGGGGGATGTTCGCGAGGACGTCTTCCGACCCGGCCGAGATGCCCAGCACGCTGAGGACGGTCGGGCCGCTGACCTCGAGCGTGCGCCAGTCGCCCGTCCCCGGAGCGATCACCGTTTTCCGAATCGAGGCCGCGGTCGACAGACTCGTCACGGCGGCGGTCAGATCCTGATACTGCGTCGCGCAGAACGCATCGGTGCGACAGTCCGCAACGACCTGCTGCACGATCGCGCGTCCCGCCGTGGCGACGAAGGCCGAGTCGAGCAGCTGCGTCGCTTCCGGCGGCGCAACCGCGTCGAGAATCGACGCCTCCACCATCGTCGGATGCATGTCCATGAAGCGCAGGGCGTAGTGCGATCCGTAAGACACACCGAACAGCACGAGCTTGTCGTAGTGAAGCGCCGTCGCGACGTCGTGGATGTCTTCGATCACTTCCCGCGTCGTGAAGTTCGACGGGTCGACACCGTGTTTCTTGAAGTCGGCGTAGCGCTTCACCAGCGAGTCGCGCAGTGGCGCGATCGCCAACGATCGTGGATTCCGCGGGCGAAAGAGAATCGTCCCGAGCTCGGGCGACGCGCGATCGAACACCGGCGAGTGGCCGCGCGGATCGAAGGCGACGATCGGCCGTTCGCGCAGCATGAGCTGGCCGGTCGTCGTGCGCAGGAAGACTTTTTGCAACCCCTCGATCGACGACTCACCGGGGCCGCCGGCGAGAAAGATCAGCGGCGTTCCCGTCGCGCCAGGCATCGCGTAGACGACGACGGGCAGCACGACGGACTGCAGGCTGGCGTCGGTCGGCGTGCGGCGATTCTGCGGAACGACGACCGTACCGCAGCGCACCGCCGTCGCTGGAATCCCAGGAACCGTTCCCGCACCGAAGGTTGCATTGCACGGGAGCGGTTGAAAGCGCGGCTCCGCGGCCGCGGTCGTTTGCGCGCCGCCGATGCGCGCACTGCATGCGATGACAGACGCGAGCAACGTGACTCGCGTTGTCGAGGCTCTAAGGCATCCCGACCACATCGTTCCCCCACAGCATTGGGTGGCGCGCGGCCGAAACGCGAGGATCGCGCTTGGGTCGAGCACACACCGTCACGCTCAACCTCAGGGTCGTTACGGGGGGCGTGTATTGGGCATAGAGCCTACGCCACAGCGCCTAGCACCATTCGTCAATGCCGACGCGCTCTAACGATAGGCACCTTGCGTTCGAGACGCGTGACTCGCGGGGCGATCGGGTCGCCGCGTGTGACCACGCAAACGACGTTCGAGTGAGGGAGTGACGATATGCGGTTGACGCAGAGGGTTATAGCAGAACGACCGAACAACCGGGGCGCGATCATTTCGCGGCTCCTCGCGGCGGCCGCCGCCGTGTCAGTGGCGACAATGCCGCTCTCGGCACAGGATACCACGGCAGCGGCTCCGACGGCGCAAACGGCGCAGATGCAGCCCATTTCGCATCCGCAGGGCGAGAAGGCGAAGGTGAGCGGCTGGATCATCAGTCGCCGAGGTGACAACCTCCTGGTTCGCGACGAGACCACGGGCCAGCTCAGCGTCGTGGCGGTGACGCAGGATACCAAGATCACCGAGAAGGCCGGCGTGCTCGACCTGGACAGGAAGGCCCGCGATGCGACCAACCTGCTACCGGGACTCAAGGTCGAAGTGAAGGGCGCCGGTGGTGACCAGGGCGAAATCGTGGCCACGAAGATCAGTTTCCACGGCCGCGCGCAGCGCATCGCGCAGGGCGTCGCCGCGGGTGAAGTCGATCTCAAGGCGATGCAGAAGCGCACGGCGGACAGCCTTGCGGCCGTGACGGCCCGCGCCAAGGACACGATCGAGGCGATGCGGGAGCGCGCCCGTGACAGTCTCGCCGCATTGAACAAGTCGTTCAACGATCGGATCTCGAACCTGGACAACTACGAGACGCGGTTCGCGTCCAGCATCAACTTCGCGACGAACAGCGCGCAGTTGAGCGATGAAGCCAGGAAGACGATCGACGACGTCGTCGCGCGGACGTCCGGCGACATGAACGGGTATTTGTTCGAGGTTCTCGGATACACCGACAATACCGGCACGCCGAAGTTCAACCAGGCGCTGAGCCGTCGTCGCGCCCAGTCCGTGGTCGCGTACCTCTCGGAGCAGCACCACATCCAGCCGCGCTTCATCGCGACCCCGGCGGGCCTCGGCGAAGAGCGTCCGGTTGCGGACAACTCGACCGCCGAAGGCCGTGCTATGAACCGGCGCGTCGAACTGAAGTTGATGGTCAACAAGGGCATCAAGCCCAATGGGCAATGATCTCGCGTGACGCGCGATCATCCTTCCTACACGCCGCCGCGGTGTTCGCCGCGGCGGTGGCACTCACCGGCTGCTATCACTCGACGCAGATGGCGGCAACCTGGACCGATCCGTCCGCTCGCTCGCTCCGCTTTCAGCATCCGATCACGGTGTTCGTGACGACGAGCGAAACGATGCGGCGGTCGGTCGAGGACCGGATGGCGTCGAGGTTTCCGAACGCCACGCCGGCCTATCGAGTGTTGACCACGATCGACTCGACGAACGGCGGGCAGGTTCGGCAGCAGCTCGCCGGCATGGGCTTCGACGGCGCGATCATCATGCGCGTCGTCGATGTCACCGACAAGCTGACGTACGTGCCCGGCTCTTACTGGTACGGCGGACCGTACTACTCATTCGCCGGCTACTGGGGCACCGCGTGGGGATACCCCTACGATCCCGGCTATGTAGCGCAGGATCGCATCGTCTCGATGGAAACGCAGATCTACGCGCTCGCCACCGACAAGTTGGTCTACGCGGCGCGCAGCGAAACGACGAACCCTCGATCAGTGAACAAGCTCATCGACTCGGTGCTCCGCCATGTCATGGAGGAGCTCCAGAAAGGGAACGTGATCGTCGCTGCGAACTGCACCGCGCCAACGCAGTGCGGCTCGATGCCGGTGACGACGCGATAGAACAAGCGCGGCGGTCGCTCGGTTTGTAGGTCGGTGTGGCCGGGCGACCGCAGCGCGTTTGGCTGCCTCTTTCATCGCGCTCGCACAATGCAGCGAAAGCCGATGTGCGACGTCGACGTGTCGACCGGCTCGGGGAGCCTCGCTGCCGGCCGGTATCGCTGGCAGTAATTCGGCGAGCAGAGATGTGAGCCGCCCTTCAGCACCTTTCGCGGAATCTTGCTGTCGGGCATGGTCGGATCGCCCGAGTGGACCAACGCGGCGCCGCGTGGATTGAGCGGCGGTGACGGCGCCTTGCCGCTGTTCCCGCGGTGGTAGGGACGATACCAATCCGACGTCCACTCCCACACGTTGCCGATCACGTCGTACAGCCCGTAGCCGTTTGGCGGAAAGATTCCGACGGGCGACGTTCCCTCCCAACCGTCGACGAGCGTGTTCTCGTGCGGGAATCGTCCCTGCCACGTGTTCGCCATCGGACGGCCATTGGGCATGAATTCGTCGCCCCAGGCGTACGCCGCGCCATCGAGCCCTCCGCGCGCCGCGAACTCCCACTCGGCTTCCGTCGGGAGCTCCTTGCCCTCCCACTGCGCGAACGCCTGGGCATCGAGGTAGCTCACGTGCACGACCGGATGGCTCGCCAACCCCACGACCGTGCTGCCCGGGCCACGCGGACGACGCCAGTCGGCGTTGCGAACGAAATGCCACCAGTTCGAGACGGAGTGGAGGCTCACCGGGTGTGGCGGCCGAACGAAGACGAGCGACCCTGGATGCATCAGCTCCGGACGTGCGCCAGGGTACAGCTTGGGATCGGGCGGTCGCTCGGCGAGCGTGGCGTATTGCGTATCGCGCACGAATCGCTCGAACCGACCGTTCGTCACGGCGCAGCGATCCATCCAGAAGCCGGCGACCGTGACGCGGTGCGCTGGCGCTTCCTCCGGATAGTGACGATCGGAGCCCATCGTGAAGCTTCCACCCGGGATCCACACCATGTTCTCGAATGGTGGGGCGCCCGGGGGTGCAACGGGTTCAAAACGCGGCGCGGTGATCGTGCCGGGAGCGGACATCGTGTCCTCCGCAAAGGTGTTCAGCAGCCTGCGAGTTGGAGTGCGTCCGTGAGGCGATCGACGGACACGGGTTTTACGAGGTGTAAGTCGAATCCACTGGCGCGGACGCGCTCGGAGACCGTTGCCGATCCCCAGCCCGTCATGGCGACGAGCAGCGAGTCGCGCGTTTCATCCATGGCGCGCATGCGTTCCGCGACGGCGTAGCCGTCGAGGAGTGGGATTGAGAGATCGAGTATGGCGATTTCCGGTTTGAACTCCGCCGCGCAGCGCAGCGCTTCCACGCCGTCGAAGGCGCAGCGGACGTCGTAGCCGAGGAGCGAGAGCACGAGGCTCAGGCTCGTGACCGACGCGACATGATCGTCGACGACCAGGATACGGCGACCAGCGCCGGTGCCGGCGGCGATCATGACGCCTCTCCCGCCCATTGGGCCTCGGCTTCCTCTTCCACGGCGCGCGAGGACGGACGTCGTCGTCCAATGAGTCCGGCAAGGCGAACGCGCGTGGAGGGCGTTTCCCGTCCCCAGGGTCTTCCACGCTCGAGACGCCAGCGAGGGCCCATGAGGTGGAAGAAATGCCGATGATAGGGATCGTCGCGCAGATGGACGACACCGCGGCCGCTCAACACGGTCGACGGCAGACGCTGCACCCAAATGCGAAACTCGGGGCGATCGATCGGCATGTCCTTGATCAAACACCACGAGCGGCAGCGCTCGGCGTCGGGCGCGCGGCTGACGCGGGGCCCCGTCCGCTGGCGGCGCACCGGCATGTAGTCCATCGACCACTCGGCGACGACGGCTCGTGAGTCGACGCGCTTCGGCGCGCCGAGCACGAGGGACGGCGCGACTTGGGCGTGCTCGCACGACACGGCGGGAGTCATTGGCGCGACGCGCGACAAGACCCGTTGCGCCGCCTCGGCGGCCGCGTCGTCGATCAAATCGATCTTGTTGACCACGATGAGCGCCGCGAAGCTCAATTGCTCGCGCAGGCGATCCTGCGCGTCGAGGTCGTTGGCGTGCGCGGCGAGCGACGCTGCATCGACGACGTTGATCATGCCATCCAGGTAATAGCCCGGCATATAGCCGAAGCCGGTGAGCCGGCGCGGATTGCTCGCCGGGCTGCTCTCGAACACGACGTGGTCGGGTGGATGACTCTGCTCGGACAGCGCGGCGAGGACGGCCGAGCCGTCGTCGTCGCTCATGACGCACACGGAGCCGTTCTTCAGGAGTAGACGAGCTCCGTCACGCTGAGCGACGAACGACAGATCCACGGCCGATTCGTCGGTCACCACGGCGGCGATCTGTTCCGTCGTCTGGGTGAGCAGATGACGGACCAAAGACGTCTTGCCGACACCCGGGGCGCCGGCGACGATGGTCAGTGGAATTCGAGAATACTGATCGGACACGGTGGGACCGCTCATGACTGCCCTCGAAGCACTTCCGGCTTTCGGCATGTTCAACCGCAAAGGCCAGGATTCCTATTGGCCAAAGAGCCAATGCGTACATCGCCGAAAACCGCGCAAACTCGTGGCTTATGGAGAGCATGTCCGCGCCATCGTCGCATCTCGGCGCGACGAAAACCGAGAATCCGCCGTTGCAAGTCCCGTGGTCGGAGCGCGAGCGGGCGACGCGCTTGGCGCTCGCGGGTGAGCTGGTCGCAGCCGTTACGCACGATCTGCGGCAGCCGCTGACGGCGATCGAAATGAACTTGTCGGCTGCGCTGCTGTTTCTCAGCGAGGCCGAACCGCGCACCGATCGCGCCATCGAAGCGCTCGAGGACATCTTCGCGCAACAACGGCGGATGTCGGAGGCGCTTCAGGCGCTCGATGATCTCGTCGTCTGCCGCGAACCGCGTCACGAGCGATGCGACCTGACCGCGTTGGCGCGCGAAGCGATCGCGCTCATCCGCACCGATCCGTCCCTGCGCGACGCGCCGATCGAGCTGACCGTCGGGGCGCAGCCAGCGCCGTCGGTGTCGGGCGACGCGACGCTGATACGGCAGGCCCTTCTCAATGTGTTGTTGCACGCGATCGACGCGAGCGGCGGACGGCCAGGCGAGCCGATTCGCGGCGCGATCACGAACTTCGAGGATTCGGTGGAGGCAGTGGTCACTTATCCCAAGCCGGTCGAGCAGCCGGCCAGCAGCACGGGGCCCGGCTTGACGCTCGCCCGGGCCGTCATCGCCGCGCACGGCGCCACGATCAAGATCGACGAATCGTCGGAGTCGACGGTGCGAGTCGAGACGAGGTGGCCGACTTATGCAGGATGACGCGCCGCTCGTAGCCGTTATCGACGACGACGAGCCCACCTGCCGCGCCATCTCGCGGCTGCTCGACGCCGTGGGCTATCGGGTGAGGACGTACACGAATCCGCGCGACTACTTGGATGAACTCGACGTCGCGCCGCCGATTTGCGTCCTCGTCGATATCCTGATGCCGGAAGTCGATGGTCTGGCGCTGCTGCGCGAGATGCGGCACGCCGGCAGCGACGTCCCCGCCGTCTTCATGACCGGAACGGGACATGTCCCGACGGTCGTCGAGGCGATGAAGGAAGGCGCGCTCGATCTGCTCTCCAAACCGTTCACGGCGGACTCGTTGTGCGCGGCCATCGCGCGCGCCACCGATTCGTCGAGACGCACGCACGGCGAGCGGCGCGATCTCGTCGATTTGTGGCGTCAGGTCGAGAAGCTGACGCCGCGTGAGGCGGAAGTCGCGGCGCTCGTCGCGTGCGGTTTGCTCAACAAACACGTCGCGTCGCGTATCGGCACCAAAGAAAAAACGGTGAAGGTGCATCGCGGCAGAGTCATGCAGAAGCTGCAAGCGTCGTCGTTGGCCGAGCTCGTCCGCATGGTCGATCGCCTCCAGCTGGAGCAGATGCCCTTCGTCAAGCTCGACGGTGTCGAAGCGCGCCGGCCGCGCGCGGCCGACATCATCACCGACGTACTCGCGCGTGAGCGTTCACAATCCCAAAAGCAGGCGTAGGTGGGCCGTAAGCCCTCCGTGGACCAACAGGCAATCCTCGGGTTAGCTGATTGGCGGTAGCATCAAGACACCACCCGGAGAGACACCCGCCATGCAGCAAGAGGGGATGCACGCAACATGGCCACTGCCAGCCGACCAGCTCAGACCGGCGCTAGAACTTGCCGGCGCGTTGGCAAAGGCCGACATGACGGTTCTGTTGCTTCACGACGAGATTGCCGGCGTTGTCGTTCCCGCGGCGGCACAAGGTCTCACTGAAGCGCAAGCGGCACTGCTCGGCCGGCATCGGCCGGGCGAAGACGCCTTCGGTCTGGCGCTGACGCAGCGGCGCAGGATCATCGTCCGAGACGTGCCACGCCGCGAGAAGAGTCTCGCCGAAATGGCTCGGTCGGTCGGCTTCCGCACGTTGGAGATCGTTCCGCTCATCGGCCTCGACGACGAGATCGTCGGCGAGATCGTGATGATGTACCGCCGCACGCGATGCTCGAGCCGCAAGATGTTCAAGCTGATCGAGAATTGCGCTCGACTCGTCGTGACGACGGTCCAGCACGCCCGGCGGGCCGTCGAGGCCGAGCGCGCCCGTGAAGCGGCGGAGCAGGTGGGCCGGGCGAAGATCCAGTTTCTCGCGCGCATGAGTCACGAGCTGCGCACGCCGCTGCAGTCGATCGCGGGATACATCGACCTGTTGCGCGTCGGTGGTCGCGACTCGCTCTCGCCCGAACAGGCGCGCATGCTCGCCCGCGTCCACGACAGCGAGGAGATCCTCGTCCACGTGATCGATGATCTGATCACCTTCTCACGTCTCGAGGCCGGCCATGTCGTGTACCACATCGCGCCGGTCGCCGCCGACGAGGTGATTCGCATCACGCAGTCGGTGGTGGCGCCGCTCGCGCTCGGACACGGCATCCGGCTCGAGGCGGATGCATGCAACGGGATCTTCGTCGCCGCGGACGGCGACAAGCTGAAGCAGATCCTCGTCAATCTCGCCGCGAACGCGGTCAAGTTCACGAAGGGTGGAGTCGTCAGGATCTCGTGCGAAGCACAGCGGGATTCTGTTTGCTTCGACGTCGCCGACAACGGGCCCGGGATCGCCCCCGACAAGCTCCGTCAAATCTTCGAGCCGTACGTCCAGTTGAACGGTCCGTTACTCGACCGTTACGGCGGAACGGGGCTCGGACTCGCGATCAGCCGAGAGTTTGCGGCAGGGATGCGCGGAGAGCTGACGGTGCGCAGCGAAGTGGGGAAGGGCTCGGTCTTCTCGCTCACGCTTCCGCGCGCCAGCGTTCGCGAGGCGCCGCAAGTGCGGACACGCTCCCATGACGGCCCCGCGGTCGCCTGACAGAAAGCCGGCGAAAGCGCGGCGGCGACTGCCGTGCAGCGTCCTCGTGGCCGACGACCACGACGACCTGCGCGACGCGGTCCGACTCGTTCTCGAGTACTTCGGGTTCGCGGTTCACACGGCCGCGACGGGCCTCGACGCCCTCGCGCTCGCGCAAGCGACGCGGCCGCAAATCCTCCTGATCGACATGGTCTTGCCGGGCATCGACGGCGAGCATCTCGCTCGGATGCTGCGCGCCGATCCAGCGACGCGCGACGCCGCGCTGATCGCGACGTCGGCATCCCACTCACTTCGCGCCGCGGCGATGAGCGCGGGATGCGACACGTTCGTGGGAAAGCCTATTCCACCGATGCGTCTCATCTCGACTGTGAGGTACTACGCACGACATCCGCGTCACAGATACGACTTTGATCCTATAGAGCCAAGCGGCCCCTTCGCGACACCATTGCGCACGTCAACTCCCCAGCATGCCGCACATCAAACCAACCCACGACTTCGCCCCCTCCCAGCCGTTGACGCCGCGGCTGACGGGCACGCTTCCGCACCCGTCGGCATCGAGGGGGACGCGCCTCAACCGGACGGCGTGGTCGTCCTCGCCGACGGTGCTGATCGTCGATGATCACGAGGACAGTCGCACGGTCGGTCGGCTCGTACTGGAGAGCCGCGGCTTCCACGTGATCGAGGCGGCGACCGGAACGGAAGGCCTGCACAAAGCGCTCACCGAACGTCCCAGTGTCGTGTTGTTGGATATCGTGCTTCCTGGGCTCGACGGATGGGAGATCGCGCGACGCATTCGGGCCGACGCCGCGATGTGCAACACGGTCATCATCGCCGTGAGCGCGCTGGCGGGCATCGAGGATCGGCACCGTTCCTACATGGCGGGCTGCGACAGCGTACTGACGAAACCCGTACCGCCGTCGACGATGCTGGCCGTGATCAATCAGTACGTCAGCGCGCACCTCGTGCCGGAGACGGTCCTCGCGCGCGTCTACGCCGACGTCGCGCCGGCGCCCTAATCCTCCTCCATCACATCGCGCGACACGGCGAATTCGCCGCTCGTCGACGCCGGATCCTTGATTCCGGCGAGAAAGTCGTACATCCGCACCAGCTCCGGCACTGACTCGGCGCGCATCTTCGTCATCACCCGCGCACGGTGCACCTTGATCGTCTTTTCCGTGGTGCCGAGCATGGCGGCGATCTGCTTGTTCAGTCGTCCGGTCACGACGAGCCGGAACACCTCTTCCTCGCGCCGCGTCAGCATCCCGACACGCCGGCGAAGCTCGGCAAGGATCGCGTTGCGCGAGCGATCACGTCGAGCCAGATCGGCGGCGTGATTCAGCGACGCGAGGAGCGTCGATTCGTCGCAGGGCTTCTCGAGGAAGTCGACCGCCCCGTCGCGTAGCGCGCGCACGGACGTCGGAACGTCTCCATGTCCCGACAGGAAAACCGTCGGAATCCGAACCCCTCGGTCGACGAGCGCCTGCTGGAGCGACAGACCATCGACTTCCGGCATGCGGAGGTCGAGCAACAGCATTTCCGGCTCGTACGCGGCGAGTGACGACAGCAGGTCCTTCGCGGAATGAAAGGCCGTTACGGCATAGCCGTGCATGGTGAGCAAACGCGAAAGCGCGCGCAGGACTGCCGCGTCGTCATCGACGAGAGCAATCCGCCAGGGGCCTCCCGCATCATGAAAATCCAGTGACATGCGATGCTCCCATTCCCAAGGGCTTGTGCGACCACCCGGAATGCGGCGCTGCTTTCCGTGGGGCCAATCAGAACCTCGCTCCCATCTACCCGCACGGGGTACCTCCAATGGCGTGCTCACGGTACGGCAACCGGATGCACAACCAATCCTGAAAGAGTCTCTCTCCAATGCGGCCTATTCGCCATAGCGACCATTAGACTAAAGTCCAATCTTGAGACCTTTACGCTGCTTTCCGCCTTCAGATAGCGTCAGGCCCGTACAGCGGCAAGGCGTCGCGGGCTGATGCTGACGCAATCTTTACACTCCTCCCCCCCCACCCCCCGGTCCCCATGCGCTCCGCTTTCCTGCTTCTCGCCGCATGCATCGGCACGGCCGCCGCGTGCGCGCATCCCAGCCCAACCCTCGAAGTAGAGTTCATCTCGACGCCGAGCCCGAGCCCGGTGTTTTCACCCGCCGTTCGCGTCGGCAATCTGCTCTTTCTTTCCGGTCAGATCGGCACCGATTCGGCGAACCGACTGGTGCCCGGCGGTCTCCAGGCGGAAGCGCGACAAGCGCTCAATAACATCAAGCGGGTGCTCGAGCAGAACGGCTCGTCGCTCGACCGCGTCGTGAAGTGCACCGTGTTTCTCGCCGACATCCGCGAGTGGCAGGACTTCAACGAGATTTATGTGACCTACTTCCGCGCGAGGAAGCCGGCACGAAGCGCGATGGCCGCGAGCGGACTCGCCCTTGGCGCCCGGGTCGAAATCGAGTGTATCGGCGTGACCAGTTAGGGCTCAGCTCGAGTAATACGCCGCGTTCTCGTCGATGTAGCCCTTCGTGAGATCGCAGCCGAACGCCGTCGCCGAGGCGGCACCCACGCCGAGCGAGACTTCCAAGTCGACGACCTCGCGTCGAAGCGTGTCGCGGACGATCGCCTCGTCGAAGTCGACGCGCGATCCGCCGCGCACGACCTGGTAGCCGTTGATCGATGCATCCGTTGAAGCCGGAGCGATCGTGCAGTCGAAGCATTTGCCGACGGCCATCAACAGCCGGCCGACGTTTGGATCGGCGCCGTGGACCATCGTCTTCACGAGCGGGGAATTGACGAGCGATTTCGCGATGCGCCGCGCCTCGTCCCCGTTTGCCGCACCGGTCACGTGCGCGCGAATCAGGTGCTCGGCGCCTTCACCATCGCGCGCCAGCATCTCCGTCATGCGGATGCACCCGGCGACGAGTATGTCGAGAAACTGTCGCTCGTTCACCCGACCGGCGCGCCCGTTGGCGAGCATGGCGCAGGTGTCGGACGTGCTCGTGTCGCTGTCCACGGAGAGCATGTTGAACGACAGTTGCACCGCATCGCGCAACATGTGGTCGAGCGTCGCAGGCTCGATCGCCGCGTCGGTGAAGATGTAGGCGAGCATCGTCGCCATGTTCGGCTCGATCATCCCCGAGCCCTTCGCCACCCACGTGATCGTGGCTTCGCCGATCCGCACCGACAGTGCCTTGGCGTACGTATCCGTGGTCATGATTCCCGCCGCGCCGACGAGCGGATCCGACTGCAGCTCGGACGACATGCCAGCCAATCCCGCCTCGATCTTCTCGATCGGCAATCGAGGGCCGATCACGCCCGTCGAGCTCACGAGCACGTGATCGGGTGTCGTGCCGAGCTCCTTCGCGGCGGCTGCTGCCATGCGACGCGCGTTCGCCAGCCCTTCCGCGCCGGTGGCCACGTTGCTCACCTTGCTGTTCGCCACGATCGCCCGCAGGGTTCCACCCTTGATCGTCTCGCGGCCGAGGATCACCGGCGCGCCGGGGAACTGGTTGCGGGTGAACACCGCCGCCGCGGCCGCGTCGACGTCACTGGCGAAGAGGGCGAGATCTTTTCCTTCCGGTTTGAGCCCGCAATTTCGGCTGGCGCAGCGAAAGCCGCGTGGAAAAGCAGGTGCGTCGTCGAAAAGCATGACCGTTCGAGGGGAGTTGGGATCCGTAGCGCGAAGGACGTAAGATAGAGTGTCCGGCGCGTCGCACCACCAATTCCGAGCGCGAACCCTCATGCTGACAAAATCGTTTCTCGACGAATATGCCCGGTACCGGGTGACGGCCGAAAAGGCCATGGCCCAGATCTCCGACGAGGCGCTGAATCGCGTCGTCTCGGCCGACGGCAACTCGATCGCCACGCTCGTTCGCCACATCAGCGGCAACATGGTCTCACGCTTCACCGACTTCATGGCGAGCGACGGCGAAAAGTCATGGCGCGAGCGCGACGCCGAGTTCGACGCGGGCCCCTTTTCACGCGCCGAGGTCGACGACGCCTGGAGACGCGGTTGGGAAGTCCTCGAGCGGGAAGTCGGCCGGCTGCGCGACGAAGACTTCATGCGCACCGTAACGATTCGCGGCCAGGGAATGACGGTGCTCGAAGCGCTGCTCCGGAATGTCACGCACATCGCGATGCACATCGGGCAGATCATCCTCTTGGCGCGCGTTTCCGCCGGCGATGAGTGGAAGACACTGAGTATTCCGCGCGGTCAGTCGCGGCAATTCAACGAACAGATGGCGCGCGAACATCCGGCGCGATGAGCGTGCTCGTCGAAGGATGCGTCGAGAGTCTGGCCGACGCGCAAGCGGCGGCGCGCGGCGGCGCCGACCGGCTCGAGCTGTGCGCGGACCTCTCGGTCGGCGGAACAACGCCGGCCGCCGACCTCATTCGCGCGGTGAAAGCGCGCGTCTTCATCCCGGTCTTCGTGATGGCGCGGCCGCGTGGTGGTTCATTCGTCTATGACGCCGCGGAGGTCGAACAGACGCATCGCCATATTGATGCGGTCATCGCCGCCGGAGCGGACGGGGTCGTCGTTGGCGCGCTGACACCGGCGAACGAGATCGATGTCCCGTCGTTGCGAGGCTTCGTCGCACGGGCTGGAAACGTCCCCGTCACGTTCCATCGCGCGTTCGACGAGCTCGCCGATCCATCACGCGGGCTCGAGACATTGATTGCCGCCGGAGTTCAACGCGTGTTGACTGCGGGAGGCCGGGGGACGGCTCTCGACGGAGCCGAAACTCTCGAGTCACTGGTTGAGCAAGCCGGCGACCGGATCGTCGTCCTGGCCGGCGGCAAGGTGCGCGGTCACAACGCGCGCGCAATCATCGCCCGCACCGGCGTCCGCGAGCTGCACGCGCGGTGCGAGACCAACGCGTCGCAAATCGCCGAGATCGTCGACGTCGCGCGGAGCGAGGGCTAGGGCCTCGGCCAGCGGTTGTTCGTGCGGTCGATGTCCGGCATCGCGCCCCGCGGATCGATCTCGACGGATTGGACCGTGCCGCTACCGCGAACGCGATAGACGAAGTGGTCACCGAGGTTCCACATCTCCACCGGAAGCCGGACCTCGCGTATCGGAGCACCGACAAAGGTCAGCCGTATGGTCGCCGGCATGACCATCGTTCCACGATTGCTCAGATAGACGCTCGTCACGCCGTCCGAGCCGCGCGACACGGAATCGACTGCCTGATCGAGCCGCGCCGTCGTAAAGATCCAGTCGCGCCAGAACCAATCGAGCTCCATGCCCGACTGGTCACGCATGATTCGGAAGAAATCGGCCGGAGTCGGATGCTTGAACGCCCACGTCCGGATGTACTCCCTGAACGCCGCGTCGAAGCGATCCTTGCCGAGTACCTCGAAGCGAAGCAGCTGCATCATGAGCGCCGGCTTCTGGTAGCCGCCCCAGAAAAGGTCACGCACTTCGACCGGTTTTTCGATCAGCGGCTGTTCGTTGCCCGGCTGGGCGTGATCAGCGTACAGATGCAGCGGGTGGACCTCGATTGTGTCGCCGTAGACCGAGCCCGGGAAATAGCGCGCCGCATTCGCGAGATCGATGAACGTATTGAAACCTTCGTCCATCCAGGGATACAGTCGCTCGTTCGATCCGACGACCATCGGGAACCATTGGTGGCCGAACTCGTGAGCGATGACCCATTGCTGATCCTCGCGCGTCGGGCTGTTCGGCGTGAAGGTCAACATCGGGTACTCCATCCCCTCGATCGGTCCTTCGACGGTCGTCGCGTGTGACCATGGATATGGGTACCACTGCTCCGAGAAGTACTTGATGGCTTCCCGGCCCATGCGGTTGACTTCGCGCCACTTGTCCGCCGAGGCCCGGTAGAAACTTTCGATCAGAATGCCCTTATAGCCGCTGGCGTCCCACCGCAGGTTCGGCGACGTGGCGAAGGCGAAGTCGCGCACGTTGCGCGCCGTGTAGTGCCAGGCGCGTGTCGCTGGACGCGGAGAGCCCGCCGCCGGGGCGGGCCGGGTGATCTCCGGCTTATTCGCCTCGTCGGCGCGAATGATCGCGATCGTCGTATCCGATTGCCGCGCCGTCGCCAGACGCTGTCGCTGCGCGCTGGTGAGCACCTGCTCGGGGTTCTGCAACTCACCGGTCGCCGCGACGAGGTTCGCGTCGGGCACGGTGATCGTCACGTCGTAGTCGCCGTATTCCAGATAGAACTCGCCGGCGCCGATGTACGGCTCATGGTTCCAGCCTTTCACATCGTCGTACACCGCGACGCGTGGGTACCATTGTGCGATCTCGTACAACGGGCCGTCATGGCCCATGCGGCCGCCAGCCTGAGGGGGCACGATGAAATGCCATTGGGCGCGGAGATCGACAAAACCCCCGGGACCGATCGGTCGCTCGAGATCCACGCGCAACGTCGTCCCGTACCTCGTGCGCTTGACCTCCTTGCCCGCGATCGTCATCGACTCGAGCCGTGGCGCACCCTGGTAGCTGCCGCACGAAAAGTCGAAGCTCGAGCCAAGAAAAACGAGCGGCGGCTGATTCAGTTGGTTGGTCACGCTGTTCGGTTCGCAGAGATTCTGCTCGACAAACAGCCAGAGGTAGGGCAGCGAATCCGGCGAGCGGTTCACGTAGTGGATGGTCTCGTCGCCGCGAAGCTCGTTGGTCTCGGGCG
>Ga0310813_10000747_pt1 | contig 19886 bp, 20 predicted proteins | sample YN3metagenome_FD_203086 | JGI IMG/M metagenome (GOLD analysis project Ga0310813, IMG submission 203086) | Soil microbial communities from experimental microcosm in Duke University, North Carolina, United States - YN3 | ecosystem: Engineered > Artificial ecosystem > Soil microcosm > Unclassified...
CGTGTGCTTCCCGCCGGTGTACACTGTGATCCCCGGCATGATCTCGTGCGCGTCTCCGTCGACGAGCATCAGTCGACCCTGCCGCGCGATGTCCGCCAGAATCTTCGCGTCGCCCGCATCGATCGCCCGGTCGTGCACCGTGCCCGCCGAGTCGAGATGGTGCTCGAATTCCTCGCGCTGAATCCAGACGCGTGCCTTGGGAAAGAGGTCGATGCCGTCGAGATGGTCCCAATGCACGTGCGAGATGATCACGTCGGTCACGTCGTCCGCTTTCACCCCGGCTCGCTCGACCGCCTCACTCGGCGGCACGAAGTTCGTCGGCCGCCATCGCGCCACGAAATCCGCTCGATGAAAGCCCGCATCCACGAGCACGTTGCGCCCGTCGGAGCCTTTGAGCAGCCAGACCATCATCGCGATATCGAGACGCCGGCTGGTATCCGCGCCCTGGATCAAACCGGCCACACGGAAATTCGGCAGCGTCGCGTACCGAATGGCGTACACCTCGTAACTCGGCGCGCGTCCCATACCGAGTGACACCACGATCCCCACGGCCGCCGTCACACTACGAAAAATCTTTCCCATATCGCCGCCCCGTGTGCACGAAACCGAGCTTTTCGTAAAAGGCGTGTGCCTCCGTACGTCGCAGCGCCGTCGTCACGACGAATCGTTTGCACCCGCGCGCGCGCGCCCACGCCTCGGACTCGGCGACCAGCAGCCGCCCGACACCCTGTCCGCGCACGCGCTCGTCGACAACAAGCAACGTCAACTGACCGATCGGCGCTTCGTGATTGATCATGTGCCGCAAATGGATCGTCGCCAACCCGACGGTGGAATCTCCGTCCACCGCGACGACGACGCGCGCCTGTCCACCTTCGCGCAATCGATCCATCCGCGACGCGACGGCTTCCGCCGGGGTCGGATACCCGAGTTGCCCGCACAACGACGCGATCGCCGGCGCGTCCCGCTCCTCGGCGTCGCGAATCGAGATCTCATTCACGTGGCCACCTAGTACTTCGCGAGATAACTCTCCAACTCCCATGCGCTCACCTGTGTGATGTACTCCCGCCACTCCTGTCGCTTCGCCGCGACGAAGTGCGACGTGATGTGCTTCCCCAACGCATCGATGATCACGTCGTTCTTCTCCAGCTCGTCCAACGCCTCGTTCAAATCGTGCGGCAGATCATCGATGCGAAGCCGGCGCTTCTCGCGGAAGCTCATCTCCCAGATGTTCTCGTTCACCGGCTCGCGGTGGTCCGCCTTCGTCTCGATCCCGTCCAGACCCGCCGCCAGCATGACCGTCAGCGCGAGATATGGATTCGCCGCCGGATCGGGCATTCGCAGCTCGACGCGGGTGCCGGGTCCCCGACGGTCGGGGACGCGAATCAACGGCGATCGATTGCGGATCGACCACGCCACGTTCACCGGCGCTTCATAGCCCGGCACCAACCGTTTGTACGAATTCACCAACGGGTTCGTGATCGCGCACATGCCGCGCGCATGTCGCAGGAGTCCGCCGATGTAGTGCAACGCCGTCGTCGACAGCTCCCATTCCGCTTTCGCGTCCCAGAAGGCGTTCTCCTTTCCGCGAAAAAGAGACTGGTGCGTGTGCATCCCGCTTCCGTTCTGCCCGTAGATCGGTTTCGGCATGAACGACGCGAGCAACCCGAAGCGCGACGCCACGTGCTTCACCACGAACCGGAAGGTCGCGATGTTGTCGGCGGTCTTGAGCGCGTCGGCGTAGCGGAAGTCGATCTCATGTTGTCCGTGCGCGACTTCGTGATGCGCCGCTTCGACCTCGAATCCCATTCGCTCGAGCGTGTCCACCATCGCGCGCCGCGCGTCTTCGCCCAGGTCGGTTGGCGCGAGATCGAAATACCCGCCGACGTCGTGCGTCGCCGTCGTCGCTTCGCCCTGTTCGCCGGGCTTGAAGAGAAAGAACTCGGCTTCCATTCCCGCGTTCATCGTGAAACCGAGCTGTTTCGCTTTGGCCAGGGCCGCCTTGAGCCGGCCGCGCGGGTCGCCGACGAACGGCTCGCCGTCCGGACGATGAATGTCGCAGATCAGCCGGCAAATGCGGTTCTCGTCGTCGCCCCACGGGTAGACGAGGAACGTCTCCAGATCCGGAACGAGCAGCATGTCCGACTCTTCGATCCGCACGAACCCTTCGATCGATGAGCCGTCGAACATGATGTCCCCCGTCAACGCCTTCTCGAACTGCGTCGACGGAATCTCGACGTTCTTGTTGATGCCGAGGATGTCCGTGAACTGAAGCCGCATGAAGCGCACATTCAGCTTTTCGGTAAGCTCGAGCACGTCGGACTTCGTCGCGCCGACCATGTCGGGCGCGAGCGAGCGAGAGCGTTGCGGCAGGAGATCCTCGGGAGGCAGGTCGCCTCAAGGCTAAGACTGCGTGCCGTCCGTTGTAAAGCCGAGCGGCCTCGGTCGGCATGGCCTTTGCGCCGACTCGCGCGGAAATGCCAAATTCGCGCGGAGGAGCACAATGAAAATTCACGACATCATGACCAAGGACCCCAGTTGCGTCACGCCCGAAGCCAGCGTGCGAGAGGCTGCGCAGGTCATGAAGAAGGAAGACGTCGGTATCGTACCCGTCGTTGAAGGACAGTCCGGCCGCCGGCTCGTTGGCGTCGTCACCGACCGCGACATTGCCATCCGCTGCATCGCCGACGGCAAAGACGGCACCTGCCGCGTTCGCGACGTGATGTCGACCGACGACATCGCGACCTGCCGCGAGGGCGACGACGTCGACAACCTCATGAACGCGATGCGCACCGAGAAAGTACGACGCATCCCGATCGTCGACGAACGCGGCTCACTCGTCGGCATCGTGTCCCAAGCCGATGTTCTTCGAAAGACGAGCGACACGAGTCGCGCCGGCGAAACCGTCGAGCAGATTTCCGAACCGGGCGGTCGGCACGCGCGGTAGCGGCTCGGCGGCGGGCGGTCATGTAGGTTTACGGCATGACCGCTCCCCTCCCCGCCGAACCTACCGTCATGACGACCATTCACGTTGCTCATAGTCCGGACTCGGACGACGCGTTCATGTTTTACGCGCTCGCCTCCGGGAAGATCGACACCGAAGGACTCAGCTACGTCCATCAACTCCAGGACATCGAGACGTTGAATCAGCGCGCGCTGCGCGGTGAGCTCGAGGTCACGGCCGTGTCGATCCACGCCTACGCGTATCTGTCCGACAAGTACGCGCTGCTTCCTCACGGCGCGTCGATGGGTGATCGCTACGGGCCGCGCCTCGTCGCCCGGACTCCCCTGTCGCGCGAGCAACTGCGAGGGAAGAAGATCGCTGTACCCGGCCTGCTCACCAGCGCCTACCTCGCGCTGCGTCTCTTTGAGCCGGATTTTGAGCCCGCGGTCGTCCCGTTCGATGAGATCGAGGATGCGGTGGTGCGAGGGGACGTGGACGCCGGTTTACTGATTCACGAGGGCCAGCTCACCTACGGTGATCGGGGACTCCATCTCGTGCAGGACCTCGGCGAGTGGTGGTTCGGCGAGACGGGGCTGCCCCTTCCGCTGGGTGGCAACGTGGTCCGAAAGGACCTCGGAAGTGAGCTAATCCAGAAGATATCGCGCCATCTACACGACAGTATCGCGTATTCTTTGGAGCATCGAACCGCCGCGCTCGATCACTCGATGCAGTACGCGCGCGGGCTCGAGCGCGAGCGCGCTGACACCTTTGTCGGGATGTACGTCAACGACTGGACCCTGGACTACGGGGAGCGCGGCAGACGCGCCGTTCGCCAGTTCCTGCAACGAGGTGTCGAGCACGGCCTGATCGACCACCCGGTGACGGTCGAATTCGTGGATTGACCGAACGCCGAGGAATTCGTCTCAATCGACGTCTGACCTTCGGCGTTTTCCTTCGTCAAAACGTGGCCGTCGTCACGGTCGTCGTCGCGCGCGAACCGCGCGGTGCGTCGTCACGATTCAGATCGAGTGCTTTCTTCTTGACGAAGCGCCCGGGTCAGTATACTAAGGCGATTGAAAAAAATGCCGGTGCGCAATGTCGCGGTATGCATCGGTGTGGGGCGCGCGACTCGTATCGCTTCGCTGAGCGTGCGCCGCTGAAATCCAGTCCTGATCTATCAACCTCTCAGGAGGCGGGCATGCCGCGGGGTGACGAGTTGCGTGAGGAGTACCGATTCTCTGATCGCGACGATGACGTCGATGATTTGGGGTACGGTGGTGGCGGTGGTGGCAGCGCATCCTACGACGACGATGATGAAGACGACGGCGGTTGGATGACGCACAAGGACGATAGCGACGACCTCTGGGACAGCACCGACGAGGTCGATGACGAAGAGGAAGAGGCGGGTGGCGGCGCCGAGTTCGAGGCCACCGAGGAAGAAGAAGAAACTTTCCCCACGCGTCCCGCACGCGCGTCCCGCGCCGCCCCCGCGGCCGCCGGGGCCGCGGCTGCTCCGGCTGGCGCGGCAAGCGCCGCCAGCAGCGGTAGCGCGGCAAAGAAAGCCGCACCCGCGGCCAACAAGGCTCCAGCCAAGGCGGCGGCTCCGGCAAAGGCGGCGGCTCCAGCCAAGAAGGCGGCCCCGCCCGCGAAAAAAGCCGCACCGAAAAAAGCAGCCGCCAAGAAGTCCGCCAAGAAGAGCGCGAAAAAAGCCGCTAAGCCGAAGAAGGCTGCCGCGAAAAAGAAAACCGCGAAGAAGGGCAGCGCAAAAAGGCCACCGGCGAAGAAGTCGTCAAAAAAGGCGGCTAAGAAGCGCCGCTGACCGCAGCCCCCTCGGACACACGGCGGCGGAGCGCACACTAGTCGCTCCGCCGCCGTTCTGCTTTAATATCCAGCATGACGGCGCCTCCCCTCCCCCTCCCCCTCCCCCCCGCTCCTTCCGACACACCAGGAACCGACGAGCCGGCGACGTCCACCAGTCGCCCGCTCGACCGCGCTCGCATCAAGGTTTCGCAGAACATCGCGGCAGCCATCGCCCAAGAACTGCGCAATCCTGTCTACGGGATTACGTCGGCCGCTCAACTCCTCCGCTACCGCGTCTCCGACGATCCACTCGTCGAACGGAACATCGGACGCATCATGCGCGAAGCGGAGCGCCTCAACACGGTCATCTCTGCGCTCCTCGAGTACGGCAGGCCGGCTCCTGTCCGACTCGAGCCGGGCGTCCCCGACGACGTCTGGGTCGACGTCCTCCAGTCGCATCGCGGAGCTCTCGAGAGCAAAGCCCTGCTCGTCGAGCACAAAGCGGCGGCGCCCGCCCCGGGCGAGCCTTTCACTCTCGACGCCGAGCAGTTGGCGCAGGCGTTCGGCAACGCACTCGTCAACGCCATCGAAGCCGCCTCGGAAGGAAGCGACCTTCGCATCACCTCGTCGATTGCTCCCGACGGTTCCTGGGAATCTCGCCTGAATAACCCGGGCTCGGTGCTCGCACCGGAAATCTTGGCCGGCGCTTTCGAGCCGCTCGTCACGACGAAGACGGGTCACGTCGGCATCGGCCTCGCCGTGGCGCAACGCGTCATGGCGGACCACGGCGGCTCGCTGTCGCTCGACAGCGACGCGCAGACGGGCACCACCGTTCACTTCGTTCTACCGCCGGCTCGTGGCCGCTGAATCCCCCATCGCGCTCTTGCGCGCGCACGCCCGACACGCGCCCTGGAACGCCCGCGGCCTCGCGGCGCATGTCACGGCGCTCGTCGACGCCGCCGGCGTTCGTCCGACGAACGCGTCGGCCCGCGCCGCGCCGAGTGCGCGATCCATTCGCTTCTACGTCGCCAACGGACTCCTCGAGCGACCAGAAGGCACCGGAACGGCCGCGACGTACAACTATCGCCATTTCCTTCAGCTGCTGGCCATCAAGATCCGGCAGCGCGAAGGCGTGACGCTCGATCTCATCAAACAGGAGATGAAGGACGTCACCGGTGACGCGCTCGAGCGCCGCGTCGCGACCTCGCTCGCCGCGGCCCTTGGCGCCACCGTCGAGACGCGCAAGCAGCCCGACAACGACGACGCGACCGCAGCCTGGCGCCGTCTCCCCGTCGCCGACGGCGTCGAGCTCCACGTCCGCGACGACTCCCCCGCCGCCCGCCACGACGCCCTCATCGCCATGCGCGAAGCCGTGCGAGCCGCCCTGGGTCGAGAAGACATTCGCTGACTCGCGTATCGCGCTTCAGTCGCCGCCCGTCGCCCGTCCTACAACAATCGCGACAACAAGATCGCCCCCGTCTCCACCAACTTCGACCACGCGGATCGCTTCTCGAACGTCTCGAGCTTCATCTCGGTCGCGAACTTCAGATCGTCGAAAAAGATCGAATCCATCTCACGGCCGAACAGCGAATCGAGAACCACCAGATTCGACTCGTTGTTGAACGCCATCGACCGATTGTCGAAGTTCATCGATCCAACCGAGCTCCATAACCCGTCGGCCACGAGCGTTTTCGAGTGAAGCATCGTCGGCTGGTACTCGTAGATCCGGACGCCGCCACGCAAGAGATCCTCGTACCAATGCCGTCCGGCGTACCGCGTCGTCTTCACGTCCGTCTTCGCGCCCACCGTCAACACGCGAACGTCGACCCCGCGATGCGCCGCCCGCTTGAGCAGCCGGCGGAAATCGTCGTCCGGGACGAAATATGAGTTCTCTATATAGAGGCTCTTTCTCGCCCCGGCGATCGTCAACGACAAGAAGCGCTCGGCCGCCGTGCTCCCCAACGTCGGCGACGTGAAGAGCAAGCCGGCGTGCGTCCTCCCCGCGGGTTGAAAGCCGCTCGACGGAAAGAAAAGCGGGCCGGTGATCAGCTCACCCGTCGCTTCCGCCCACGCCGCCGCGAATGCCGCCTGGAGCTGCATCACGACCGGACCCTCGAAGCGCACATTCGACTCGCGCCATTGGTCGTCGCGGCGGCCGTCGCCGAGCCAATAGTCCGCCAGCCCGAACCCGCCGGTGTAGCCGATCCGCCCATCCACCACCACGACGCGGACATGTGAGCGATTGGTCGCCGTCGCGACCGTGTACCACCGTAACGGTCGCAGTTTCGCGACCTCGACCCCCGCGTCGCGGAGCTCGCGAATCCAGGCGCGCGAGAGATGCTGCGAGCCGAACGCGTCGAACAGGAGCAGCACGCGCACCTTCGCCCGGGCGCGCTCGCGCAGAATTGCCGCCAGCGTGTCCGCGACTTGGCCCGGCAGCGAGTAGTACATCTGCACCGTGATCGTTTGTCGCGCCGATCGCAGGTCGGCCCACAACGGCGGATAGACGCCATTCCCGTTATTGGCCTGCTGCACCCCGTTTCCGTCGGCGATGTGCGTTCCCGTGAACAGCTCGAACGTTCGCTCGAACAGCGAATCCGTGATCGCCGGCGGCCCCGACTCGGATAGCGTGACCACTCGGCCGATCGGTGTCCCCCTGGTGATAGTCAGCACGCCGATCAGCGCCATCGCGAGAGCGAAGACGGCGAGCGCCACGAGCCCCGTGCGTTTCAGCTTTCCCATGTATCCCCTAGCGTAACACGCTCTGTGCCAGCGAACGTTCGCCTGGTTTCCTCGGGTCCCACCACGCATTCTTGGGGCGACGCTCATGTTCACGGGATCCACGGTCCTGCTCACCGGCGTTGGTGCGGAAGGCCAGGTCGGCGAGGTTGTCGCCGGTGCCTTTGCGGCGGCCGGCGCATCCGTCGTCCTCGTCGGCCGAAGCCGGCGTCACGTCGAGGCCCGCACGGAGGCCGTTCGCGCCGCCGGACACGTGGCCCACGGGTACACATGCGACCTGGCCGACGCTCGAGCCGTCGCGTCGCTCGCCGAAACCATCCGCGCCGACCATGGACCGGCGCTCGACGCCCTGGTGCACATGGCCGGCGGATTCGCCATGAGTGGCCCCGTCGCCGAGAGCACCGACGACCTGTGGAATCGCCAGCTCGCCATCAACCTCACGACCGCATACTTCACCGCGAGAGCGTTCATTCCCGCTCTGCGCGCGCGCCGCGGTTCCATCGTCTTCTTCGCCTCGCGCGCCGCGCTCCCCGGAAGCACGGTGGCCAACATGTCGGCCTACGCCGTCGCGAAATCGGGGGTCGTCGCCCTCATGCGGGCGATCGCTGCCGAAGAACGACCGAACGGGGTGCGCGCGAACGCCTTGGCGCCATCGTCAATCAGAACGGCGTCGAACGTGCAAGCGATGGGAGACGCGGTCCAATACGTGGAGAGACAGCAGGTCGCCGACGCGGTTCTCTTCCTTTGCTCCGAGCAAGCCAGCGCAATCACCGGCACCGTCATGCCCCTCGGTTGAGCGTTCGCCTCCCTATGAACCTCGCCGCGAAGCGTCGTTCGCTCGCTCGAAGCGTCCTCCTCGATCGTTCGCTCGAGGAGCTGCCGCTCTTTCGTCTCAGCGACGCACCGGACGACGCGGCCATCTCGTACATGACGGAGGACGGCGGGCGGTGGCGCGTCCTCGCCAGTCCAGGCGATCGACTGCCGGGCACCTTCGATCAGGACGTCTATATCGAGTTGATGCACCGGTTTCATGAAGCGGGAGAGCCGGCCGACGGAGCGCTCACCTTCACTCTCCACGCATTTCTCCGCTCGATGGGCCGACAGGCCGATGGCCGCACCTACGAGCAGTTGCGCGGCGCCCTGACTCGTCTGGAGCGCACGATCCTGCAGTCGGAGCACAGCTACTTCGACACGGCCGTCGCCGGCCCGGCGGACGTCAGCTTCACCCTGTTGAGCTCCGTCATGATCGAGCGACGCCGTTCACGCGAGCGCGATCAGTTGGCGCTCTTTCCAACGGTCGTTGCCGCCGAACCAGGCGAGGCGCGTGTCATCCTGTCGCCCACGGTGCGACAGAACGTCGCGGCTCGGCATGTTGTCCCGCTCAGCGTTGCTCGCTACTTCTCCCTGCCCTCGCCCGTCGCCCGCCGCCTATACCGCCTGATTGAGGTCGCGCGTGTCCACGACACAGTGACCTGGCGGGTGGCGCTCGATCGGCTCCGCGACCAACTACCCCTCTCGCAGCGCTATCCCTCACACCTTCAGCGTGTGCTTCAACCCGCGCATGACATGCTCAAGGAGGCGGGAGTGATCCGGGAAGCCGTAGTTCGTCAACACCAAAGAGAATGGTTTGTCGACTACGTCCTAGCCGGCCGAAGACCGCTCTAGCCCGATTTGCGGGCCCATCCGATAACTCGACAGAACAGCCCAGCTTGGCCAGTGTATTACCACCAAGACACCCATGGCTACCAAGCTCGACAAAACGATTCGGCGCGAGATTGAGATTGACGGCGAGCCGTTCACCATCGCCATCTCGCCGGCAGGCTTTCGGCTAACCAAAAAGCGCTTCCGCTCCGGCGTGGCACTATCCTGGAAGTCTCTCTGGACCCGACACGCTGCCGACGCGGTGTCCGACTCCGACCCCCTTCCTGACGACGAATAACCGTCAGTTCGGGAGCCGTTTTTGCCAAGGTTATCGTTCAATACACACCATACGCTGGACGTCCCCATGCAACGCAATCGTAAGCTCGCGCTCGCCGGCGCTTTGTTGATCCCGGTCGTTGGAGGCGGCTTCTTCCTCCAAGCCCGGCCTCAGCGCGAAGGTGCCGCCCTGCTGGATCAAGTCATGACGCTGGTCGCCGAGCGCTTCGTCGACACGCTCCCGCAGCCCGACGTCTATGAAAAAGCGGCTGCCGGATTGGTCAAAGAGCTCAACGATCCGTATAGCGAACTGCTCACGCCGCGCGATCTGAAGCAATTCAACAGCCGCACCGGCGGCCGCTATGGCGGTCTCGGAATGCTCATCGAACCGGAGCCGGCGACGAAAACCGTTCGTGTGGTAACGGTATACCCGAACACGCCCGCCGAAGCCGGTGGCGTGCATGAGGGTGATCTCATCATCAAAGTCGACACCAACTCGACGCGCGGTTGGTCGATCAACCAGGTCTCCGACTCGCTCACCGGAACGCCCGGCACGAAGGTCAAAGTCACCTTTGCCCGTCCCGGCGTCGGAACGCCGATTAACGGCACGTTCACGCGCGCCATCATTCGCATCCCGGCCGTTCCCTACACGCTGACCTTCAACGACAAGGTCGGCTACTTGCCGCTGCAGCAGTTCAACGAGAACGCGGCCGAGAACGCGCTGCAGGCGATTCGCCAGCTCGAAGCCAAAGGCGCCAAGAGCTTGATCATCGATTTGCGCGGTGATCCGGGCGGCATTCTCGAGCAGAGCCTGCAGGTCGCCAACATGTTCATTCCGCAGGGTTCGCTCATCGCGTCGGTCAAGGGACGCGAGGGACCGATGCAAGTCGAGAGTGCCAAGACGAGCCCCATTGCGCCGACGATTCCGCTCGTCATCCTCACCGATGAGCGAACGGCCTCGGCGTCGGAGATCGTCGCCGGCGCGCTCCAGGATCACGACCGCGCACTCGTCGTCGGCCAAACGAGCTTCGGCAAGGGTCTCGTGCAGGGCGTCTACTCGCTCGACGGCGGCTACGCGCTCAAGCTCACCACCGGTAAGTGGTTCACGCCGAGCGGCCGCTCGATTCAGCGACCGCGCAAGTTCGTCAACGGCGCCTTCGTCGAAGAGCAGCCCGACACCACCGAGACGAATACGTCGAAGAAGAATCGGCCGGCATTCAAGTCCGACGCGGGTCGGACCGTCTACGGCGGCGGCGGCATTACGCCCGACGTCATCGTGCCCGACGACACGCTGACGACTCCGGAGCAGCAGTTCGCCAAGGCGGTTGCCCCGAAGAGTCAGGAATTCCGCAGCACCCTCGAAGACTACAGCATGGAGCTCGGGAAATCGGCGCAGCCGAACTTCACCGTGCAGCCGGCGTGGATGACTGAGTTCTTCACCCGCCTGCAGGCCAAGGGCGTGACGTCGGACCGCAAGCTGTTCGACGGCGCGAGCCGCTATGTCAGCAGGCTTCTCGACCAGCGCGTGGCGCATTACGCGTTCGGCGATTCTAGCGCGCGGCGGCGTGACCTCCCGTACGACGCCGCCCTCCGCAAAGCGATCGAGCTGGCCCAAAAGGGCAATTCGCAGCGTGATTTGTTTGCCATGGCCGGCGAGCCGCTGGCGAACGGCGCCCGCGCGACGCCGCCGAAAAAGCCGTAAATTCAGGGCATGCGACTACTGAAATCCGCCGCCGCCGCGATCACAGTCGCGGCGGCGGTTTCTACATGCGCCCGTCACTCCGCGGCCACCGGTCCTTCTCCAGAAGCGGGAGAACGCCACTTCGGCAAGATCCGGCAGCTCACCTTTGGCGCCGAGAACGCTGAAGCGTATTTCAGCCATGACGGCAAGCGCCTGATCTTTCAGTCCACCCGAGGCGGCAATGGGTGCGACCAGGAATTCGTGATGAACGTCGACGGCTCCGATGTCCGTCGCGTCTCCAATGGTCTCGGCAAGACGACTTGCGGCTATTTCTACGATGGCGATCGCAAGATCTTCTTCGGTTCGACGCACGCCGCCGACGTCGCCTGTCCGACCAAGCCTGATCCGTCCAAGGGCTACGTCTGGGGTTTGGATCCTTACGACATCTACACTGCCAACCCCGACGGTTCTGGTCTCAAGCGACTGACCAACTACGGCGTCTACACGGCGGAGGGCACGCTCTCGCCCGACGGCCAAACGATCGTGTTCACGTCGCTGAAGGATGGCGATCTCGATATCTACACCATGCGCGTCGACGGCACCGGACTGAAACGCCTCACCACCGCGCCCGGCTATGACGGCGGTCCCTTCTTCTCGCCGGACGGCAACCAGATCGTCTATCGCGCCTGGCATCCAAGCGACACCGCGCTCACGAATTATCAAGGTTTGTTGAAGCAGCGGCTCGTCCGCCCCAACCGGATGGAAATCTGGGTGATGAATGCCGACGGTTCGAACCAGCACCAGATCACGAGCCTTGGCGGGGCCAACTTCGCGCCCTATTTCACCCCCGACGGCAAGCGGATCATCTTCTCGTCGAATTACAAGAATCCGCGTAGCCGCGACTTCGAGCTCTACCTCGTCAACGCCGACGGCTCCGGCCTCGAGCAGGTGACGCACCACGCCGAGTTCGACGGCTTCCCGATGTTCAGCCCGGACGGACGATCCTTGGTCTGGGCGTCCGGACGGTCATCGAAGGACGGCGATTTGAATCTCTTTATCGCGGAGTGGAAGCCTTAGCCGCGCCCAAATTGTCGTCGATGTGCGCCGCGCGGCGCATCCCGATCAGTGCGGTCGTTACGCCCGGAATCGAGCGGACGAACCTGATCGCGCGTTGCGCATCCGACGCCCCGGGATAGTGCTGCTCGATCTCCGAAGGGAGTCCCGATGTCAGCGTCCCCTGTAGTAGTGTGGCGCTCGCCGTCACGGTAAGCCCCAGCGCCTGCGCCGCTTCGACCGCGCTCGCCTGGCTCCCATCGATCGATTGCGTGTGCTGCCGGATCGCCTCGGGCATCGCCAGGTTGATCGGCAGTTGAATCGCTCGAAAGTGATGCGAGTCCCCCGCGATCCCCCGCGCGATCGCCATGAGCCGGTCGAGGCTGAGATGCTCCACCGAATCGCGGGCCGTTCGTAGCCCATTCCACGTCGCGCACCCGTACACGCCGATCTCGCTTCGCTCGGCGGCCTCCTCCAGCACCTGAAATGCCGCCCCGATCCGGCCGTACAGCGTCTCCCGGTCGACCGCCCGCGCCTGCTGCTCCGGGTTATGCAGGAAATAGGTGTCTATAGTCCGCAGCCCGAGGTTCTGTCGGCTTTTCGCAAGGCAGTAGCGGAGGAAGCGCGGCGCTAAGCTATGACCACCCCCAACGAGCTCCTCGCGAAGCACGATTTCCTTATCGAGAAACTCGCGCTCGACGTATTGGCGGTATTCCTCTCGCGTCGCTGGTGGAGTACCATCGAGCGGAACGTACCCGGCCTTCGAGCAGACGATGATCTCGTCACGCTGGATGACGCCGGCTTCGATGGCGCGCCGGATCGCCGTACCGACGCTTCGTTCAGAGCGCTGCGCCCGATAGTTGAGCGCGGTATCGATGACATTGATCCCAGATCCAACTGCGTGTTGGATTGCCGTCGTATACGATGTGTCATCCTCATCGGTTGTGTCACCTAGATAGGTGCCAATGCCGATGGACGACATGTAACCCATGAAGGACGTGTCCCGAAAATGATCCGCGACAAACTCCGCGCTGAATCGGTCGCGATATCGCGCCGTGCCTGCTCGCGTCGCCAGACCATCGACGATCGCGGGCATACTGTCCGTCTTCCTGGGTGTGTTTCGCGCCATCAAGTCAGAGCTAGCCGGGCTCTGCCAGCCGCGCAAGCACTCTCCATCTTCGCCTCGCTTCTTAGCGCGGCATGCTTCGGCGGCGGCCCGCAGGTTGTCACGCCCGTCCTCGTTGCTCCGCGATTCGCGAACGCTGCTCCGCCGCCGCCCGTGACAGTCCTGCGTCCACTGTCGAGCGTCGTCGACGATCCATTCCGCGGCGTCGATCCGCTCGATTGGCCATCCCCATCGCGCGTCAGAACGGCATCCGGCGCGCCGGGACCGGAGTATTGGCAGCAGCGTGCCGACTATACCATCGCCGCGAGCCTCGACACCGCGGACAAAGTCGTTCGCGGCACGGTAAGCATTCGTTATACAAACAACTCGCCGGATACGCTGCGCTTCGTCTGGCTCCAACTCGATCAGAACCTGTACAAGCCCGGAAGCAAGGGCAGCTTCGTTTTCCCCGCGCAGTCGCGCTTTGGGGTTCGCGGGTTTCCGGGCGGCTACGACATCACCGGCCTCCAGGTCAACGGACGCGGCACCGCCGGAAAGATCGACGACACCATGATGCGTATCGATCTCGACGCACCGCTCCTGCCGAAGGGCGGCCAGTTGACGATCGGAATGCAGTATTCCTTCGCGGTTCCGGAGCACGGCTCCGACCGCATGGGGCGCGACAGCTCGCTCTACCTCGTCGCCCAGTGGTATCCGCGCATGGCCGTCTACGACGACGCGCGCGGATGGAACACCGATCCCTACCTTGGCCAAGGAGAGTTCTACCTCGACTACGGCGACATCGATTACACCGTCACCGTGCCCGCGGGCTTTGTCGTCACCGGCAGCGGAACGCTCCAGAATCAGCGCGAGGTTTTGACCACCGCGCAGGCGCAGCGCCTCGAGCGCGCCGCGCGCTCGACTTCCGTGGTCCAAGTCGTCACTACCGAGGAAGCCGCGGCCAAACGAGCTCGCCCGGTCACCGGGACCAAGACGTGGAAATTCCGCGCCGAACGCGTCCGCGACGTGGCCTGGGCCGCGGCGCCGGACTTCCGCTGGGATGCGACGAGCTGGGATGGCGTGTTGATACAAGCATTATATCAATCTCCTAAAGCCGGTCAGGCGTGGGAATCCGCCGCCGAGCAGACGCAGTGGGCGATTCGCACCTACTCCGATCTGTGGATGCGCTACCCATACCCACAGGCGACGTCCGTCGCCGGCCCCGTGTCGGGCATGGAATACCCGATGCTCGTCATGGTGGGATATGGCACGGCGGACCCATCGTCGATCTTCAGCACGATCGATCACGAGCAGGGCCACGAGTGGTTTCCGATGGTCGTCGGATCGAACGAACGCCGACACGCGTGGATGGATGAGGGCTTCAACACTTTCCAGAACGCCTTCTCGAACGAGCGACGGAATCCCGGCACCGTCGCTTTTCCCGCCTACCTCGGCAGCTGGCGCCAGATCGTCGAGAGTGGCCGTCAGTCTCCCGTCGTGACGCCCGCTGACCGCATTGATCCCGACGCGCTCGGCGCGATGGCCTATCGCAAGCCGGGCGCGGTATTGCTCGCGCTTCGCGCCGCCGTGATTGGCCGCGATGTGATGGACCGGGCCATGCGCGAGTACGTTCGGCGCTGGGCGTTCAAGCATCCTACGCCGGCCGACTTCTTCCGCACGGTCGAAAACGTCTCCGGTCAGGACCTCGGATGGTTCTGGCGAGCCTTCTTCTACGGAACCGACGTCCTCGATATCGCCGTCGATGGTGTCACGATGCGGCAAGCGGGGGGAGAAAACGTCGTTGAAGTCCACCTTCGCCGGGCGACGACAATCCCGTTCCCCGTGACGATGCGCCTCAAGCTCGATGATCGGTCGACCACCGACATACGACTGCCGGTCGAGATCTGGACGAGAACCGATCGCTACGTCGCGACACTTCCGGTCAAGCGCGCTGTCGTCGGCGTACGCCTCTGGCCGGACCCGAGCGTTCCAGATGTAAACAGCGCGAACGATGTCTGGGGTGACGCCCCTCTTGCGGACACCCCGGCGGGCTCGGCGGCAGGGGGCACGGCTCCAAGCGTGCGTCCACCAGGTCGGCAAAACCCTTAGTGCCTTATTCGAATACGCGTCGTCACATGGCAGCGGTGATCGGGGTCGCTTAAATTGCTCGGCTCAGCCGGGCCGCCACGGGCGATCCCGGACCTTGGTCTCAAGTGCGGAGTTCAGCAATGCCAGGTTTCGGCGTTTGGGCAGGACGTTGGTGGATGCCCATTCTCTTCGTGGTCATCGCCGGCCACGTTACAAACGTCTGCGTCACGCTCTTTCTCCATCGTGCGCAGACACATCGCGGCGTGAGGCTGCACTATCTGGCCGCGCTTCCGATGCGCCTCTGGCTTTGGCTGACGACCGCCATCGTGACCAAGGAGTGGGTCGCCTGCCATCGGAAGCACCACGCCTTTGCTGATCGCGAAGGTGACCCGCATAGCCCGCTCATCGAGGGGCTTCGCAACATCGTCTTCAAGGGCGCCTTCTACTACCGACGTGCCGTGCGTCAGCCTGGGATGCTCGAGAAGTACGGCAAGGGCACGCCGAACGATTGGATCGAGCGCCATATCCTGAGCCGGCTGAATTGGCTCGGTATCCTGATCATGCTCGCCGCCGACGTTTATCTCTTCGGCTTCTTCATCGGCCCCGTCGTGTGGGGCGTCCAGATGATGTGGATCCCGTTCTGGGCGGCCGGCATCGTCAACGGCGTCGGGCACGCGCTCGGCTACCGCAACTTCCAAGTGAAGGACGAGAGCCGCAACATTTCACCGATCGCGATCTGGCTTGGCGGCGAAGAGCTCCATAACAACCACCACGCCGACCCCAAGTCAGCGCGCTTCGCCGCGCGGTGGTTCGAGTTCGACATCGGGTGGGTCTACATCCGGATGCTTCAGTTCGTTCGATTGGCAAAGGTCGACTACGCGCGCGGCCACTGACGGAGCGTCTTCCGAACAATGCACACAAGGGGTCGCCACACGGCGCCCCTTTTTTTCGCCCCGCCGCACCGCCGCCGAGCCGCCGAGCCGCCGAGTCGCCGAGTCGCCGAGTCTCTAAATTGCGGAAGCTCCAACCAACATCCTTATGCCTGAGATCACCTGCGTTCGGTGCGGGCAGGTCAAGCCCGCCTTCGAGCGCCCGCCATTTCCTGGCGCAATCGGCCAGCGCATCGTCGAGCAGATCTGCCAGGACTGCTGGGGCCTGTGGCTTCGTCAGCAGACTATGCTGATCAACCACTACGGCCTCAATGTGATGGATCCGCAAGCCCGCGGCTTTTTGAAGCAGAACATGCAGGCCTTCCTGTTCAAGTCGGGATCCGAGGAAGAAGTCGATACTTCCAAAAAGGGCACAATTCAGTGGTGACCGCGGCGCGGCGGTCGACAGCGGTGGTCCTCGCGGTTTTCGCGCTCGGCTGTGCCGGTGCGACGTCGACGTCCACCATACCGCGAGGCGGCACGACGCCGGATGCGGGACACTGGGCTGACTCTGTCCTTGCGACGCTCTCGCCACGCGACCGCGCCGCCCAGCTGGTCTGGCCGCAGCTGTTTGGCGACTACACGCCGACATCGAGCCCCGGCTGGATTCGCGTGCGGCAACTCATCACGGGCGAGCATGTCGGCGGCTTCATCATGTCCATCGGCTCGCCAACAGAGACGGCCGAGAAGCTCAACGCGATGCAGCGTCTCAGCGCGCTCCCTCTCGTGTTCGGCGCGGATTACGAGACGGGTGTCGCCTTCCGTCAGCGCGGTGGCTATTTCCTCCCGAACAACATCTATCTGGGCGGCGGGACGATGTTCCCATATCAAATGGGACTCGGCGCGACCCGCGACACGTCGCTCGCCTACCAAGAAGGTCGCATTACCGCCGTGGAGGCCCGGGCGCTTGGCGTTCACATCGCCTTCGCTCCCGTGCTCGACGTCAACAACAATCCCGCGAACCCCGTCATCGGGATGCGCTCGTTCGGCGAGGATCCGCGGCTCGTCGCCGACATGGGCCAGGCGCTTATCCACGGCCTTCAAAACAACGGCGTTCTCGCGACCGGTAAGCACTTTCCGGGGCACGGCGACACCGACGAGAACTCGCATCTCACGATCACCACCGTGCACGCCAGTCGCGCGCGGATTGATTCCGTAGAGCTTGTCCCCTTCCGTCGAGCGATCGCCGCCGGAATCGACGGGATGATGACCTTTCACGGACTCGTGCCCGCTCTCGACACCGCGTCGGTCCCGGCAACGCTCAATCCGGCGATCATGACCGGTTTGCTGCGCAAGCAGCTTGGCTTCAGGGGGCTTCTCATCACCGACGCGATGGACATGAACGGCGTCCTGGCACGCGTGACGACCGGCCCCGCCGCCGGCCAATCGACGTCCGGCAATTACGGCACGATCAAAAATGCCATGAGCATCGCCGAGGCGTGCAAACTCGCCATCGCCGCCGGCGCCGATATTCTCCTCATGCCAAGCGACGTTCCCGCCGCCATCGACGCGGTCGTCAGCGGCGTGCGCGAAGGACGGTTCTCTCAGGCACGCGTTGATTCGTCCGTTCGGCGCGTCCTCGAGATCAAGCAGCGGCTTGGCCTCAATCGCCGCCGCGTCGTTGATCTGGATTTGCTCCGCGCCATCGTCGGCGATACGACGCACCTCGCCGTCGCGGCGACCATCGCGGAGCGGGCGGTGACGCTGGCCAAGGATTCGTTGTCACTCGTTCCGATCGCTAGAGCTTCGACTCCCGCTCCGCGTGTTCTCTCCATCACCATCGCGGGACGCACCGATCTCGGTGCCGGTGCGACGTTCAACGCGGAATTGCGGCGCGCTTTTCCTGATCTTCGCGCCGGACAGATCATCCCCGACGATCCGTCCCCCGACTTCGACCTCCTGCTCCGCGCCGCGGACTCGTCGGACGTCGCGATCGTCGGCTCCTACATCACCACGGGGACGAATGTCTCCAATCCGAACGCGCCCGAGCCGATCGCACAGTTCCTCCGCACGCTCGTTCAACGCCATCCGCGCACCGTCGTCGTCGCTTTTGGCAACCCGTATCTCTTACAACAGATCCCGTCGGTGTCGAGTTACCTCGTCGCGTGGGGAGGTTTCCCCGTCTCGCAGACCGCCGCGGCCCGTGCCCTCCTCGGCGCCGCCGCCATTAACGGCCGCCTTCCGATCAGCATCCCACCCGTGTTGTCGTTCGGTGCCGGCCTGACAAGAGCGGCGATTCCGTAGCCGCAATCGCCCATCTCCGTCCCGATCGCCGGGCTTGACGTTATTCACAGGCTGTCACTAATTCGCCCGCATGCCACCCGATCGCTCCTCGTCGAAGCGTGCTGGCGCGCGCGGTTTCGTCGTCGTCGTCGATCTGGCGCTCTTCACACCGAATGACGGCGACCTGGGCGTTCTGCTGCGAGCCGGAGCGGACGACCGGTCGCGCTCGAGGCTGACGCTTCCCTCCGAAACTCTCAGCGCGAGCGAAACGCTCGAGCAGTGCGCCCTCAATCTGGCGAGGGATGTTGCCGCCGCGGCGCCGACAGTGATGGAGCAAGTCGGCACATTTACCGCGCCGCGCTCGGCGTCTTCCGACGGACCAAGGCTGACGGTCCTGTATTTGGGACTTCTGCCCGCCGGCAGCACCTTTCGCTCGCCACACTCCTGGGTCGAAGTGTCCGAGGCTCCGGCGGCCCTTCCACCACGCCAGCGTGAGGAGCTGGACACCGCCCTCTCGGCGCTTCGCGCGCGTGTCGATCAGCAGCCGATCGCGTTTCGATTGCTTCCCGCAACGTTCACGCTGAGCGAGCTGCAACGAATCTACGAACTGCTTCTCGGCCGAAAGCTCCACAAAGCCAGCTTTCGCCGCGCGTTGCACGCGGCCTCTCTGGTCGAGGCGACTGACGAGTGGCGGAGCGAGGGCCGCGGCCGCCCGGCGCAGCTTTTCCGCTACGCCCCTCCACCACCGCGGCGGCGCCGGGCGCGGCGTGGCGTCCGGTTCGACACGATCGGCTAGGCCGCCTCAATCGGCGCGCTGCGGTCCCTCGATCTCGAGCAGCGCTCGCGCGATTGCGGCGTTGTCGGCCGCTAGCCGATACAAATCGGCAAAAGCCGGCGATCGCTCGTCGCCCTCGGCCTCGGCAATCACAATCGGGTTATGCCCACCGCGCCGCTCGTGTTTGGCGCGACGTTCCACCGATACGCAGCTCTTCGGGACTTCTCGTTCGCGCCGGACGTCGATCGCGACATAGCCGCCGCCAGGCAACTCGCGCCAGTAGATGGCGGCTGCGTTCAGCGATACTTCCCGGTCTGGGTCCATCGCACTTCTCCGGTGTCACCCGCCACTCAACAGGCGGTCGATCACCCGTTTCGTGTTGCGCCGCTTCATCGCCGCGCCCCAAATGTCGCCCGTCCGGCGCAGCCGGACAGGCATCGTCTCGATAGTGAATGCTTCGAGACGCAACGTTCGTCGTAGTTCCGACCACTCGAGCGGCGCCGAGACGGTCGCGCCGCGTCGAGCACGCACGGAGTAGGCCGCCACGACGCTTTTCCCTTCCGCGTTTTGTTGCGCGTCAACGTATATGGAACCTTTCGGACGTGCGCGAATGCTTCGTTCGAGCGTCGCAATCT
>Ga0310813_10000748_pt1 | contig 19884 bp, 16 predicted proteins | sample YN3metagenome_FD_203086 | JGI IMG/M metagenome (GOLD analysis project Ga0310813, IMG submission 203086) | Soil microbial communities from experimental microcosm in Duke University, North Carolina, United States - YN3 | ecosystem: Engineered > Artificial ecosystem > Soil microcosm > Unclassified...
CCGGCGATCAGCCAGGGCGGCGCGCTCCGCGGGTCGACGGTAATCCTCGACAGCGTGAAGCTCTTGCCCTGGGCGGCGCCGATGGTCAGGAACGAACAGAGCTCGACGGCCAAGACGAAGCCGACGGTCACCGCGAGGGCGGGAATGAGCAGCCGGAGATAGGGCCCGAGGAGCCGGCCCATGCGCCCCGCCCGCCAGATGGGCTGATGCATGAGCACGAGGCCGGTGAGCCCCATCGGCGCGAACGTGACCATCAGGATGAAGAGCACGCCCGCGTACACCAGCCACGAGTTCGAGAGCAGGCTCACCCAGCTTTGCAGGAGCACGATGAGCACCGCACCGACCACCGGCCCCGCGAACACCCCCACCCCGCCGATGTAGGTCATGAGGAGGGCGTTCGCCGACATGGCACCCGCCACGGTATCGTAGGTCACGATCTCGTAGGTGAGGGTGTAGAGCGACCCCGCGATCCCCGCGAAGAGGCCGGACAGCGCGAACTGGAAGAAGCGGACCATGCGCGGGTCGTAGCCCACGAACTGCGCGCGCTCATGGTTGTCGCGGCACGCGTTGGCCATGCGCCCCAGCGGCGTGCGCGTGAGCAGCAGCATGCCCACCACGGACAGCGCCGTCCACGCCACGATGAGGTAGTAGACCTGGATGGGCGCCCCGTAGCCCATTCCGAGGAGGCTGTGGCCGGTCATGCGGTTCGTGCTCACGCCACCCTCGCCGCCGAAGAAGGTCTGGAACATGAGAGCACAGGAGGTGATCAGCTCCCCGATGCCGAGCGTGATCATGGCGAACGCCGTCGCGCGCTGCTGCGTGGCGAAGTACCCGAGCACGAGGGCGAAGCCCAGCCCGCCCAGCGCGCCGGCCAGCGGAGTCAGCTCGAGCGGCAACGGTACGCCGCCGCCCTTCGTCGCATTGAGAACGTGGGCGGTGACGTAGCCGCCGAGCCCCAGGAAGACGGCGTGGCCGAAGGAGAGCAGGCCCGCCTGGCCCATCAGCATGTTGTAGCTGAGGGCGAAGACGATCGAGATGCCGATCTGGCTCAGCATCGAGACGATGAAGCCCGAGTGGCGTCCCGTGCTCCAGTCGTAGGAGAACCACGGGACCACCACCGCGAATGCCAGGGCGGCCAGCCAGGGCCAGTGGCGGCGGACGAAGCCCGCCGCACCGCCCGCCTCGATGGGCCGCGCCGCCGTTCCGACCGCGCTCACGTGTCGCGTGTCCCCATGAGCCCGCGCGGCTTGATGAGAAGGACGAGGATCAGCATCAGGTAGGGCAGCAGCGCGCCCACGCGGGGCAGCGGCATCGTGAGCACCTCGGCCAGCGGCGTCGCCGAGGTGACCTTGAGCCCGAGGCGCGCGAGGAGATCCGCGAACGAGACGTCCAGCACCACCGCGTACGTCTGCACCAGCCCCATGATGAGCGAGGCGAGGAAGCAGCCCGCGAGCGAGCCCAGCCCGCCGAAGACGACGACCACGAACACGATCGGCCCCATCGTGGCGGCCATGGAGGGCTCGGTGACGAGGTAATTGCCGCCGATCACGCCGGCGAGCCCGGCCAGCACCGAGCCGCCCGCGAACACGATGGTGAACACACGCGGCACGTTGTGACCCAGCGCTCCGACCATCTCCGGGTGGGTCAGCGCCGCCTGGATCACGAGTCCGATGCGGGTGCGGGTGAGGAGAAGCCAGATGCCCACGAACATCAGGATCGAGATCAGCAGCATGAAGCCGCGATAAGCGTGGAAGTTGGAGCCGTAGATGTGGAACAGGGGCCGGTCGAGCACGGGCGGCACGCGATAGGGCACGGGGAGCAGGCCCCACGCCATCTGCACGCCCTTCTCGATGATGAAGGCCAGGCCCACCGTGAATAGCAGCTCGGCGATGTGGCCGTTCCGGTGCACGCGGCGGAGCGCGTACATCTCGACGACCGCGCCCAGCACGCCGGACAGGATGGGCGCGATGACGAGGGCGGGCCAGAAGCCGACGACCCGGCTCACCGAGAACGCGAAGTAGGCGCCGAGCATGTACATGCTCGCGTGGGCGAAGTTCAGCACGCCCATCATCGAGAAGATGAGCGTGAGCCCGCTCGCCAGCATGAAGAGCAACATGCCGTAGACGAGCCCGTTCAGCAGCGAGACGAGCAGGACTTCCATGTAACCGAGGTCTCTCACGCCTGCACCCTCGCCCCCTCACCCTGCCCTTTCCCCCGACGGGGGAGAGGGTTCGATGAGAGGGAGAGGGTTGGGGTGAGGGGTCTTAGGCCGCCGGCCGCTTCATGTTGCAGGTGTTCGGCTGATCGAGGTCCTTGGGCTGCACGGTGGTCTCCGTCTTCCAGCCGAGTCCCGTCTTCTCCGAGTCGTACTTCACCCCCTTGGTGAAGACGCCCACGAAGTACTCACTGAGGATCTGATGGTCCGCCTTCCGCATCGTCACCTGATGGCCGAGCATGTCGGTGATGGAAAGCCCCTCCAGCGCCGCCGCGAACTTCGCAGGATCGGTGGAGCCGGCCTTGTTCATCGCCGCCTGGAGGAACTCGAAGATGGTGCGGAAGCCGGCCGCGTAGAAGTCGAAGTCGTGCTGCGAGCGGAACTGCCGGGTCCAGCCCTCGGTGTCGGTCTTGCCCGTCTCCACCGCGATGTTTTCGTGGAACGCCATCACCGAGCGCACCTTGCCGTTCCCGGCGGGCCCGATGGCGGTGGCCCCGCCGCCGAGGTGCGCGTACATCGTGTAGTAGCGGATGTCGAGGCCGGAATCCATGCCGCTCTTGATCAGGAGCGTCATGTCCGGGCCCCAGTTGCCGGTGAGGAGGGCCTGCGCGCCCGACGCCTTGATCTTCGTGACGTAGGGAGAGAAATCCTTCACCTTGCCGAGCGGGATCAGCTCGTCACCGACCACCTTCACGTCGGGCCTCAGCTTGCCGAGGAACGTCTTCACGTCACGCTGCACCGACTGCCCGAAGAGGTAGTCCTGGTTCAGGAGGTACACCTTGGTGACCTCCTTGGGCAGGGCGCGCGCCATCGTCTCCGCCTTCATGCCCACGTGCGCGTCCATGCGGAAGTGCCAGTAGCTGCACTTCTCGTTGGTGAGCTCGGTGGCCACCGCGCCGCAGTTGACGTAGACGATGCGGTTGTTCGGGTTGCGCTCGTTGTGCTTGTCCACGCCTTCGATGAGCGCGGCCGCGATGTTGGAGCCCGAGCACTGCATGATGATCGGCATGTTCTGGTCGGTCGCGGCTTTGAGGGCGAGGAGCGCCTCGGACGGCTGCGACTTGTTGTCGAAGGAGACGATCTCGAACTTGCGGCCGACGGCGCCACCGCGGCCGTTGATGTAGTCGAGGATGTACTTGAACTGCTGCAGGTTCTGATCGCCCACCTGCGCGAAGGGCCCCGAGAGTGGGTCGGTGTACATGATCTTGATCGTGCCGCCCTGCTGCGCGGTCACGGTGCCCGTGCCGGTCCAGAGGGCGATGACGACGACCAGGATTAGGGCAATGAGCCGCTTGAGCTGGAGCATGAGTCCCTCCTCGTTGAGTGGCGCCGCGCGCGTCCGGCCAAGGCTTCGGGCACGCCGAGGGTATCCCGCTCCGCGGGCCAAGTCAAAGGCGGCCCCGGAGCCCGCAAGGCTACAATGACCGCGCGAGCGCGGCATGGAGCCCCTTCTCGGAATCCCCGTCGGACTGGCGCTGAGCACGGCGACGGGGCTGCGCATCTTCGTGCCGCTGCTGCTCACCGGCTTGGCCGGGCGCCTCGGCTATGTCCCCCTCACTCCCGGCATGAGCTGGATCGCGTCGGACACGGCGCTGGTCGCGTTCGCCACCGCCACGCTGCTCGAGGTCGTCGGCTACTACGTGCCCTGGCTCGACAACCTGCTCGACACCCTGGCCACCCCCGCCGCCATCGCCGCGGGGGTCGTCGCCACCGCGGCAGTCACCCCGGAGCTTCCGCCGCTGCTGCGCTGGACCCTGGCCATCGTCGCCGGCGGCGGCGTGGCGGGCATCGTCCAGGCCGCCACCGCGCTGTTGCGCGTGAAGGCCTCCGCGTTCACGGCGGGCACGGGCAATCCCGTGCTCGCCACCGGCGAGCTCATGGGCTCGCTCATCCTCAGCCTCCTCGCGCTGATCCTGCCGCTTCTCGCCGCCGCCCTCGCCGCGGCGGCGCTGACCATCCTGGCCTGGCGACTCCTCGTCATGGGCCGGCATCGGGCCCGACGATCGACTTGATCACTGGGCCGATTTCGCGAGATCGCGCTCCGATTTGACCGCCGCCGCCGACTCTCGCTACCATGCGCTCGCCTCGCCCGATACCGGACCGATGGGCCCGGAACGCCGCGCTAGCATCTACCGCGCAAACGCCCGAGGAGGCCGATGACAGCTCGTGGAACGGGGGATCGCCGACGATTGGTCATGGCAGTCGGCGCGCTGCTCTTCGCGCCGCTGCTCGCCGGGGCTCAGCCGGCGGGAGGGTCCCCCCGGGTCGGATTCCTCTTCTATGGCTCTCCGGGCCCGTCGCCGGAGATCGACGCCTTTCGGCGCGGGCTCCGTGACCACGGCTACGTCGAAGGCCAGAACATCACGGTCGAGTACCGATTCGCGGGCGGCCGCGTCGGACAGCTCCCCCAGCTCGCCGCCGAGCTGGCGCGGCTCAATCCCGAGGTCATCGTGACGCCCGGGACGCCCGCGTCGCTGGCCGCCAAGAACGCGACGAAGACCATTCCCATCGTGTTCGTGGGAGTGGCGGACGCGGTGGGGGCCGGACTGGTGGCGAACCTCGCCCGCCCGGAGGGGAACACCACCGGGCTCGCCAGCCTCAACGCCGAGCTGGGAGGCAAGCGGCTGGAGATCCTCAAGCAAGTCGCCCCCAAGGCCTCCCGCGTTGCCGTCCTCTACAATCCGGCCGACCGGGCCAATGTCCTGGTCCTGAAGGGGCTTCAGCAATCAGCGCCCGCGCTCGGCCTGACCTTGCAGCCCTTCGAGGTGCGCGAGCCGCGTGACTTCGAAGCGGCGTTCGCCGCGATGTCGCGGAAGGGCGCCCAGGCGATGTTCGGCGCGACCGGGGTTCTGACCACGGAGCACCGCAAGACGGTTGTGGCCCTCGCGGTCAAGAACCGGATCCCCACCATGTGGGGCGACCGGGAGTTCGTCGATGTCGGAGGACTCATGTCGTACGCGGGGAGCTTCCAGGGTCAGGTCCGCGATGCGGCCGCGTACGTGGACAAGATCCTCAAGGGAGCCAAGCCGGGCGACCTCCCCGTGCAGCAGTCCAGCACCTTCGACCTGGTGATCAATCTCAAGACGGCACGGGCGATGGGGTTCACGATCCCGCCCGCGGTGCTCTCCCAGGCCACCGAGGTGATCCAGTAGAGCGTGGGGCACGAGCGCGCCCGGGTCTTGACGGCCTCCCCATCCCAGTACAAGATCGTCGCCGCCGGGGCAGCGCCAATTCACGGGGGAGGCACACATGAAACGCATCGCCTACGCATGCCTGTTGCTCTGCGCTTGGATCGTGGTCGCGGCCGCTCCGGCCAGCGCCCAGGGGACGACGGTCGTCAAGGAGATGGTCGGGGTCTGGCAGCGCGCGGTGACGGAGGTCCTTGACGTGGCCGAGGCGATGCCCGAGGCGAAGTACGATTTCAAGCCCGCCGCCGAGGTGTCGACGTTTCGCGATCAGCTCGTGCATCTCGCCGACATCGCCCAGCGCTGGAGTGACGCGGCCAGCGGGACCAAGAGCGCGGCCCACGACCACGGAAAGAGCCTGACCAAGGCCGAGGTCATCGCGCTCGTGAAGGACAAGTTTCAGGTCGCAGAGGCGAAGCTGGCCGGGCTCAGCGACGCCCAGCTCCTCGAGCAGGTGAAGTTCCCCATCGGGGACCGCATGGTGAGCCGCTACACCTTCTGGTCGGCCCCGATCCTTCAGGCGCGCAACCACTATGGCCAGCTCGTCGTCTATCTCCGGATGAACGGGATCGTCCCGCCGAACACCGCGCGGCGATCGCGGTAGGCTCGACGCCGGGCCCGGGACCTCACGGGCACAGCCGCCGGTAGAGGGCTTCGTAGCGCGGGACGATGACGTCGGCCGCGAAGAGGGTCCGCGCGCGGTCCCGGGCCGCCCGGCCCAGCGCGAGTCGGCGCGGGGCATCGTCGAGCAAGGCCTCCACCGCGCCCGCCAGCGCGCCGGCATCGCCCGCCGGCACCAGCACCCCGCTGCGGCCGTCTTCCACCACCTCCGGGATGCCGCCCACCCGCGTCGAGACGCTGGGGCATCCGAAGCACATCGCCTCCAGAATACTCAGACAAAAGCTCTCGGTGTCCGACGTGAAGAGCCCGAGGTCACCGATCTGCAGATACTCCTCGATGGCGCTGACCTTCTCGCGAATGATGACGCGCGCGGTGAGGCCGAGGCGCTCCACGGTCGTCTTGTACGGCGCGAAGCTCTCCCCGGCGAGCACGAGAAGCTTGAAGTCGCGGGCCGAGCGCACGCGGGCCACCGTCTCCAGCAGGAGATCCACACGCTTGCCCGAGCGGAGGTTGGACGAGTGCAGGATGACCAGCTCCTCACCGAGTCCGAGCTCGCGGCGGACCTCGGCCGGGGACCGACGGGGCAGCCGGGGGGCGAAGAAGTTGTGGATGACCTCGATGGGCTGCCTGAACTCGAGCACCTGCTGCGTCTCTCGCTTCAAGGACTCGGACACCGCAGTCACCGCGTCCGAGCGGCTCAGCGCATACCGGATCGCGGGCGCATATCCCGGGTCCGAGCCCAGCAATGACGTGTCGGTCCCATGAAGCGTGGTCACGACCCGTGGCTGATGCTCGGGCGGAAGCATGGCCCGGGCGAGCATCGCCGCGGTCGCGTGCGGGACGGCGTAGTGCACGTGGAGGACGTCCAGCCGGTGCTGCAGGCTCACCTCGGCCATGCGTACCGAGAGCGGGAGCGTGTAGTCGGGGAATCGGAACAGCCCATACTCGTTGATGACGACGGAATGGAACTGCAGCCGCGGCGCGTCGACCGGGAGACGAAACGGGCGCTCGTAACAGATGAAATGCACCTCGTGGCCTCGGTTGGCCAGGTCCTCACCCAGCGCCGTCGCCAGGACGCCGCTTCCCCCCACCGAGGGGTAGCACGTGATGCCGATCCGGAGCGCCGCCTCCGTGCTCATGTCAGGGGCCGGGCGGGGCCGACGGCGCCGTGTAGGCCTCGTCGGGCCGATCGATCTCGTCGCGCGGGACAAAGGCGATCTCGCCCAGATCCCCGCGGTTGAGGTAGCCCTGCTCGCCCTCCCCGGCGACGTAGTGCGTGCATTGCAAGACTGACTGCATCCACCGGAACCGGGTGTCCCGGGCCGGGCTGACCTGCTCCTTGGTGTACGGGGGCGCCGGCATGTCGAGGAACGTGTCGCCTCCCGCGTGGAGCTGAAGACCACCGTCTCGGGCTCGCGCGCGCACGATCTCGCCCTCATAGGGCACGTCAACGAAGAAATCGCTCACCTCGCAGGCCCGCCGCCTCACCGCCGGATCGCCCGACCGAGTCACCTCGATGCCATCGAGCCAGCCGAGCTGCCGGTACATCTCCAGGCAGAACTCCCCCACCGTCACCGCCCGGATCGTCCGGAACAGGTCGATCAGCGGCGCGTCCACGTAGTTGGGAAGCTGGTGAGCCGTCCGCTCCCGCCAGCCTTCGGCGATCCGCTTCCCGTACAGCGGCGAGAATTTCCGTTGGACCTTGCTCGCCACCGCGAAATTCAGCGCGGCCGGCTCGCCGGTGGTCCGGTGCCGCAAGATCGTGCGGGTCTCGCGCGAGTCGTGATCGCTATCGTGATAGAAGAACACGACGCGCCCGCCGATCTCGGCCTGGAGCCGCCGCGCGGTCTGGATCTTCGCGACGAGGAACCGTCGCGGGAAGAATCCGCACGGCTGCTGGCCGAATGCGATGGTGGGCTCCGCGCTCATGACCGGGACACGGCGCTCCGAGGCCCCCGCGTCCCCAGCAGGGGTTGCAGGAGCAGGCTGAACCCGACGCACGCCGCGCAGCCGATCAGGTTGTACCAGAGATAACCAATGTTGAGCGACACGAACATCACGATCACCAGGGCCTGCGCGGCCACCGCGGCGGCGAACACCGCGTTGCCGCCCACGCGGCGGAGGAAGAACGCCACCAGGAAGATCCCCAGCATCACCCCGTAGAAAATGGAGCCCAGGATGTTGATCGCCTCGATGAGGTTCTCGGCAAAGCCGGCGAAGAGCGCGAATCCGATGGCAAAGACGCCCCACAGCGCGGTGAACCGCTTCGCCACCCGCACATTGCGTGCCTCGTCGACCGCGGCGACGGGGCGCAGCCGTCGCCAGAAGTCCATCGTGGTCGTCGTGCCGAGCGCATTGAGCTCGGCCGCCTTGGACGACAGCGCCGCGGCGAACATCACGGCGACGAGGAGGCCGATCGCTCCATGGGGAAGCTCATTCAGGATGAATGTGATGAACACGTAGTCCGAATCCTTCGTCTTCGCGCGCGAATCCGCCGCGAGGAGGGCCGCCTTCGCGTCAGCGCGCAGCCGGTCGGCGCGCTGGTGGGCCGCGACCATGGCCGTCCGGGTCGCGCCTTCCACGGCGGGGTCCGCGGCGCGCCGCGCCTCCGTCCAGGCTCGGATGGCGGCCCGCGTCTCGCCGACCGCGGCGGCGTATTCCACCTCGAGCGTCCGCAGCCGAGGGCCGGCGGGGCCGTCCGCGTGCCGCTGCCATTCGGCCCGGTTGAAGAAGACGGGCGGGGCGTGGAACTGGTAGAACACGAACAAGAGCGCCCCCAGAAGCAAGATCACGAACTGCATGGGGATCTTCAAGATCGCGTTGAACATCAGGCCGAGCCGGCCCTCACGCAGCGAGGCGCCCCCGATGTAGCGCTGCACCTGCGACTGGTCCGTGCCGAAATATGACAGCGACAGAAAGAGGCCGCCGAACAGGCCGGTCCAGAGTGTATACCGCCGGCTGGGGTCCATGGAGACGTCCACCGCGTTCAGCTTGCCGAGCGCTCCCGCCACGTGCGCGGCCCCGCTGAATCCGAGGCCTGCGGGCAGCTTGACGAGGAGCACGACAAGCGCCGTCACCATGCCGCCGAAGATCACCGCCATCTGCCACTTGTGCGTCAGCCCGACCGCTTCGCTGCCCCCGGTCACCGTGTACACGATCACGAGCACGCCGCTGAACACGATCACGAGATCGAGGGGCCAGCCCAGGACGGTGGAGAGGATGATCGAGGGCGCGTAGATGGTCACACCCGTCGCGAGGCCGCGCTGCAGGAGAAAAAGCGCCGCTCCGAGCAGACGGGTCTTCTCGTCGAAGCGCCGCCCCAGGAACTCGTACGCGGTGTAGACATCGAGACGTCGGTAGACGGGCAAGAACACCGCGCACACGATGATGAGGGCGAGCGGCAGCCCGAAATAGTTCTGCACGAATCCGATGCCGCTCTCGAATCCCTGGCCCGGAATCGAGAGAAACGTGATCGCGCTCGCCTGGGTCGCCATCACCGAGACGCCGATGGTGCCCCATCCCGTCGACACCCGGCCCCGAAGGTAGGTGTCGAGGCTGCGGATGTCGCGCGTGCGCCATGCGCCGTAGAACGCGATGCCGACCATGGTGCCGATCAGCACCACCCAATCGACGAGGTTCACGAGTAGAACCGGCTGAACGCCGCGAGCAGCACCACGAGGAGGACGAACCAGCCGAGCACGACGAGGTACAGAGAGCGCCAGGTATCAATTCCGGGCACACCAGGCGGCTCGGCGTCGGACCGCTCCTCGGCCGGTGGCCGCTTCACTTGCCCAGGGAGACCAGATTGGCGAACAGCCGATAGGCCCCCGGCACTCCCTCCGGGAGCTGCCGGAACCACGCCAGGCTGGTGTACACGAAGTGCCCCTTCCCGTATCGAGCCACGAGCAGGCCTCCCCGGAGCGGCGTCTCGCCCGGATCACCCGTCGCGAGGAGTGGCGTGAACCGCTCGTCCCACCGCTCGGGGAAATACAGACCCCGTTCCTGCGCCCAATCCTCGAAGTCGTCCGGGGTGATGCGGTTGGGAGTGTTCAGAGCTGGATGGTCCGGCGCGAGAATGGCCACCGGCGCGTGCTCGTCGGTCACGCGGCTCCGGGAGATCTGCAGCTGGAACGGCGCGAGCCAGTCCTCCTTCAAGCCTTGCGCGACATTGTATTGCGCGACGAGGGTCCCGCCCGCCTCGACGTACGCGAACAGCCCGGGAAGGTGCGCGGCGAGGTCCGTTCGAACATTGAAGGCCCGGATACCGATCACCACCGCATCAAGTGTGCGGAGGTTTTCCGCCGTCAGCCCGTCCCCGTTCAACCGCGCCACCGCGTACCCCATCTGCTCGAGGGCGCCCGCCACCTCGTCGCCGGCGCCGGGCAGGTAGCCGACGCGGCGGCCGCGGATGGCCAGATCGAGCGAGAGCGCTTTCAGCGTCGCGGGCGGGTGCAGGAGCTGAAACGGAAGGTGCTCGTAGCGAACCTCGATGCGCTGCTGGTTGAAGCGCATGCCGTCGATCTCGACCCTGGCCTCGACCGAGCCCGTCGTGGGCCCAGCCGGGGGCGTGACGGTGAACGCGACATGAGCCCGATCGGGCGGCGCGGCCAGCCGGAAGGGCTGTGACGCGGGCGAGATCGTCCAGCCGCTCGGCGCCTTCAGCTGGACGACGCCGGCGACGCGCGCACGAGCCGCGGTCACCTCCACCGACACCGGACGCGGGGCGCCGGGAGTGAAGAGCTCGACCGGCGCGGCGAAGCGCAGCGAGACCGGCGGAATGACTTGCAGGCGGCGGCCGGGGGTCCCGGTCGACGCTCCGGCCACCGGCTCGCCCTGAATCACGAGGGTCTGACCACCGACCTCGAAGACGTATTCGACCGGGAGCACGGGCGGGTTCTCCGCCCGGCCGATGAGCGAGGCGTCGTCCACTCGAAACAAACCCGGCGTGCTTTCATGGCGGAGCCAGTACGGCTGGCTCGGAACGGTGGTCCGGGGCAGCGTCTGGCTCGCTTCACGAACGACCGGCCGGCCTTGCCGGAGGTCGAGCGCCTTGCCGAATAGCCGGTGCGTCGCGGGATCGCGCATCGCGACCCAGCGCACGGGGAGGCTCGCGCGCGCCACGCTCGCGGTGTGACGGAGCTTCACCGTCTCGCCGGGCACGATCTCGCTGCGGTCCGCGACCGTCTCGACTTCCAGGCCGAGGCACGCCTGGAGGATCCGATCGAGCTGCCTGCGCTTATCGTTCACGAGGGGGTCGGCGGGGACGCGGGCCAGATGGTCGCGGATCGCGAGCAAGGCGGGCACGCTCGCCTCGGGCGCGCTCGGATCGAATCGTGCGATGGCCTCGCCAGTCAGTCGTCCGATCTCGGCTCCGCCCGCCACGCGGCCCCACGTCGTGTCGACGCCGTCGAAGAGGTCCTGCGCGGCCGGCTCCCCGCCGAGGGGCAGGAAGCCCTCGATCCGCGCCCCGCCGGTGGGTGCCAGGGCGCCCTCCATGCCCTCCGTGCCGAAGCCCTGCGTCTTGTGCATGCCACGGCTCCGCGCCGCGATCGAGGCGAAGGATTCTCCCAGCACCGGATCGGCGCCCCCCACGTCCAGGCGCACCACGCCGGGCCCGTCTGGCACCGGTGCGGCGGCCCCCAGGAGCCCCGCTCGGTTGTGAAGGATCCGCTTGGGCTGCCAGGGCGTCAGCTCGCCGAGCTGCTCGGGGAACGCGCGGGGGTCGCCGGCCTGCTTGAAGGCTTCCACGGCGAGAACGGCGGAGGCGGTGTGATGCCCGTGGGTGTCACCGGGCGTCGGCGCGAAGCGCGTGATCATCACGTCCGGCCGAAAAGCGCGAACGACGCGCACGATGTCGGAAAGGACTGCGTGCTCGTCCCAGATCTGGAGCGTCTCGCGATAGTCCTTGGAATAGCCGAAGTCGCGCGCGCGCGTGAAGTACTGCTGGCCTCCATCCAGCCGCCGCGCGGCAAGCAGCTCCTGGGTGCGCGCCACGCCGAGCGCCTCCCCCAGCTGGGCGCCGAGGATGTTCTGCCCCCCATCGCCCCGCGTGAGCGAAAGGTAGGCGGTCCGATAGCCGCGGCCCCGCGCCAGATACGTGATGGCGTGCGTGTTCTCGTCGTCGGGATGCGCGGCGACGTAGAGGACGCTACCCAGCGTGTTGAATCTCTGCAGCTCGTGGAGAATGACTGGCCCCTTGGCGGGCTCGGCGGCCCGGCCGTCCGCGGCGCCGCCGACCAGCAGGCACGCGACGATGGCGGCTAGCCAGACGATCGCGCGGGGGCGCGCATCCTGCCCCCTCTTGGTCGACATGATGGCCGGTCCCGGGCTCATGGTGTAGATCACCGCGGCGCTCGGGGAAGGAGACCCGGTGAGCCGCACTTCCCCCCCAGCGCCGCGCACCGGGGCGCCGCCCTCGATCTCGGCCCGCCGCCGGCGATCAGCGCGATCGTGCCCCGGGGCGCGGGACGGTGTCAAGGTTACCGGCCGCCGGCGGTCGGCTCACCGGGGCTGAATCCACGCGGACGGTGAACCGCCTCATCCTCGGGGGCTGGCGCCATCAGGGGCCCGCGCCATAGCGCTGCAAGACCGGCACTTTCACCGGCCAGCCCGCCTCGAGCTTCGCGTCGGGCGCGCGCCCGTTGGCGACCGCCATGCGCGCGGCGTCCCATGTGCCACCACCGCGCGCCAGCACCTGGGCCACCGTCTCGCCGGCCCGCGCGGGGCGCAGCCGCAGGCGGCTCTCCAGGATGCGCTCGCGATCAGCGGGACGCAGGGGTCGGAAGCTTCGCGCCGCGCGATCCAGCACGGCGCCATAGCGGTCCCAGGCCCGGCGGGGGGCTAGACCCAGCACCCGGAAGATCCGCGGCCGATGCGCGATCCAGGTCAGCGCCGCTCGATCGCCGTCACGCGTCTCGGCGAGCACGCGCGCGGCGGGCAGCCCCGAGATCTGCAGCCGCTGCAGCCGCTTGAGATCCGCATCCTTGAGGCCGTCGGCCTTGGCGCCAGCAATGGGATCGTCGCCCGGGCCGGCCACGCCGAGCAGCACCGCGGCGTCTCCGTCGGGCGGCGCCGCCGCGCCGGCGGCCGCAGGTGTGTTGGCGGTCTTCCACCCCGCGGGCATGTTCATGGCGGCATCGAGGTCTGGATGCACGAAGAGCGTGCCGAGGAAGACTCCGGTGGCCGGGTTGTCGCCAATCACCAGCCCCTCGAGCCGGCCGAGGAAAGCGTTCCTCGACCCTGCGATGGGCGCGGTGGATGCCCGCCCTTGCTTGCGCGCGAGGTCCTGAATGGTGGCCACGCGTTCGCGGCTCGACGGGTGAGTGGCAAGGAAGCCGCCCCGGTCCGGATCGCCGGCGGCCAGCGCCTCCTCTTCGTGCAGCGCATGAAGCGATGCGGCGAGGCCCATGGGATCCCAGCCCGCGCGCGCGGCCAGAGCGATGCCCCGTTCATCGGCCTCGCGCTCCTGGTCGCGGCTGTAGGGGGCAAGCGTGACCTTCGACAGAAGCTGACCGGTGCCGCCCACGATGCCGCCCAGGGTGGGGCTCACCGTGCCGAGAATGGCCGCGGGGACACCGAAGAGCACCGTGAAGGGCGTGCTCGCGCGGGCCTGGCGAACGGCATGGCGCTCGGTCACGTGCGACATCTCGTGGCCCAGGACGCCGGCGAGCTCGTCTTCCGTGTTCAGCAGCGCGAGGAGTCCCCGCGTCACGTAGACCCATCCCCCGGGGAGCGCGAAGGCGTTCGGCGCGGCATCGTCGGCGACGTTGAACTGCCACGCGATGTCGGCGCGCTGCGCCGTCTGGGCGAGGCGGCCCGCCACCCGGCGCACGTACTCGACCGGTCGCGGGTCGCGTACGAGCCCGATGGTGTTCTCGACCTCGTCCGCGGCCTCGCGTCCCAGCTTTTTCTCCTCGCTGGGAGACACGGTGGCGCACCCGGCGGTCAGCGCCGCCAGCACGGCCAGCATCCCGCCGCTCCACTCCCGGCGCGTCATCCCCGCATCGTTCGTCACAGGGCGACATCCCCCAGAAAGATCCGCTTGACCTCGGCGGACTGGAGGAGCTCGGCGGAGCGGCCGCTGAGGATGGTGCGGCCGGATTCGAGAATATAGCCGCGGTCGGCGAGGCGCAGGGCGAGCTCCACGTTCTGCTCGATGAAGACGATGCCGATCCCCTGCTCTACGCGGATGCGCCGCATGAGCTCGCCCAGCTCCTCGACGATTCGTGGCGCGAGGCCCAGGAACGGTTCATCGATCATGAGGAGCCGCGGGCGCGCCATGAGCCCGCGGGCGATCGCCACCATCTGCTGCTCCCCGCCGGAGAGCGTGTGGCCCAGCTGCCCTCGGCGGTGCCCGATGATCGGGAACAGCCGCTCCACGGCGGCCAGCGTCTCCGCCCGGTGCGGACGCGCGGCAGGGTTGTGGGCGCCGAGCAGCACGTTGTCGAGCACGGTGAGGAAGGGGAAGAGCCGGCGCCGCTCCAGCACATGGGCCAGCCCCTCGCCCACCGTGCGATGCGCGGGAAGGCCGTCGATACGCTTGCCACGGAAGGTGATACGCCCGGCACGCGGGGAGACCAGCCCGGAAATCGTGTTCATGAGCGTGGACTTGCCCGCGCCGTTCGGGCCCAGCAGCGCCACGATCTCGCCCTCGCCGACCTCCATCGCCGCTTCCCACAGGACCTGGAAATCGCCGTAGGCGACGTCGAGCGCCTCGACGCTCAGGAGCACTGGCGGGGTCATCACGCGTACGCCTGCCCGAGATAGGCCTCGATCACGCGGCGGTCCCGCGTGACGGAGTCGGGCACGCCGTCGGCGATCTTTTCTCCGAGATACAGCGCGACGATACGCTGCGCGACGGCGGTGATCACCCGCATGTTGTGCTCGATGACGAGGAGGGTGAGCCCATCGGCGTGCAGCTCACGCACGAGCTGGACCAGGCCGGGAATGCTTCGCTGATCGACACCCCCGGTCACTTCGTCCAGGAGCAGCACGCGGGGCTGGGTGGCGAGGGCTCGCGCCAGCTCCAGGCGCTTCCGCTGGCCGGTGGAGAGCGTGCGGGCATGCGCGTGAACCTTCTCGCCCAGGCCCACGCGCTGGAGGAGTGCGTGCGCCCGCTCGCGGGCGTGGCGGACGTCGCGGGTGCGCGTGAGCGCACCCACCATCACGTTGTCGAGCACGCTCATCCCCGCGAAGGGGCGCAGCTTCTGGAAGGTGCGGGCGATACCGAGCCGGCACACGCGATCCGGCGAGAGCCCGGTGAGGCGATGGCCGTCCAGGCGGACCTCGCCGGCGTCGGGATGGTAGAAGCCGCTGATGACCTCGAACAGCGTGGACTTGCCGGAGCCGTTGGGGCCGATGATACCCACCAGCTCGCCAGGAGCGACGTCGAACGAGATCTCCCGGTTGGCGGTGATGCCGCCGAAGCGCTTGGTGACGCCGGACACGGAGAGGAGGCTCACGGCCGCGCCCTCATGAGGCCGCGCCCACCGCGGGACGCCGCGCCAGCCGTCCGAGCCACGAGACGAGGCCCTGCGGGGCGAAGCGCATGATGAGGATCAAGGCAACGCCGTAGATGATGAGGTAGATACCCACGAGCCCCGCGCCGATGCCGCCGAAGCGCGCGCGCAGATAGGTCTCGAGCACGGTGATGAGGCCGGCGCCCAGGAAGGGTCCCAGCGCGGTGCCGAGCCCGCCGGTCACGGCGGCGAGCGCGAAGCGCACGGACAGATCCACCGAGAACACGTAGAACGGATCCACGAACCCCACGTACTGCGCCCAGAGGGTGCCGCACACCGAGGTGAGCGCCGCGCTCACCGCGATGGCCGCGACCTTCAGCCGGCGGGCGGGCACGCCGAGCGAGAGCGCGGCGTCCTCGTCCTCGCGCACCGCGGCGAGCTGATAACCGCGCCGGGAGCGCTCGAGGTAGAGCTGGATCAGGTAGAGGCCAATCGCGAGCGCGAGCATCAAGTACACCCACACGCGCTTGTCCACCAGGCCGAGCGTCCAGAGCCCCGGGCGGAACGGCACCGGGATGCCCTCGGAGCCGGACGTGAAGCCACGCCAGCGGCTGCCCACGATCAGAAACACTTGCGAGAAGGCGATGGTCGCCAGCACGAAATAGGGGCCGCGGAGGCGATTGCTGAGAAAGCCGATGACGAAGCCCATCACGGTGGCCAGCGCCGCGCCCACCACCATCGCGATCCACGGGGACAAGTTCCACTTCGTGCCCATGAGCGCCGCCGAATAGGCGCCCAGGCCGAAGAAGACGGAGTGGCCAAGCGACACCTGGCCGGCATAGCCGGCCGCCACGTTCCACGCCGCGGCCACCGAGCCCCAGAGGAGGATGAGGATCAGTCCGTCCAGGAAGAAGGCGTCGCGCACGAAGAGCGGCACGAGCGCGGCGAAGCCGAAGAGCGCTAGCGCAGGCGCCATGCTCCGCAAGGCCGCCGTCATACGCCGATGGTCTCGGCGCCGCGCTGACCGAACAGGCCGGCCGGGCGCACCAGCAGGATCGCGATGAAGAGGAGGAGGTAGAGAACTTCCTTCCACGCGGTGCCGATCACGTAGGAGCCCACCACTTCCACCGTCGCCACGATCAGGCTGGCGATGACGGCGCCCGCCATGTCGCCGAGACCGCCTAGCACCACCGCCACGTAGGCGATCAGCACGAACTGAAGCCCCGCGGTGGGATAGACCGGATAGACCGGCGCCAGCAGCACGCCAGCCACGCCCACGCATGTCACGCCCACCGCCCACGTGAGCGAGTACACCCGGCCGGTGTCGATACCCATGAGCGAGGCAGCGTGGCGATCCTGAGCGGTGGCGCGCATGACCTTCCCCGTGTACGACCAGCGGAGGAACGCGAACAGCGCCGCGGTGGCGAGCACCGCGACCAGGAACGCCACGAGCTGGGCGAGGTTGAACGCGGCGCCGCCGAGCCGCACCACCACCGAGTAGTACGGGGTGCGGATGAACTGAGCGTCCGCCGTCCAGAGGACCAGCGCCAGGTTCTGGAGCGCGATGGACAGACCGACAGTGGTGAAGATCTGCACATTGTGCGAGGCCTGGATCACCGGACCCATCACCAGGCGATACGAGAGCCAGCCGCCGAGGAAGATCACGGGCAGCCCCAGCACGAGCGTCACGTAGGGATCCAGGCCCAGGAGGGCGAAGGACCAGAAGGCGAGATACATCGCGAGCATGAGGAACTCGCCGTGGGCGAAGTTCACCACGCGCATCACGCCGAAGATCAGGGTCAGGCCGACCGCGATCAGGGCGTAGATGCCGCCCAGGAGGAGGGTGGAGACGGCGAGCTGGGGGACCGCGTGCACGTCAGGCCGTCCGACGGCGCGCCGAATGCGCGACGCCCCGGGGAGCGCCCGGGGCGTCGAGGCACACGCGCGAGAGGACGTCGATCGTTATGTCGGCTGCTCCACTACTTCCGCTGATCCCACGGTCCGAGCGGGATCCACTTGCCGCGCATGCTCGTGAACTCCTCCGGCCACACCGTGACCATCTGCCCGTTCTGCCACTGCAGCATGTAGTGCTGGACGCGCGGGTTGGAGTTCTGCCCGTTCTCGTCGAACTTCACGCCCCAGCCGTTGAGCGCACTCCCCGTGGGGAGATCGAGTCCCATGACGGCGGCGCGGAACTTGTCGGGATCGTCGGTCTTGGCGGCGTCCAGCACCAGCTTCAGGACCCAGAGCCCGCCGCCCGCGAGCTGATGCCCGCCCGCGATGTCGCTGCCCGTCTTCGCCTTCACCGCCTCGCGGTAGGCGCGCTCGATGCGCTGTCCCTCGGGCCGCATCTTGTCGATGAGGAAGCCGGGGCCGGGCTCGAGGAGGGCGAAGGGGCCGTTGCCGTCGGCGCCGAAGGCCTTGCCGAAGTCCGGTGAGCCGTAGCCGGTGGCGCCCGCGTGGACCACCGCCTTCACCTCGAAGTTCTGCTCGCGCGCCTGACGCCAGAAGAGGATGGCGTCCTGGTTGCGCGCGATGTGATGCAGGATGTCCGGGTTCTGGCTCTTGAGCTTCAAGATCACGGGCGTGAGGTCATTGGTGGTGAAGGTGTAGTACTCCACCCCCGTCTCCTGCATCCCGAACTCCTGCTTCGCCCGCTGGCGGGCCGTCTCCGTCACGCTCTGCCCGTAGGACGAGTCCTCCGAGAGATAGGCGATGCGGAGCTCGTTCGGCTTCTTCCCTAGGCGATGCGCGAGATGCTTGGCGATGAACTCGATGTTGTACCAGCCGAATCCGGTGCCGTCGATTTCCGTGCGGTAGATGTTCTTGAGCCCGCGCTTGGTGAGGCGGGGATCCACGCACGACGTCTCCCAGTAGATGACGCCCTGACGCGCCGCCGCCTCGCTGGCCGCTCCGCAGAGGGTGGAGGAGAACGTCCCGGCGATGATCTTCACGCCGCCCTGCGTGGCCAGGCGGGTCGCCTCGGAGGCGGCCACGGTGGGATCGACGGCGTCGCCCACCACGAAGGTGAGCTTCTTCCCCATGACGCCGCCGAAGCGCTCGTTGATGAGGTCGCGCATGATCTCCATGCCCTCGAGATGGCGCTTGCCCTCGGCGGCGAGATTGCCGGTGAGCGGCTCGAGCACGCCGATCTTGTACTCGCCGCTGAGCCCCTGCTGCGCCTGACCGAGCGCGCCGGCGCCCAGCGCCAGCGCCACCACCCCAACCACCGCGACCAACGTCTTGACGGGCCACTTCGCGTGCCTCATACAAGCTCTCCTCTGTGTGAGCGCGGATGCGATGCTGGCCCGCCCCAGATCCGGGGGAGGCGACGGGGGAGATAGTACCCCATTTCCCCGCGCGGCCGTCCCGGCCGTTCACCCCGTTGGCTCATTCCTTGGGCCACGAGAAACCCTGCCGTAAAATCCCGGCTGATGCGAAGTGCCCCGGGGCGCGCCCGATGCCTGATGGTGCTGGCGCTCCTCTCGGGGCTGAGCGTGACGGGTTGTCAGCGCGCGGGCCCGTCGATCTCGGCGACCCGCGTGGCCGAGATCCCCAACGTGAACACGCCGGGCTCCTACATGGACGTGGTGGCCCTCGCCCACGACGGCAGCCGCGTGGCGACGGGGGATCGCGGCGGAGTCATCCGGGTGTGGACGGCCGACAGCGCGCCCCAGGGAGTGACGGTGGGCGCCTATCGCCAGGGCATCACCGACCTGGCCTTCTCCCCCGACGGCGCGCTCCTCGCCACGATCGGCCGCCATCGCGAGAGCACGCTGCGCCTCTGGCGGGACGATGGCGCCGGAAACTGGAAGGAGACGGCGGCGATGCCCATCGGTCGCTGTCTCTTCCTGCGCTTCGACGCCGCGGGCGCCCTGCTCGGCGTGGCCTGCGAAGCCGACGTCATGGTGCTCGAGGTGGCCACGCGACGGATGGCAGCGAGCCTGACCGCTCCGCACGGAGAGCCTCTCACCGCCTTCGACCTCTCCGCGGATGGACGCCGGGCCGTCACCGGCGGCCACGATGGCGGGGTCACCGTGTGGGAGCTCGCGCACGGCGCGCCTCTGCGCACCTTCTCGGTACGGCGGTCGCCCCGGAAGCACGGCCCGCCCAAGGGCATGGAGGCCGACCCCGCCTGGGCCGTCGCCGCCGCGCTCTCCGCGGATGGCAAGCGCGCCGCCGTCGCCACCATCGAAGGCAGCGTCTTCGCGTGGGACCTCGAGACCGGCGCCGAGCTCCTCGCCGACGTGGACAACGACGCCACCGGCCCGCCGCACGGCGGGCTCCGCTTCACCGCGGACGGCCACCTCCTCGCACCCACCGGCGACCGCGCGGGCATGCGCCTCATCGACGTGGCGCGCAAGCAGTCGCAGCTCGTGACCTCGCGCGGGAAGGCCTTCCACGC
>Ga0310813_10000751_pt1 | contig 19837 bp, 17 predicted proteins | sample YN3metagenome_FD_203086 | JGI IMG/M metagenome (GOLD analysis project Ga0310813, IMG submission 203086) | Soil microbial communities from experimental microcosm in Duke University, North Carolina, United States - YN3 | ecosystem: Engineered > Artificial ecosystem > Soil microcosm > Unclassified...
GCTCGTCGTGCTGCTATGCGCGTTGCTGATGTTCCTCGACGGCTTCGACACGCAGGCGATCAGCTATATCGTTCCGGCGCTATCGCGCGACTGGCATTTGCCGCGCGAGATCCTCGGTTCGATTTTTTCTGCGGCACTGGTTGGCCTGATGATCGGCTATCTGGCGATTGCGCCGCTGTCGGCGCGCTTTGGTCACAAGCGAATGATGCTCGCCAGCACGCTGCTGTTCGCCGTGTTTACGATGCTCACCGTCGGTGCGACCAACGTCACCGAGCTGATCGTGCTGCGCTTTCTGACCGGCATCGGGCTGGGCGCCGCCGCGCCGAGCGCGGTCGCACTGACCTGCGAGTTTGCACCGAAGCGGCTGCGCTCTACGTTTGTGCTGCTTGTCTATTGCGGCTTTTCGCTTGGCTTTGTCGTCGCTGGGCTGGCGGCCGGATCGCTGATGCCGGTATACGGCTGGAAATCGCTGATGATCGTGGGCGCGGTCGCGCCGCTTGGGTTGATGGTTGCGCTGGCATGGCTGCTGCCCGAGTCGCTGGCGTTCTTGCAGCGGCGCGCGGATGGCAGCGAACGGATGCGCGCAGTATTCATGCAACTGTTCCCGCGCTTTTCCGCGCCGCCCGGCAGTGTGTTCGTACTCGAAAACCAGCAGGAATCGCGCGCCAGCGTGGCGGCGCTGGTAAAAGGGCGCACCTCGCTCGGCACGCTGCTGCTGTGGCTGATTTTCTTTCTGAACCTCGCCGAGTTCTATTTCATCCAGAGCTGGTTGCCGACCATGTTGACCGGACTGCAATACGCGCCATCCACCGTGGTCTGGATCACCGCGCTACCGACGATTGCCGGCGTGCTTTCCGCAGTGCCGCTGGGTCTCGCGATGGACCGTGTCGGCCCGTACGTGACACTCACCGCGATGTACGTCACAGGCGCCGTGTTCATGTGGCTGATCGGCGGTGCGTTTGCGGGCAGCGTGGCATGGCTGATGGTCACCGTGTTTTGTGCGGGCTTCTGCATCAGCGGGGGGCAGAAGAGCGTGATTGCGCTGGCTGCTGTGTATTACCCGCTGAACCTGCGCTCGACCGGCGTGGGCTGGGCGCTCGGCATTGGGCGACTCGGTGGCATTGCGGGTCCTCTGATTGCCGGCATGCTGTATTCCGCCCATTGGACGCCCGCCGAGATTTTCCGCTTCGCCGCGTTGCCGGTGCTGCTGGCCGGAGCCGGCGTGCTGGCGATGGGGCGCGTCTACGGCACGCGAAACGCGCGCGTCGCGCACGCGCGCTCCGCGCCATAGGGCAACGCGGCGGCACAAGCGCTGTCGCCGGTTTGCAGTAGCACCCCTGAGCTGTCTACCTACTACTAACGACCACTCTGGCGATACCGGTTGCATTCCCGATCCGAAAGGCGGGAAGGCAGGGAGTCGTCTTGTCAAAAGAGACCATGAAAAAGCACCTGATAGCGGCTGCGAGCCTGATCGCGCTCGCGGGAGTCGCGCACGCGCAAAGTTCCATTACGCTGTATGGCTTCGTCGACGCAGGCGTTGTTTACGTCAACAATCAGTCCGGGCACGCGAACCTCGAGTCGATCACCGGCCAGACCAGCGGCAGCCGCTGGGGGCTGCGCGGCACCGAGGATCTCGGCAACGGCCTGCAGGCAGTGTTCACGCTCGAGAACGGCTTCGACACATCGAACGGAAAATTGCTGCAAGGCGGCCGCGAGTTCGGCCGGCAGGCGTTCGTCGGCCTTGCCAGCAAGCGTATCGGCACGCTGACGCTCGGCCGCCAGTATGATCCGATGACCGAACTGATCGGTGCGCTCGCGGCGACGTCGATGTGGGCGTGGGTCGGCACGCACCCGGGCGACTTCGACAATCTGAATTCGACGTTCCGCGTGAATAACGCAATCAGGTACGAGACGCCGCGCTTTTACGGATTGCAGGCAAGTGGCATCTTTGCGCCGGGCGGCGTGGCCGGCAATTTCGCGTCGAGCCGGATCTATACGCTCGGGCTTTCGTATGTGAATGGGCCGCTTACCGCTGCGCTTGCCTACGACAACGTCAACAACCCGTCGGTGTCCGCGCTCGACAGCGCGCTTTCGCCAGGGCAACCGGGTTACACGACGCCGGCGCGCAGCCCGGAGTACAGCGGTTATGCTTCGGCAAACGTATGGCAGATCTTTGGCGCCGCGGCATCGTACAAGATCGGGCAAGGCAGCGTGGCATTCGTTTACACCAACACGCGGTTTCAGAACATTGTCCGCACCGCTTCGACACCCAATACGGGTACGGCGGTGTTCAACAGCTATGAGGTGAACGGCCGCTACTACGTCACGCCGGCTTTGATGATCGGCGCATCGGCGGACTACACGAAGGCGCGCGATGCACACTACGTCCAGGTGAATTTCGGGCCCAACTATGCGCTGTCGAAACGCACCGATCTGAATCTGGTCGGGATCTGGCAGCATGCATCGGGCGTGGATTCGACCGGGCATCCGGCGGTCGCCGCGATCAGCACGTTAGGGCAGTCTTCGACCGCAACGCAAGTAGCGGTGAAGGCTTCTTTGCGGCATCGATTCTGAGCGGCCTAAGCATGATCGTGCGCATCCGGTTTGCAGAAAGCCGTGTGCGCACGCGTCTGTCGAGGCGAACGCCGGTCGCGCCTACCTTCGGCCGAAGTATGCGGATCGCACTACGCTCGAGTTATTTCAGTACGGTCAATGGACCGCAATTGTCGTCGGCGACAAAGGTTGCGAGAATCGAAGCAGGCTCAGTCGCACTCGCGTTCTCAGCAAACAGGTGAACGGTGCCGGGCGGTTCGAACCAGGTTTGCCCCATCACATAGATTTCGGCAGGGAACCCCTCGAGCTGGGAGCGGACCGCCCCCTTCAGCACGAACGCCGTAACCGAACCGGGATGGGTATGAGCCGGAGTATGCCCATTCGGCGGAAAATCGACACGCGCCATCGTCAGAGATTTTCCGGGCACATTGGGGAGCTTCTGGCAAGTCAATATGGTGACGGTCGTGCGTGGCCTGGCCGCGGAATCCGCGCTGTCCGCAGCCGCGCTCATGTGCATCGGCTGAACGCTGTGATCGATCTGTGCGTCCGCGATTCTTCGAATGTCAGTGGCATAGATCGACAACAGCGCCAGTGCGCCGGCGAAGCAGACAGTAACCAGCACTGCGTTTCTGCGCGGGCGCGTGAAGGCCGATCCGTGCAGGTTGAAACCGAAGATATCGTCGAATTTCATGAAATGCCTCTTCAGGTGGGCACACGTGGCGAAATGACCTGGCGGTCACGTGCGCGCGCGTGCTTGCCCCGTTAGACTAGAGCCGGCGTGCCAGCCTGCCAATCTTGCACAGGTATAAATGGCTATATGCCGGTATATGCCGCACGTTAGACGCCCATGGGATTCAGTTCGATGTGCCGGTGGTTGTAGGCCGTAAGGCAGCGTGCTAACCTTCGCGGCACTCATCCGGGGGGAGCAGTGACATGAGCAAATGTCCGAGATGTGGTTACCGCATCATTGAAGACACGATGATCTTCTGTCCCACTTGCGCTGCACCTCTCGAAGCGGACAGCGCGGACGCCGATCTTTCTACCCTCGCGCCCAGCAGCGGCGCAATCAAGCATATTGCGCAGGCAACGCCTCGGGTGACGGTCGGCAGGGTTCGCCACGAACGCCTGGGTGAAATGGATCCGCCCGAAGGCGTCACGCCGCCGTTCAAATTCGAATCGTTGCCAGACGGAAACGGCGCGCAAGGCAGCCTGGTCGATGCAAAGGGGCGCGCGTGGTACCTGTTCAGAAACCGGCCCGGCGCCGATCTCTATCATTGGCGAAGGCGCGTAGTAAAAGCGAAACGCAAGAAGGGCGGCGGATTCGACATGGCAATGCGGCTCACGCGCGGGGAACCGTCGATGTATCAGATCGCCGCCGACTGGAATCATCGGCAATGGGCAATCGACGCGGCCGGCTATCGCAATGTGTCGCTCGAACAGGCATTGGTAGGCACTGCCCGGAACCGTGAGGCGCGTAAATCGCAAGGCAGCGTGATGGGGAAGTTTTTCGCGGATGTGGCCGCTCACGGAACGGCGCACCTGCCGGCACCGTTGAACACCATTACGCGCGAGGAAGCCGAGCGCGCGTTGGCGCTGTGCGAAAAAGGCTCGTTATCGGCGTCGCTCTACACCGGCCGCGAAGACCAGGAATGGCTTCACCTGCGTGGCCACGGGCTCGGCGGCAGAGAGGAACCCAGCAATCTCGTCGCCGGCAGCCACGGCGCCAACAGCGAGATGGCAGCAGTCGAAATGGTGTTGCAGCAGTTCGACGGCAAACGGCCGCTGACATACTCGGTCAAGGCAGACTGCTTTCCGGGAACGCTGATCAGCATCGTCATCGTGATGACGGTGCATCTCAACGGCAGCGACATCTATCACCACGCGATTGCGACGACGCGCGAGCGGCTTTCCGCGTGGGAATACGCACAAATCCAGGACGAGCTGGTGAATCGGATCGTGACCGACGGCCGCAAGGGCCGAGAAATCCGCTTTGTGCCCGGTTCGTTTTTATAAGCGCGGGTCAATGGCTTCATTGATGAAGCACAGACGCTCGACCGTCTCGATTCGTAACGGTCCGATCCCCCTTCGACCGTAGAGCGGAGATCGAAGCGTTCTCGCCACCCGGCTCTCATGCTCAAACGTCAGGCTGAATCACGAAGCTCGTCGCAGTGGGCATCACAAGGCTTGTTTCATCGATCCGATCCCCGTGCAGCGCTGTCTGCCGGGCGTTAAGGCGCGCATTAAGGGTGGAGTTAAGCGGCGTTAACCTGGGTCGTATTTTGACTGGCGATACTCCGTCGCGTCGTTGTGCCATTGCGTTCCCGCAGGCACGGCAATCAGGGGCGAGTTTCCCGCGTCGGCCAAGGCCCGCGGGCGGTAATCGCCTGCGAACGATCGAGGAGCGAGGCAATGCAGCATGTAGCGGCTGTCATCAATGGCGTGCTGGTCGAAGGGTGTAACACCGTAGCCGTGCTTGATCCGTCCACGGGCGAAGCATTCGCCGAAACCCCGAATTGCGGACCCGCGGAGATCGATCTTGCCGTCAACGCAGCTCGACGCACGTCGTATCAGTGGCGCCGGGTGGCCGTGGCCGAGCGTTCCCGAATCCTGCGCCGTTTCGCTCAGCTGATCGAACGTGATCGGGACGATCTTGGCCGTCTGGAGGCGTTGCAGACCGGCAAGCCGTTGCGGCAAGCGCAGCGCGACGCCGAACTTACCGCGCGGTACTTCGATTTTTACGCGAGCGCGCTCGAGACACATTATGGATCGTCGATCCCGCTGAACGCCGAGACGATGATCTTTACCCAATGGGAACCGCATGGCGTGACCGCGCACATCATCCCGTGGAATTACCCGATGCAGATTTTTGCGCGCACCGTCGCGCCCGCGCTCGCAATGGGTAACTGCTGTGTGCTGAAGCCCGCGGAAGAGGCACCGCTGACGGCTTTGCGGCTGGCGTTGCTTGCGCTCGAAGCCGGTTTGCCCGCCGGTGCGCTGAACGTCGTGACCGGATATGGAGAAACCGCGGGTGCCGCGTTGACCGGCCACGGCGATATCGACCATATCTCATTCACCGGATCGGTTGAAGTGGGGCGCCTGATCGCTCGGGCGGCAGCCAATCGCGTGATTCCCGTCACCCTCGAGCTGGGCGGCAAGTCCCCCAACATCCTGTTTGCCGATGCAGACCTGGAACGTGCTGTGCCGGGCGTGGTCAACGCAATTCTGCAAATGGCCGGCCAGACGTGCTCGGCCGGCTCGAGGCTACTGGTGCATGAAAGCGTGCACGACGTCGTCGTGGAGCGGATCAAACAGGCTTTTGAGCGTGTGACGATCGGCCCGGCGCTGACCGATCCGACCCTTGGCCCGCTTATTTCACACGCGCAGCGCAGCCGCGTCCTGACTTTTCTCGAGCAGGCCCGCGATCACGGCGCGAAGGTCGTTTCCGGCGGCGATGCGTTGAACGGCGGGTCGCTCGGCAACGGCTTCTTTCTGCAACCGACGTTGATCGTCGACGTTGACCCCGGCAGCCCGCTCGGCCAGCAGGAAGTGTTCGGACCGGTGCTGGCGGTGACGCGGTTTCACGACATCGACGAAGCGGTGCGGCTCGCCAACGGCACCGACTATGGCCTCGTGGCCGGCGTCTGGACGCGCGATCTCGGCACTGCGCATCGAATGATCCGCGAGGTGCTGGCCGGGCAGGTTTTCGTCAACACGTACGGTGCGTCGGGTGGTGTCGAACTACCGTTCGGCGGCTTCAAGCGCTCGGGCTACGGCCGCGAAAAAGGTGCGGAAGGATTGCGCAGTTTCGCGCAGATCAAGACTGGCGTCGTCGCGCTGTAAGCGTCCCTACTCATTCAACATTCGCTTTACGTCGAGCATGACACGAACACTTCCGGAACCGCTTGAGCGTGGCCGCCGCGATCCGTTGCGCAACGAACCTGCGCAGACTGCTTCGATCGAGCGGTTAACCACGCCTGCATTGCTGCTCGACGAGAGCCGCATGATGCGAAACATCGCGCGGCTGCGTGGCCGCCTCGCCGCGCACGGCGTCGAATTGCGCCCGCATCTGAAGACGCCGAAGTCGATCGAAGTGGCCCATTGCGTGATGGATGGTCTGGACGGACCGGCGACGGTATCCACGTTGCTTGAAGCGGAGCAGTTCGCCGCCGCCGGCATGCGCGACATTCTGTATGGCGTCGGGATCGTGCCCAGCAAGCTCGACCGTGTGACCGCATTGCGCCGGCAGGGCGTCGACCTGTCGCTGGTGGTCGACAACGTCGATGCCGCGCGCGCGGTTGCCGAGCATTCGCGCCGTACCGACGACTGTATTCCCACGCTGATCGAAATCGACTCGGACGGTCATCGCGCCGGAGTGCGACTCGACAACCCGGCCAACCTGCTGGCGATCGGAAACACGCTGCATCACGGCGGGGCGCAATTGCGCGGCGTGATGACGCATGCAGGCGAATCGTATTCGTGCACCAGCCCCCAGCAGATCGTCGCGCTCGCCGAGCGCGAACGGGCCGCGGCCGTCGGCTGCGCGGCAATGCTGCGCGATGCGGGCCTGCCCGCGCCCGTCGTCAGCGTGGGCTCGACGCCCACGGCTCATTTCGCGGCGGACCTGACGGGCGTCACGGAAGTGCGGGCCGGTGTGTTCGTCTTCTTCGATCTCGTGATGGCAGGTCTCGACGTGTGCACCGTCGACGACATTGCGCTCAGCGTACTCGCCACGGTCATCGGCCATCAGGCGGACAAGGGGTGGATTCTCGTCGACGCAGGGTGGATGGCGATGTCGCGCGATCGCGGGACGGCTTCGCAGCGAGTCGACCAGGGGTACGGCCTCGTGTGCAGCATCGACGGTGTGCCATACCCCGACCTGCTGATGGTCCAGGCAAACCAGGAGCAAGGAATCATCGCCATGCGCAGTGGAAGCGGGGCGTCGCTGCCTGAACTGCCAATCGGCTCGCTGGTGCGCATTCTGCCGAACCACGCGTGCGCGACCGCCGCGCAGCACGGCCACTACGAACTCACCCGATCCGGCTCACGCGACATTGCGGCACGCTGGCCGCGATTTCGCGGCTGGTGAGCGCTGGATCGAACGGAAACCTGAATCGCTATAGTCGTTTCTATTTTCACGTCGCGCCGAAGCAGCCCGGGACAGGCGGGTCGACGTCATCTCTCCGGGCAGGAGAAACAGCATGAAGAATCGCTTTCACGCGGCCCGCCTTTTCGCCTGTCTGGCGGCGAGTTGCGTTGCCTTGACGCTGGGAATGCAGGCTGCGCACGCCGACGAGGATCACCTGAGCACGGTGGTCAAACGGGGCACGCTGTTGTGCGGCACGGACAACGCAACGCCGGGCTTTGGCTACCTGAATACCAAAACCGGCAAGATGGAAGGCATGGACGTCGATCTGTGCCGCGCGGCCGCAGCCGCCGTGCTGGGCGATCCGAACAAGGTCCAGTACGTGATCGTCACCGACCGCAGCCGTTTCAACGCACTTCGCACCGGGCAGGCCGATGTGGTGTTCGCGCATAGCACCATCACGCCGACGCGCGAATCCGCTGCGCTCAACATCTCGTTCTTGCCGACCAACTTTTACGACGGTACCGGTGTGCTCGTCAAGACCGCGCTGAAGGTCAAGCACATCAGCGACCTGAACGGCGCCACATTCTGCACGACCCAAGGCTCGGAAACCGAGCAGATGCTTGCCGGCTATTTCAAGGCGCACAACTGGAAAGCGTCGACCAAGGCGTTGACGTATCAGGACACCAGCAAGCTGTTTGACGCGGTGAATTCCGGACGTTGCGATGCGATGGTGACAGACAAGTCCGCTCTGGCAGGGTGGCGCGGCAATGCGAGCAATCCGGCCAATTTCCAGATTCTTCCCGAGGCGTTCGACAAATCGCCGCTTGCCGGTTTTGTGTCGCAGGACGATCCTCGCTGGCACGCTGCATTGACATGGGTTGTCTATGCCACCTTCGAAGCTGAAGAGCACGGCATCACGTCAGCGAACCTGTCGACCTTCGTGAAGACCACCGATCCGTACCTGCAAAAATTCCTGGGCGTGAACGGCACGCTCGGCAAGGACTTCGGCTTGCAGCCCGATTTTGTACAGAAGATCATCGCCGCGGAGGGCAACTACGGGGAAATCTACGATCGCAACATCGGTCCGAAGACACCCTATTCCATCGATCGCAAGGGTTCGTTGAACGCGGCGTGGAACGATGGCGGCATGATGTATTCGCCTCCCTGGTACTGAAGCAAGGTTCGGCGATTTACGCCGGCGGCAAGCGCTTTGCCGCCGGCATCGGTGAGATCTGGAAATGAAACCCGACCAACTGTCCGACCGTTCTGCAGAATTCGACCCGCGTGGCGAAGGCGTTGTGTCGCAATTGAAGCTAGCCGCCCGGAACAGCGGGCGGTTCGGCGATGCTTCGGCGCGTACGCCCGACGCCCAGCGGAGGCTCCGGAGACTGGCGCGCACGCGATCGGCGGCCATCCAGGCGTTGATCCTCATCAGCATTGTCGTTGCGGCAGTGGCTTTTCTTGGCCTGATATGGGCCGGTCTGCAACGTCATGGAATCGGCTTTAGCCTCGACTTTCTCGATCAGCCTGCGGGTTTTAACCTCAGCGAAGGCCTGACGATCGCCAAAGGTGCGCACGGTTTAACGCTGGTGCCGTTCAATTCGCAGCAGACCTACGCGCAGGCATTGCTCGCAGGCTTGTATAACACGCTCGTGGTCACGGTCATATCGATCGCGCTCGCCACCGTTCTGGGCGTGATGGTAGGGGTCGGGCGGATGTCCGGCAACTGGGTCGTCAAGAACTGGGCGTGGGCGTTTGTCGAGCTCGTCCGGAATACACCGTTGCTGATCCAGATCATCTTCTGGTACTTCGCGGTGATGCTGCAGCTGCCGAGCCTCGCGGACGCGTCGCTGCTGCATGGCGCATTGATCGCGAGCCGGCAAGGTGTCTTTATTGCATGGCTGGCAGCGACGCCAGCGGCATTTCGCTATGCATGGTTCGCGGGACTGGCAGCAGCGTTGCTGGTCGCCGCAGTGTTTGTGCGTACACGCCGGTGGCGACACACGGCCTTGGCGGCGGCGGCAGCGATATTGGCGCTAGGGCTTGCGATCTGCGGGTGGCCTTTCAGCGTCGATATGCCCGAAGCCAGCGCTTTTTCGGTGTCGGGCGGCGCGGGCTTTTCGCCGGAAATGGCCAGTCTGATCATCGCGCTCGGCGTGAATTTCGCGTCCTACGTGGCGGAAGTGGTGCGCGGCGCATTGCAGTCGATCGACAAGGGGCAGTGGGAGGCGGCAGCGGCATTGGGTCTTGGCCATCGCGAGGCGCTGTGGGTGGTCGTGCTGCCGCAAGCGGTTCGCGTCATTATTCCTTCGCTGGGCAACCTGTACGTCACGATCGCCAAAAGCACGTCGTTTGCGATCGCAATCGGCTTTCCGGACATGTTCAGCGTCTACGGCACCGTCGCGAATCAGACCGGCCGTGCGCTGGAGGGGCTCATTCTTGTCATGGTGGTCTATCTGCTGATCAGTCTGTCCATCAGTGCGGTGGTGAATGCGTATAACCGGCGTGTGATGAAAAAGGGAGCACGGTAATGACGATCGCCGTTGGCCGCTGGGCGCGACACAACCTGTTTGCGAGCCCTGCCAGTTCACTGCTCTCAGTGGTGTCGATCCCGTTGACGCTATATGTCGGTTTCCTCGCGGCGCGCTGGGTGTTGTTCTCCGCGCATTGGGCAGTCGTGGCGGACAATCTGTCCGTATTGCTGATCGGAACCTTTCCCGCCGACCAGGTCTGGCGTGCATGGACCGCTGGCGCGGGGCTGAGTGCATTGTTCGGCATGACGATCGGCCTGATGTTGCTCACACGACGCTGGAAGGGCTATGCGGTGGCCGCCGCGTTGCTGGCGGTCGCGGCGGCGGTGTCGTACGGCGTTCGGCTGCAGTGGGCTGCCGGTGCGTTGGGTTGCCTTGCCGTCGCATTCTGCGCATGTGCTGCGACCAACCGCTGGTCGTGGATCGGCCGCGCAATGGGTATCGGGTGGCTGGTGGGTGTAGGCGCCATCTGCGCGCTGCTCGCTCCAGCCGGCGTCGACCGGTGGGGCGGTCTGCTGTTGAGCGTGCTGGTCACGGTGATCGCGGCGTTGCTGAGTCTACCGGTGGGTATCGCGCTGGCCTTCGCGAGGAATAGCCGCTTTGCGAGCCTGCGGCTGGCGAGCACGGGCTACGTCGAACTGCTGCGTTCCGTACCGCTTGTCTGTACGGTCTACTGGTCGTGGATCATCATTCCGCTGGTCTTTCCGCCGCAAGTTCACATCCCGGACCTGGTCCGCGGTGTCGCGGGCTTTGTGCTGTTCTATGCGGCATACGCCGCCGAGTATGTGCGCTCAGGCATCCAGGGCGTACCGCAAGGGCAGGGGGAGGCCGCTCAATCACTGGGGTTCAGTGCGCTCGATCAGAGCTTCATTATTGTGCTACCGCAGGCGTTGAGAGCCGTCATCCCGGCTCTCGTCGGCAATGTTCTCGACCTGTTCAACAATGTGCCGGCGCTCTTCATCATCGGTCTGACGGACTTTCTGAAAGCAGGGCAAACGGTGCTCGCCAATCCGCAGTACAGCAGCGCGCAATATGAAGTCTATGTGTTCATGTTCGCGGCTTACCTGGTGATCGGCTCGCTTATTTCTTACGGGGCGCGCCGTATCGAAGCGAAAATGAGCCGAGGCGTGCGTTAGGCGTCGCATCGAGCGGCAATCTTGATGAAGGAGTGAACATGTCGGCGATGGTCCAGATGCACAAGCTGAACAAATCTTACGGTTCCTTTCACGTGCTGAAAGATATCGATCTGCACATTCAGAGCGGGGAGGTGGTTGTCATCATCGGGGCGAGCGGGTCAGGCAAGTCGACCTTGATTCGTTGCGTCAACGGGCTCGAGCATTTCGGCGACGGCCGGCTGGTTGTCGACGGCATCGAGCTCATGCCGTCGCAGGATGGGTTCGGCACGTCCAGAAAAGAACTGGCCGAAATCCGCAGGGAAGTCGGCATGGTCTTCCAGCACTTCAACCTGTTCCCGCACAAGACCGTTCTGGAGAACGTGATGCTCGCGCCCGTCCGGGTGCGCAGATGGCCGCAGGCGCGCGCTGAAGCGACCGCGCGCAGGCTGCTCGAGCGTGTCGGGCTGCGCGATCATGTCGACAAGTACCCGTCGCAACTTTCCGGCGGGCAACAGCAGCGCGTGGCGATCGCCCGTTCGCTCGCGATGGAGCCGCGCCTGATGCTGTTTGACGAACCGACTTCGGCGCTCGACCCGGAGATGGTCGGCGAGGTGCTCGAAGTGATGCGGGAGCTTGCACGGTCCGGAATGACGATGATGATCGTCACGCATGAAATGGGCTTTGCGCGCGAGGTTGCCGATCGCGTCATCTACATGGACCATGGCAAGGTGCTGGAACAGGGCCAGCCCGGGACCATTTTCGATCACCCGTCGCATGAACGGACGCGCGCCTTCCTGTCGCGTGTGCTTACGCACTAACGCAATCGTAAGCCTTCCTGATTCTTGTCTCTTTCACGAAAATGTTGGCACGCGTATGCATCTATTTGCATCGTTGCTGACGGGTGAGAAGCGCCTGCAATGGGCGAAAAAACAATGGCGATCAAAAAAGTCGCGGACTACGATCACAGCATCGCTGCGCTCACGCCCACGTCCATGATCTCGACCGAGGATCTGCACTTTTTCATCGCGCTCGCGGGCGCTGTGTCGCTGGCGGATGCCGCACGCAGGCTCGATGTGACGCCGCCTGCGGTCACCCAGCGGCTAAGGCTGCTGGAGAACCGCTTGGGCATGCGTCTGATCGATCGATCGGGCCGGCGCATGGTGCTCACCGACGAGGGCGAACTGCTGGCGGTCAGCGCGCGCCGGATTTGCGACGACATTGGCAATTTATCGGACACGCTGGCGTCGCGCCGCGGCACGGTGGCGGGACACTTGCGCGTCATTGCGCCGCTGGGTTTCGGGCAGCGTTACGTCGCGCCCGCTATCGCGCAGTTTCGGGGCATCTATCCGGAAGTGAGCGCAAGTCTGATGTTATCCGACCGTCCCGCGCGCATTTCGGACGACATGTGGGACCTGATGGTGCATATCGGCGAGTTGCGCGATTCGTCTCTCGTCAGCCGGCGCCTTGCGCCCAACCGGCGCATCCTGTGCGCGTCGCCGGCCTATGTGGCGCGCCGTGGTGAGCCGCGGCATCCAGAGGAATTGCTATCGCACGAGTGCATCGCGCTGCGCGAAAACGACGAAGACGTAACGATGTGGCGCTTCACGTCGAAAATCCATGGGACACAGGCCAACGTCAGAATCGAGCCCATGCTGACGAGCAACGATGGCGGTACGGTGCGTGACTGGGCGCTTGCCGGGCTTGGCATCATTGCGCGGTCCGAATGGGACGTCGCCGAGCATCTGCACACCGGAAGACTCGTCCCACTGCTTGACGCATGGCTGCAACCGGACGCGGACATCGTTGCGCTGATCAGCTCGCGGCACGGGCGCTCGCTGCGCACTCAGCGCTTTCTCGACCTACTGCATGCGTTGACGTTGCAACAACCGTGGTTGTCGCACGTGGGTGGCGCACAAGCCCGGCGCGGCAAGCTTGCACAGGGCGCGCGGGCAGTGGAAATGACGGTTCGCGGCAGCGCCGTGTGAGCTCAACGCATGGCGCGTCCGCAGACACGCGGCGGGTCGCGGTTCTGATCCTTAATCGACGAACCGGTAATTGTGGCACTGATGGATATGCGGGGAAGTAAATGATGCCATTTATGCAATTCAAATTCCACCGCGATCTGCACAATCTGTTCATATCCAATGCAAAAGAATTAAAAAAATCTGTGTGAAATATTTTGCAATGGAGTTGACATCTCGCCGACTGCCCAATTAATCTACCGCACATCGTAAGCAGATAGTTACCAAATCGAACGCTTACGTTCAGGTTGGCGGCGGTCGGCAAGTACAGCTGTTCCGGCGGCATCCAGCCGTGCGTTGCCACGTCTTGAACATTCTTCTGTACTCGCTGCAAGCAATCGTAATCGGTTAATCGGGCCGAGGCCCGCGTTCGCCTCTTTTTATTGCTTTTATTTTCATTCGCCAACCGCGAGTGATGGCGTTTTTTTGCCTGGATTTTTGTGTAACCCAAAAAGTGAAAAAAAGCGCATTTCCAGATATCTTTATCTAAAAGGACAAATAATGCATACGCCTTTTCCATTGAAGACGCTGTGCCTGATGCTGGCCGGTACGTTGGCGTTAGCCGCTTGTGGGGGCGACGACCAGTCAGGGCTGGCGTCGAACAAATCGTCGCAGCAGACTGGCGGGGCCCCGGCGTCGCAGCCCGCCGCGCTGCCCGCGCCGGCCTCGCAGGTCGCGGCCGACAAGACCATCAACAAGACGGTGAAACCGGTTGAGTTGCCCAATACGGTCAAGCCGGTCAACTACAAGCTGTGGTTCCGCCCGAATCCCGAGCTGTCCACTTTCGATGGGCGCGCGGATGTCGAACTGGAGATTACGAAGAACGTCAACCAGATCGAGATCGCCGGACACCGCATCAACTTCGCGAAGGGCAAAATCATCCTGCAGCCGGGCAATATCGAGCTGATCGCGACGCCGCAGGACCAGGGCGATTTTTATCAACTGCGCCCGTCGAGCGGACATATTCCCGCCGGCAACTATTCGTTGCACATGGAGTGGTCGGGCATCATCAACTTCAAGACCTACGACGACCCTGCCACGCAAACCGGCGGCAGCTGCGGCGACGACAAGTACCCGGGCTGCTCCGCGGCGGAAGGCGTATTCCGCGTCGATCTGAAGTCGACCGACGGCACGACCAGCGGCGCGATCCTCACGCAAGGCGAAAGCAACCTCGGGCGGCAATGGTTCCCGGGCTGGGACGAGCCGGCGTTCCGGCCGACCTACGAGGTCACGGCCGAAGTGCCGCAGAACTGGCGCGTCGTATCGAACGGCGCCGAGCTGCCGCCGGTTACGGTGGACAGCGGTTACAAGCGCGTGTCGTTCGAAAAGACGCCGCCGATGCCGTCGTATCTGCTGTTCTTCGGCGGCGGCATGTTCGATACGCTCGAAGACGATTTCGTGAGTCCGTTGAAGGACCACAAGAGCATGCATCTGCGCATCTTCACGCCGCCGGGTATGCGCGACTGGGCTGTGCCGGCGATGCAGCAGACCAAACAGGCGCTCGATTACTACTACCGCTATACGGGCATTCCGCTGCCGCTGACGAAGTTCGACACGGTCGCCGCGAACGATGCGTTCAAGGCACAAAAGGACCTGAACTTCGGCGGCATGGAGAACTGGGGGGCCATCCTCGAGTTCGCGGACGACATTCTGCCGGCGCCCGGCACGAAGATGTCCGACTACGGCGTGAAGGTGCTCACGCACGAAGCCGCGCACCAGTGGTTCGGCGACCTCGTCACGCTCGACTGGTGGGATGACATCTGGATGAACGAGTCGTTTGCCCGGTACTTCGAGAACAAGACGAAGATTCTGTTCTTCCCCGATCGCTTCAATCTGACGAGCGAGGTGTTGAGCAAGCAACGGGTCATGGATGCCGATTTGCGCAGCACTGCGTATCCGGTCCAGCCGAATTTCAACGACTGGGCGTCGAACGACTTCGTGGTCAAAGCCAGCAATTTCACCTACAACAAGGGCGGTTTCGTGCTGCGGACGTTCGAGAACTATCTCGGCGACGCCGTCATGCGCAAGGGCCTGCAGTCGTATCTGACCGACTACTCGTTCGGCAATGTCACGCCGAAGCGGCTGTGGAAGGAACTGTCGAAGGCAAGCGGCGAGCCGATGGAAGCGATCGGCGACAGCTATATGCGTCAGACCGGCGTACCGCTGGTTTCGCTCGACACCCAATGCGATCTGACGACGAACCAGACGATCGTCACGCTCAAGCAGCAGCCGTATCCGAACCAGAACCCGTATCCGGGCATTCAATGGACGGTTCCGGTGACGCTGGCGTTCGGCGACGGCCTGATCCGGCGCAAGACGGTGGCCTTTAGCGACACGAAGATGCAGGTACGGTTGAACGGCTGCTCCGCGGTGCTCGCCAATCCGACCGGGCTCGACTATTACGTGGTCAACTACGGCGACAACGCATGGAGCCAGCTGCTCACGCAGAGCACCACGATTGCATCGGATCCTGCGTTGCTGACCAACCTGCAGAAAGACGCGGATCGGCTCGTCGCGTCGGGTCTCGCGAATGCGTCGCGGTCGACCACGATCAAGTCGCTGACGGCGTCGAATCCGATCGCGCTGCGCCAGATGGCCGAAACGCCGGATCGTGATATCGAGCAGCCGGTGCTGCACTATCAGGGCAAATTCAAGGCGCGTGCTGCGACGACTGAGTAACCTGCTTGCAGCCTGAAACGTCCCGGCTTGCAGTGTTTGAAGCCGGGGCGTTCTTTTCTCGGTGGCTTGGAGTCAGAGACTGCGCCGCCGTGTGCATCGATAACCTGACCGGCGATTCACTGCTGCGCCGAACGGGCGATAAAACCGACTATGCCGGCGATACCTTCCGGTATACCGGCCCAACCGGGTGGATTGGCCGCGCGCATCCGTCGCCTTTGCCTTGTCCGTTGGCCGTTCGCAAGCAGTGGTCGCGTGCAGTGAGAACCGGATCCGGCGGGACGGGACGCGCTGCAGTGCTCCGGCGGTGCTACGCATTTTTCAGGTCGGCTGCGCTGAATTTCCCTGCGCGCGGCTAGCGTGCATTGACACAATCAATTATGTGACGGTTTTGCCTCAGTTGATCCACTCTGTTTAGTCACTCTGACAAGCGACCACTCGTAACCAAGTGCTTTCACGCGAGCCTCCAGACTGGCGAGGACCTCGGGGGCGGGATGCGCGGCGCGCGTCAGCACCCATAGGTAGCGACCCGAGGGCTCGCCGACAATCGCCCAGTCGTAATCGTCGCCATGATCGAGCACCCAGTAATTCCCGTAGAACGGTCCAAAGAATGAAACCTTCAGCTTTGCATTCGTTTCCGGATCCACAATTTTCGCTTTGCCGACCGATTCGCTGAAATCGCCCGAGCCGCCCGGTTTGCGGCCGCGATTGATGACCTTGACCGTGCCGTCGTCGTTGAGCGAATACGACGCTGTGACGTCGTCCATATCCTTCTCGAACGACGCCTCATAGCGGAACTGTTCGTACCACCGGCCCATATATCTGCTGAGATCGACCGGCCGGACCGGCTGCGGCACGGCGCGGTTGCCGACCGGGCCGGGTCGGGGAATGTACGCGCACGCTGCCAGGAGCAGTGCGGTTCCGGTCGCAGCAATGACGACAATCTTTTTTCGCATAGCGGGATCGTCCTTCCGACAGTGAAGCGAAACATGGTAGTCTGTCGGACGAAAAATCGTGACGAATGTTCAACGCTTGTCGCTGTGCTTCAGCAGTGGGCTATCTGTGACAGATTGCGTATTTCGCCTGACCAGGCGGGCGATTTTTGCGCGCAAGCTCGTCAGCTGTACGTTGCTGGCCGTATCGGGCGTCGGCATCGTGATCGCCGGTGCGCTGCACGGCGCGCTGGCCGTGCCAGTCATCATGTCGATCGCGACGCTCCGCGTTTATCTGACGGCGACCAGCTATGGGGGATCATCGGCGACTCCGTGGTGCCATCAAAGGTAGGCAGTGTCAGCGGCTTTGTTCACTTTCTGCCGAACTGCTCCGGGATCGTCGGGCCCGCGGTGACCGGTTTTCTGGTCCAGGGCAGCGGAAATTTCGAAAGCGCGTTCTTTCTGACCGGCGCGATTTCGCTGACCGGCGCGCTGGGCCTGCTGATCTTTGTCAGGCCGACTGCCGGGAACCGTCGCGGTGCGCGCGCCGAGGCCAGCCTCGCGCGAAACGTCTTTCTGCGCGGCTCGTAGTTCCTCGTAAACCGCACGCAGCGCGGCGCGCTCATCTTCGCTTGCGCGCAATGCGAATCCTTCGCCGGCCAGCGCCTCGAGCGCCGCACGCACTTCGTGCGACGTTGCGCTGATCACGTCGACCAGCTTCGGTGGCAGGTTCGTCGGCGGCACCTTCGGCGGCATGCTGGCGCACCGGATCGGCCGCCGTCGCGCGTTCATCCTGAGCATCCTGGTCTATACGCTGGTGGAACGGGTTTCGACGAAGTACGGACGCATCGACGGCCTGTTCAATAACGCAGGGGCAGGGCTCGGCGGAACCGCAGAGAGCACGAGCGAAGACGACTGGGCGCAGGTCGTGGCGCTCAACGTTACTGCGGTCTGGCGTATGTGCAAGGCGGTTATTCCGGTCGACAACGTGATCGGCATGCCGCACACAGGCACGTTGGACCGCTTATGTGCGACCGCCTGCCTGTGACGAAGCATCCCCCAGCCACTGCATGAATTCGTCGACGTGCTGCGCCCAGAGGTCGGGGCGCGTCATCGTGAAATGGCCCGGTGACGACGGCGTGCCCTGCTGCACGACGTAACGGGCGTGCTGAAGCTTTGGCACGAGTCGCTCGAGCACGCGTAGCGTGTCGGGATTGAATTCGTCGTCGGAGAAATTCAACGCGAACAGCCGGGTCCTGATTCTGGAAAGCCCGGGTTCGGGATCGTAGCTGAACGATGACTTCAACGAATACAGGATGTCATTGGGGTCGACGTGCTCGGCCTGGAAACGGGTGGTCGCAAGGAACTTGTCCGCTGCCGTGCCGTCCGGAATTTCCTGCTGTAGCGCGGGTGCACTGTCGATCATCAATCGCAATACCCTGAAGCCATCGATCCAGCCGCGCGGCGTTTGCGTGTAATTTCCGCTCATCCAGTCCGGATCGGAACGGATGGCGTCGATCACCATGCGCCGCCACAGCAGATTGCGGCCCGAGACCGTGATCGGCAGCGATACCACCGGCATCACACCGTCCATCATGTCGGGATACGTCTCGGCCCATTGCCATGCGTTCATGCCGCCCATCGACATTCCGAGAATGGCGTGCAGATGCTCGATACCGAGCGTCTGCGTCACCAGCTTATGCTGAAGATCGACGATATCGCTGTAGTCGTAATTGGGAAAGCTTGCCTTCAGTCCGTCGCTTGGTTTGCTCGACTGGCCGTGGCCCACGTTGTCGGGAAAAATCAGATAGTAACGGTTGGCATCGAGCGGACGGCCCGCATCGAACAGCGCCTTCATGTAGATCGGGCTTAGCAGTGTGCGGCTGTCTGCGCCAGTCCAGTGCAACACCAGCACGGCGTTGTCGATGGCGCCCCGCGCATTGCGATGTGGCGTGCCGAGGGTTGCGTAGTGGAGCTTGAGCCGCGCCAGCGTCTCGCCGTCCCTGAACCGGTAATTGTCGAACCAGGCGTCCGCCTGGGTGGCGGCCGGATCGACGTGCGCGTCCGGTGATGCCGTATTGCTGGCGGAGGAGGCGGCCGGCACGCTCGACTGGCCTGACGCGGTGCCCGCAAAAAACGGCACGGACAGCAGCAGGCCGAGCAGCGCGTTGGCTGCGGGAAGCATACGACGAAATTTCACGGTGAGTTCCTTGCGTGGTTGAGCGTGGTCAAGGCAGGCGCATGGATATGCGCCCGGATTTGCTTGCGTTGCCGCGTCGACGTGTTGTTATGCGAGGCTGGGCGGCGCCTTGTAGCGGCGCAGCAGGTTGAATGCCATGACGTGGGTTGCGCCCGAGATCCCGACGCCGTAGAACGGAATCAACGCCATCGGCAGCGTCTGAATGCCGGACATGCGAGGATCGTTGACCAGGAAGTAGGTCAGCCCGGTGCCGACCGCCAGCACGAAATCCGCGAAGCCGAACAGGTGAAACGCCAGATACCGGTTGCGGGTCTTCGGCAACAGCGTGACCGCAAGCGCTAGCCATCCTGCGATGAAGTCACCCCATCCCGCATTGCGGACAAAGGCCTCGGGCAAAAGGTCGTGTGCTCCGTACCAGAAGAAGACCAATGCGGCCGCGATACGCCAGATATGGAATGCCGTCAGGGTTTGCAGCCCAATAGTTTCGATGTATGCGCGAAAACCGCTGGATAGCGTGTAGACAACGACCGGCACCACGATGCCCAACGCGATGAGGCTCGCCAGCCAAAGCGGGTAGACGGCTTGATAGACGCCAGCCTCGGCTGCGGCAGCAACGGCGAGTCCCCACAAGACCAGCACACTCACCAGAGTGCGCGTCCCATTGCTTTTGCGGATTTCAATTGCCTGATTCATCGTTCATTTCCATTTGGTATGCTAATCGGT
>Ga0310813_10000752_pt1 | contig 19829 bp, 13 predicted proteins | sample YN3metagenome_FD_203086 | JGI IMG/M metagenome (GOLD analysis project Ga0310813, IMG submission 203086) | Soil microbial communities from experimental microcosm in Duke University, North Carolina, United States - YN3 | ecosystem: Engineered > Artificial ecosystem > Soil microcosm > Unclassified...
CGAAGTGCTCCGCGACGACGTCGTCGGCGCGATAGAGGAGCAGCTCTTTGTTCGTCCGCATGGCGACCCACTTGCCGTCGGGCGATGTTTCGGCATCGGTGATGCGTGTCTGTCGCCGGATCGTTGTCGCCTGGAAGCGTTCCGTCGGCACTGTGCCGGCACGTTCGAGCGTCGCGAGCGACCCCTTTTCCATGCCGCGTGGGAAACGAAATACAAGCGAGGGGTGTCCTTTCGTGACTAGAAACAGCTGACCGCCGGCAACGAACATCGCTTCCGCTTCGTGATCTTCGTCGGATGGGTATGCCGCGTTGAATGTTTCGACAGCCGACGTTTTTGAATCCGTTGGCGCGGGCTCGACCATCCGATAGAGGACGACGTCATTGCGCTGCGTGCCGCCCCCGTTGCCGGTGTCCGCGACGTAGAGACACGACTTACCGGCGCACGGAGCGACGCTGATGTCCTCCCAGTTGTTGATATCGGCGCCGCTGACCCGGATTCGCCCAACGACGCGACCCATCGCGTCGAGCCCGTAAATCAGCGGCACGCCTGAATCGTTCATCGACCAGATGACGCCCGGCGTGCGCACGCTGAGGGCAAGGCCGCTTGCTTCGGGCAGCTCGCCAAGCATCACATCATGCATGACCGTATTGCAGGACAGCGTGTTCTTCACATCTGCCGGCGGCGGCGGTGGCGCCGCACGTCGCGCGGCGACGACCTGCCACACGAAAAGGCTGAGGATGGTGGCAAGCGCCCACGGATACAGCTTGGTCAGGAGAAGCCCCCACTCCACACGGCCCGGCATACGACTCAGCGTTGCAACAATGAAACCGCACGGGTACCATTCGGCGCCGGAGGGTTCTATGCACCGCTTCGGTTTCGCACTTCTGTTGATCGCCGCGTTGGTCACGGCGGGGTCGATCGCGCATGCCCAGCGGCCGGCGGGTGATGCGGCAACGTTCGCCGCGACAGTGGGTACCGGATATCGCGTCGCCCCGAACATCACCTACACGACCGCGAGCGGGGTAGAGCTGAAGCTCGACGTTTATCGTCCGGCGCAGTCGGCAGGTCCCGTCCCGACCGCTATCTTCATGCACGGCGGTGGCTATCGCATCGGGTCGCGCAAAGAAGCGTCCGTCCTCAGCGTGATGCCTTACATCCAGATGGGGTGGAATGCGGTGAACGTCGAATACCGCGCCAGCGGCATCGCGCAGGCGCCGGCAGCGGTTGAAGACGCGCGGTGTGCGCTGCGCTGGGTGATTCACAACGCCAAGGAATACAACGTCGACACCGACCGCATCATCGTCACCGGACAATCTGCCGGTTCACACCTCGCGTTGATGACCGGTCTCGTTCCCGAGTCGGCGGGTTTTGATCGTAATTGTCCGGGCCCCGAGCCGCTGAAGGTGGCTGCGGTGATCAGCTGGTACGGTGTGTTCGACTACACGACGCTCGTCGACGATCCGAAGCGCGACTACGCAATCAGCTGGATTGGCGGACAGCCGAGCTATCACGACATCGCAAAGCGCGTCTCACCGATGACATACGTGCGCGCGGGGCTGCCGCCGGTGATGGCAATCCACGGCGATGCGGATCCGATCGTTCCGTACGAACAGGAAGTGCGCGAGATCGAGGCGCTGAAGAAGGCGGGCGGCGTCGCGGAACTCGTGACCATTCCGGGCGGCGGTCACGGTAACTTTCCACGCGATCAGATGATTCGCGCGTGGACGGCGATCGATGCGTTCCTACAGGCGAACGTCATCAACAAGAAGCCGGTCGCAACCTCGGCATCGGTCCGCTAGGCCGAACTGCCTGCCTCCGCCGAAGGCTGCCGTGGGTCCGCCGTAGGTTGCGAAGGCGGAAAGTCGGCCTCTACGGCTGGTTGTCGAGGGCGGCGACCGAGACGACGGTTTCTTCGGCCAGCTTGGCGCTTTCGAGCTGCTGCACGTGGGCGAGTTGAATGTCTTTGACCGATCGCATCGCGTCCAGCAGCTCGAGAATATCCGCCCCGCCTTCCCGATACGCATCCTCTGACATGCGGCGCAGCATCGGCACCCGCTGCACGACGCGCGTTTCCAGTTCGGTCAGCGCCGCGCGTCGCTTCGCCAGTACTGCGGTTGCCCGTTCGATATCCGCGCGTGCTTCCGCGAGCGCCGCATCAAGCGCGAGATCCTGAGCGCGTATCTGCGCGGTCGCTTTCGCGATCGACCCCTGGCCGCGATCGAAGAAGGGAAGGGGCATCGAGAACCCGAAGAACGTGGACGTGCCCGTGACGTCGCGCGTCATCTGCGTACCCGCGGTGAAGGCGGGGACGGGCAGCCGCTCGCGTTGGGCGAGAAACAATCCGCCGCGCGCGGCCGCCTGCTGCTGACGAATGGCCACCAACGACGGACGATGCTGCTGGGCGGTTGTCCAGAGCGCGTCGACGTCCGTCGTCACGGATGGATTCGGCTCGAGATCGCCGACGGCCCGCGGAGACCACCCGGGAAATCCAAGCAGCGTGGCGAGCTCCCCTGCCGCGTCGTCGACGTCGGCGTCGGCATTCATCGTCTCGACACGCACGCGCTCTGTCTCGGTTTCAATGCGAGCGACATCGTAGTCGCTGCGCTCGCCAGCCTCCGCGCGTCCGCGCACGACGTCCTCGACGCGCTGCAGATCCGCGAGGCTGTCCTGGATTACCGCGAGCTGCTGCTGCCTCGAGAGTAACGTGGCGAACGCCTGACGCACCTGCAGGCGGCGGCCGGCGAGCGTTTCCGCGACACGACCCTGTTCAGCGGTGACGTTCAAGTCCGCGGCCCCGGCGCGCGCCTGCCGCTGCTTGAAGATGAGCAGCGGTTGATCGAACACGACCTGATGCTGCGTGACCGCTCCCGTGCTCAGACCGGAGACGAGATGAACGGCGCCGTAGCTGATGTCAGGGTTGGGGTACGTCCGCGCGGTAACACGGTCCGCGGCGGCGATGTCGAGTGACGCGCGGTCCGCCGCGGTCCGCGGACTGCGTTCGTTCAGAAGCCTGATCACGTCGTCGATGGTCACCGTGGCGGGGAGCGGCGGCTGCTGCTGCGCCGCCGCAGCGGGCACGAGGGTAAACAGCGCGATTACGGAGAGCACGACGCGGCGCACGCTAGTCCTCCGCGGCCTCGAGAGCGGGGATGCGCCGCACAACGAGGCTGTAAACCGTCGGCAGCACGAACAACGTCACGGCCACGGCTGTGAAGAGGCCGCTGATGATCACAACAGCGAAGGGACGCTGCGTCTCGCTGCCGACGCCTGTTGAAATCGCCATCGGCGTCAGACCGAGGATGGCGAGCATCGCCGTCATCAACACTGCGCGGAAACGGGTTGCAGCGCCATGCGAGAGCGCCGGCAGCATTTCCTCTCCGCGCCGGCGGCGGTCATCCACGGCGCTGACCACGAGCAGCGAGGCAAGACACACCTGACCTAGGAGTGCGATGAAGCCGACGGCCGCGCTGACGGAGAGCGGAATATGCGCGAATGCCAGGCCGAACACGCCGCCGCTCATCGCCAGCGGTGCGACGAGCAGCACAGCCGACGCACTGGCTACCGAGCCGAGCGCAGTGTAGAGCAGCGCGAACACGACCAGGAACGAGAACGGCACGATGATGGCCAGGCGCGCGAGCGCGCGCTTCTGGTTCTCGAACTCACCGCCCCAGACCAGGAAGTTGCCCTCGGGCACGGACACGTCTCGTTTGACCGCCGCCATCGCGTCAGCGACGACCGATCCCATATCTCGCCCTTCGATGTTGAACTTCAGTGCCAGGACGCGGCTATTCGACTCGCGGTTGATCGCGGCTTTGCCCATCGCTTTGTCGATGCGCGCGACCTCGCGCAACGGAACGTGCCCGCCGTCCGCGGCCCGGACGAGGATGTTGCCGATGCGCTCTTCATCCTCGCGCTCGGGCAGCGGGAAGATGACGCGGACTGGGACCGGCCGCTCGTTCTGCCAGTACTCCGTGGGTACGTCGCCGCCGAGCGCCGTGCGCACCACGTCCTGAGCGGCGCCGACGTTGATTCCGGCGCGTGCCAGGGCGCCGCGGTCGAGCACGATCTGCAACTGCGGAATGGTTGCGTCGCGGTAGAGGCCGAGATCGACAACGCCTGACACTTTGGTCAGCGAGGCAACACACTTCTCGAGCGTGGTCTTCATCACGTCGAGATCCGTGCCGAAGACCTTCAGCACCACCTGGCCGCGCACACCGCTGACGGCTTCTTCGACGTTGTCCTTGATCGGCTGGGAGAAGTTGTAGCTCACGCCAGGGATCTCGGTCAGCGATGCTCGCATCGCTTCGATCAGCCGGTCCTTGTCCCAGCCGCGGCGCCACTGCTCCCTTGGCGCGATGTGGACGAAGGTCTCGCTCATGTTGACGCCTTCATCGTCGGTGCCGTCTTCCGGCCGTCCCTGCTCGCTCATGGTTTCGAGGACTTCGGGGAATTGCAGCAGCCGTCGCCGCACCTCCGTCAGGACCTCGGTGCCACGATCCAGTGCGATGCTCGGCGGCATCTCGACGAAGATCACGAGGTCGCCTTCGTCGAGCTCCGGCAGGAACTCGCTGCCCAACCGCGAGGCGACGATGCCGGTTGCCGCGAGCAGCACGACCACAGCGCCTGCCACGGCGAGACGATGGCCTATCAACCAGCCGACCGCATGAGCGTACGCACTGCGCATGCGCACGAGGGGCGCGGGTTCGTTGACTTCCGTGTCCTTGACGCGCAGCGCCAGCGCACAGAGCGCCGGCACGATCGTCAATGCGAACACGAGCGCCCCAAGCAGCGCGAAGCTGTAGGTCAGCGACAGCGGACGGAAGATCCGTCCTTCTACACGCTGCAGCGTGAACACGGGAATCAGCGCGGCGATGATGATCGCCATGGCAAAAAAGGTCGGCCGCGCGACGTCGATAGCCGAGTGAATGATCAGGCCGAGCAGGTCGCGCCGGCGCTTTGGTTTTTGCGCCTGCGCCTCGTGCAGCACGTTCTCCACGAGCACCACGGCGCCGTCCACGAGGATGCCGAAATCGACAGCCCCCATCGAAATCAGATTGGCCGGTAGATGGATCAGCGTCAGACCGATGAATGCAATCAGCAGCGCCAGCGGAATCACCGACGCGACAATCAACGAGCACTTGAAGCTGCGAAGAAACAGCCACACTACTGAAATGACCAGCAGCGCGCCGAACAGCAGGTTGTGGTGCACCGTTGCAAGCGTGTGCTCGACCAGCGTCGTCCGGTCGTAGAAGGGCTCGATACGCATCCCCTTCGGCAGGATGTTCGTGTTCAGCTCGGCAACCTTCTCGTGCACCCCATCGAGTACGAGGCTCGGGTTCTCGCCACGCCGCATCAGCACGAAGCCTTCGGCGATGTTGTTCTGGAGGTTGTAGCCGACCGTGCCCAGGCGCGGCATGTGCGACAGCGTGACGCGCGACACGTCGCCGATAGTCACCGGCGTGCCGTGTTCGCTCTTGAGCACCACCGCCTGCACGTCGCGCGGATTCAGCAAGTAACCCACGCCCCGAATGGTAAGTTGCTGGTCGCCGTGCACCAGGAAGCCGCCACCGACGTTGCGGTTGGACTGCTCGAGCGCATTCGTTACGTCGGTCGTCGTCAGGTCGTGCGCAAGCAGCCGTGATGGATCCAGTTCGACATGGATTTCACGCAGGTACCCGCCAAAGGTCACCACGTCCGCGACGCCGGGAACCTGCCGCAGGATGCGCGAGATCGTCCATTCAAGTTCCGACCGCATCTCTTCGTCGGTGTGACGATCGCTTGTGACGTGGAACTGATAGACCTCGCCGAGCGGCGTTGCTTCCGGCGCGAGCTTGACCTCGACGCCTTCCGGCAGGTCGGCCTCCTGCATCCGTTCGTTGACGATCGCTCTCGACCGGAACGGATCCGCATTGTCGTCAAACGTGAGCGTGACAAGCGAAAGACCGAAGAGGCTTTCGCTGCGCATCAGCACCATCTGCGGCGTGCCGTTGAGCACGCGCTCCAATGGAACTGTCACCTGTCGCTCGATTTCCTCGGGCGCCAGCCCTGCGAGCTGTGCGATCACCTGCACCTGCAGGTTCGTCACGTCGGGGAACGCTTCAACGGGAAGGTCGAGATAGGCCTTGACGCCGTAAGCGGCAACTGCGGCCGTGAGTGCGAGGACCGGTAGACGTTTCCTGACGCAGAACTCGATTAACCGACGGAGCATTACAGGAGCTGGTCGGCCGAACCATCGAGCAGGAGCGCGCCGCGGACCACGACCTTGTCTCCTGGTGAGATACCCGAGACGATGCGCACGCGACCAGTCTCCGCGTGCGGTGCGACGACAACGGGACGTCGGACGAACGTGAGCGGATCCTTTTCGACGTAGACGAACGACTCCTTGCCGTCCTTGATGAGGACCGCTTCGGTCGGCAGTGTGAGATCGGTTGCCACGCCGTCAATCTGGACGCGTCCGTACATGCCAGGTCGCAGCTCTCCCGGTGCGTGCTCAACCGCGATGCGAACGGGAGCGGTCCGAAGGCCTGTGGCGACGACCGTGCCGATCGACGCGACATGACCCTCAAGCATCCCATTCACGGACGAGAGCTGCACGTGCGCGCGAGCCGCGTCGCGTACGAGCGACAGGTCCCGTTCGAACACATCCGCGACGATCCAGATCGCCGACGGGTCGCCGACCTCGACGACAGGCTCGCTGCCTTTCTGTACCGTCATGCCGACATTCGCCCGCCGGCCGATGACGGTGCCGCTGATTGGCGAGCGGAGGACGACGGCCGTGCCGCTGCCCATGCCGATAAACGCGACATCGGCCTGGACGCGCGAGAGTTCTGCCTCGAGCTCCGATACACGCGTTTCCGCGGCGATGCGTTCGCGTTCGGTGCCGACGCCCTGCTGCAGCATGCGATTCTGGCGATCGAGCGCGCTGCGCGCCTCGCGCAGCGACGCGGTCGCCGACTCGACGGCAGCGCGCATCTCGGCGGCGTCCGGGCAGTCGAGGGTCAGCAGCGCGTCGCCTTCGCTCACCCGCTGGCCGATTTGAACACTGACCTTGACGATCCGTCCGTCGAGCGGCGCGCCAAGCTGCGACACCGCGCCGTCGCGGAAATCCACGCGCGCGGGAGCGCTGACCGATTCACCGCTCTTCGCGCCCGATACCGTCTCGGTCGCGATGAACGGCCGCGAGGCTTCACGGATGTGAACGAACCCGTCATCGTGCAAAGGAGGGATTTCGCGCGGCGGGCGTTCGGCGGCGGCGGGCGCGGAGCAGGCGGCAAGAGGGAGAACGATCAGAGGGCAGATCACGATCCATACGCTGGCACGCATGTACCGCTGCGAGCGCAAACCTCAGTCCAGATCGATGCGGCGATCGCCCTTGTGTTTTCCACCACTTACAAGGAATTGGCTCGTCTCTTTGGCCGCACAACTGACCCACCCGGGCAATCCCGCCACAGCACGTAGGTCAGAATCAGGCGGTGAGCCGGATTCTGATCACGAGCTGGGGATCGTACGGCGACGTGTATCCGTACGTCGGGCTGGCGCTCGCGTTGAGGGCGGCCGGGCATCATCCTGTGATCGTGATGCCCGAGTTCTATCGTCCGCTCCTGGAATCGCTCGAGTTCGAGTTCCATTCCGCTGGTCCGGCGATCGATCCGAGCGATCGTGCACTCGTCGAGCGCGTCATGGATCCAGTCCGCGGGTCCGATGTGCTGCTGAGAGGCATCCTGATGCCGGCCCTGCGAGCCGACTACGAGGCGCTCGATGCCGTCGCGCGTGACGTTGACGTGATGGTGACGCATCCCATCACATTTGCCGCGCCAGTCATTGCACAGGCACGCCAGCTGCCCTGGATCTCGACGGTGCTTGCGCCGATGTCGTTCTTCTCGCCGACGGACATTCCCGTGCTCGCCCCGGCACCATTTCTGGCGCACCTCTCCCACTTCGGCCCGTGGTATGGCCGTGCAGTCGCCAGTCTCGTGCGCCGCTCCACGCGTAGCTGGATGAAGCCAGTGTTCGACTTGCGGCGCGACCTTCGACTACCGCCCGGCGCTCATCCACTGTTTGAAGGACAGTTCTCCCCGACGCTGACGCTCGCGCTCTTCTCGCGCGCACTCGCGGACCCGCAGCCCGACTGGCCGGCAAACGTCGTGGTGACCGGATTCGTTTTCTACAACGGCACAGAGACGCACCTCGTGCCGGATCTCGAAGCATTCCTCAACGCAGGCTCGCCGCCGGTCGTGTTCACGCTCGGGACGTCAGCAGTGGTAGCGGCAGGACGGTTCTACGACGAGAGCGTCGAGGCGGTCAGACGGGTCGGTGTTCGTGCGGTGCTGCTGACCGGCGGCTTCGAACAAAACCGTCCGCACGGAACGCTTCCTCCGGGGGTGCTGCTCGTCGATCGAGCGCCTCACCAGTTGCTGTTTCCGCGCGCCGCGGCGATCGTCCACCAGGGTGGTGCGGGAACGCTGGCGCAGGCCCTCCGCGCCGGCAAGCCCATGCTCGTCGTTCCGCACGCCCACGACCAGCCCGACAACGCGGCGCGCGTCGTACGGCGCGGTGTCGCGCGGATGGTACTGCCCCGGAAGTATCGTGGTGTGCGCGTCGCGCGCGAACTCGATCGGCTGCTCACGGATAGCGCGATGGCAACGCGTGCTGCCGAGGTCGCTGAGCTTGTGCGCGGCGAAGGTGGAGCGGCGGCTGCGGCCGCCGCGATTGAACACGCTTGTGCTACTCTCGTGCGCGGCAACGCGAACGACTCACGGGACGTTTCTCAATCAAGGAGAGAGCTCGATGCGTAAGCACACAACTATTGTTTTGGCGCTCGCGCTGTCGGCGCTCGTTGCGACAGCCACCTTCGGTCAAGGTGGTGGCGGCGGTCAGCGAGGCGGCGGTGGCGGGGCACCAGGCGGCGGCGGCCAGGGTGGCGGCGGCGCTCGTGGTCCTCAGCAGCCGATGAGTTTTTTCATCACCAGTGTGGGTAAAGGCGACGGCGCGAACTACGGCGGTGTCGCCGGCGCGGATGCGTATTGTCAGCAGATGGCGACCGCTGCGGGGCGTGGCGGAGCGACGTGGCACGCCTACCTGAGCACGCAGGGACCAGGCGCCGTGAACGCGCGCGATCGCATCGGCAGGGGCCCCTGGTACAACGCAAGGGGCCAGATTATCGCAATGGACCTCGGCGTGCTGCACGGCGACACCATTGATCAGGCCCGGGTCGGCAACGCCATGGGCAAGCAGATCTCGCTTACCGAGAAGGGCACGGTCAACAACGGCGTGGGTGACATGCCGAACACGCACGACATCCTCACGGGTTCGCGCCCGGACGGCACGGCGTATACCGACGGCATGGACCACACCTGCAACAACTACATGAGCAACGCCGACGGCATGGGGCAGGTGCAGCTCGGACACTCGGATAAGCAGGGTGGCAACAACAGCTCGTGGAATTCGGCGCACGGCAGCCGTGGCTGCAGCCAGCCGAACCTCGTTGCGACCGGCGGCGCAGGGCTGTTGTACTGCTTCGCCGTGAACTAGGAAGATCCAAGTTCCAAGTTCCAAGTTCCAAGTTCCAAGATCCAATTCGTATTGGGATTTGGAGCTTGGAGCTTGGAGCTTAGGCCATAGCCACCGCAGCGGCCATTACCCGATCAATCACCTCGAACAATTCAACGGGTTTCACCGGCTTGGCGACGTAGCCGTCCATGTCGGCGTCGAGACAGCGCTGACGGTCTCCCTGCATGGCGTGTGCGGTGAGCGCGATGATCGGCACGCGCCCGCTGGCGGTCTCACGCTCGCGTTTACGGATCAGGGTCGTCGCCTCGAAGCCGTCCATCTCCGGCATCTGCAGATCCATCAGCACCAGGTCGAATGAATCGCGCAACATGGTTTCGCACGCTTCGCGGCCGTTGGCCACGAGGATCGGCGTGTGGCCACGCCGCTCGAGCAGATGCTGGGCGAGCTTCTGGTTGACGGGGTTGTCTTCCGCGACGAGTACGCGCAGGCGTCGCGCTGCACGCATCGGCGTGACCGCGGGCGCCGCTGGCTCCTGATCCACGCACACACGCGACCCGATGACCGTGCGAATCGCTTCGAGCAGCGCCTGTTGACCGACAGGCTTGACGAGAAAGCCATTGATCACCGTCGCATGCGCGCTGTCCTGCGGCTGGTCCGCCGATGTCAGCAGGAGCATCGGCGTTGTCGCGCATGTTGTTGACTGACGCAGAGAGGCAGCAACTTGAAGCCCTGACGTTCCCGCGATGTTCATGTCGATGAGCGCCAGGGAAAAGGCGCGCGGCGCGGATTGAACAACGCGTGCCGCCTCCTCTGCGTCGCCGATCGCGACCGCCTGCATCCCCCAGCTTGAAAGCAATTCGACGAGAATTCTCCGGTTCGTCGCGTTGTCGTCTACGACGAGCGCCGGTAGATTCACCAGTTCGTCGGGGCGCGGCAAAAATCGCGGCGCGATGACCTGAGCACTGATCGGCAGCGTGACGACGAAGTGGAAGGCACTGCCACGGTGCGGCTCGCTTTCCACCCATATGCGGCCGCCCATCAGCTCCACGAGCTGCTGGCAGATGGTGAGGCCGAGGCCGGTGCCGCCGTACTGGCGCGTCGTCGAGCCATCGCCCTGAGTGAAGGCTTTGAAGATCGTCGCCTGCTTCTCGGGCGAGATACCGATGCCGGTGTCGATCACGCTGAAGCGCAGCGTGGCCTGGCCGTCCTCGCGCAGTCGGGTTCGTTCGACGCGCAGGAGAATCTCTCCGCGATCCGTGAATTTGACCGCGTTGCTGGTCAGGTTCACGAGTATTTGCCGCAGCCGGTGCGGATCGCCGACCAGCGAATCAGGGACGGAGGGCCGCACGTCGACCATCAGCTCGCACCTCTTCTCGTGTGCGCGCAGCGCGAACGGCTTGAGGGTTTCGTCGAGCATCTGCCGCACGGAGAAATCGATCGACTCCATGTGCAGCTTGCCGGCCTCGATCTTTGAGAAATCGAGGACGTCGTTGAGGATGAGGAGCAGCGTTTCCGCCGAGCGGTGCACCGTCTGCAGATAATCGCGCTGCACAGCGCTGAGCGGCGTATTCAGCGCCAGCTCGGTCATGCCGATGATGCCGTTCATCGGCGTGCGAATCTCGTGGCTCATGTTCGCGAGGAACTCGCTCTTGGCGCGGTTCGCGTCTTCGGCCGCGTCTTTCGCGCGCAGCAGCGCCGCGATCGCCTGTTCGCGCTCCTGTGACAGCGTCTTTAGATCCGTCGCCATTTGATTCAGGCTGTGCGCGAGCTCGCCGAAGTCATCGCTGCGCGGCAGGGCAATCATCGTGTTCCAGTCGCCGGCGCCGATGCGGATGGCGCCGCGCTGCAGCATGCGCAGCCGCCGCGCGACGGATTCTGCCATCGTCACGGCGCCCACCATGATGAACAGAGCGCATGCGATGAGCCAGGCAATCGTCAGATTATTCGTACGGCCTGTTGCCTCGATCATCGCGGCGTTCTGTCCCAGGAGAATCCGCCGCCGCTCCGCCGTGATGCGATCGACAATGGCCACGAAATCGCGTCCCGCGGCTTCGAAATCCTGATGCCGCTGCACAATCGACGGTCCGCGCGCGCCATCCGAGCGCAGGCCGACGCCGAGCGCCTTGATGCGCTCGCTCGCGCGCTGCATATCGGCGATTTCGGCACGATCCCACCCGGCGCGTTCCCACACGACACGAATCTGGTCGAGGCTGCTGTTGAGATCGCTGGTGGCCGCCACGATTTCATTCTCTTCGTCGTGCATCCGTGCGGCGTTCCGAACCGGATCTTCCAGTCGGAACAGCCCGTAATCGGTAGCCGCGGAGATGATGCGAAGTCCAGAGAACTTGATGGCGTAGAGTTGCTGGATGACGGGCCCGGCGTTGAGCAGTGTCTCGCGCTGCGTCGCGCGGACGCGCCGGCCGTTCGCGATCCCGAGATAGCCCGCCGAGCCGATCAGCGCGATGCTTACGGCGGCAAAGAGGAGGAGACGGGTACGAATGCGCATCGGGGAAACCGTGCGCACGGTGCAGCATCCGTTCCGCGGTGATGCAGGCGGAAGCGTGTGGAACTGGTAAGAAATCGTGCGCCGCGCACGCCGATCAGCGTGCAACCGTGCGGATACGCCCGTCCGTCGCTGCCGGCTCCTGCTGCGTCAAACAATGGAGCGTCCCGAGGCCCCACACCAGATCCACGGCGTGAATCCCGACGACGTGCCGGTCGGGCATGAGCGACGCCAGGGTAGTGAGCGCGCTGCGGTCGCTCGGGTCGTTGAACGTCGGCACAATCACAACGTCATTCGCAATATAAAAGTTTGCGTAGCTGGCGGGCAGGCGTTCGCCCTTCATGATCACGGGCCGGGGGAATGGAAGCTTGACGATGCGCAACGGCCGAGTACCGGCGCGTGCCACCTGCTCGAGTCGTTTGAGATTGTCGATCGAGCGCGCGTGATTCTCGTCGGCGGGGTCGTCTTCGACCGCGAGCACGATGGTATCCGGCGCGACGAACCGTGCGACATCGTCGACGTGACCGTGCGTGTCGTCGCCCACGCACCCTTCGCCGAGCCAGATCGTCTGCGTGATGCCGAGCCAATCGCCGAAAATCCGCTCGTAATCGGCGCGCGTGAGGCCCGGATTCCGTACCTGCACGTCGCTGAGCAGCCATTCTTCGGTCACGAGCATCAACCCTTCGCCGTTGACCTCGATGCCGCCGCCCTCGAGCACGATCCGCTCCCCTCGACTCGCTCCGCTCGCTCGAGGCGAGCCAGCAGGGCGTGTTGGCTCAACGCGCGCAAGTCCCGTGATGCGGGCCATCGCTTCGCCGACGTGGATGTCGCGCTGCCAGTTGTCATATTTCGCCCAGCCGTTGAACGCCCAGTTCACCAGAACGACACGGCCCTCGTCGTCGATCGCCGCCGTTGGCGCCGAGTCGCGCAGCCACACGCGGTCGGTTGGCACGAGGTGAAGCCCGACGCGGTCGGCGCGCACGGCGTGTGCATCGATTGCCGCCTGTGCGTCCGCCAAGACTGCCGCATCGTGGCAGAGCACCTCAATCTGCTCGTGGTTGGCGAGGACGCGGACGATCTCCGCGTAGACCCACGGGATTGATCCCAGCTTGCCCGGCCAGTCGGGTTCGTGATGCGGCCAGGCGATCCATGTCGCCCGATGAGGTGCCCACTCCGCGGGCATGCGTAAGCGCTTCACGCTTCTGAGTTCTCGCTGCTCAGTTCGTGTTCAGTTTCCGTGTTCGGCCGTTCCAATATAGCGACTGAGGATGGAGCCGTACGCGTCAACGCGGCGATCGCGAAGAAACGGCCAGTTGCGGCGGACTGATTCGATCAGCGCCGGATCGCATTTCGCGACGATGATCTCCTCCTGTTCTCCCGCTTCGGCAACGTATCGACCGAAGGGATCGGCGATGAAGGAGTGACCGAAGAACGTGATTCCATTCGTGCCGGGTTCGTCCTCGTGCCCGATGCGATTCGGCGACGCGACGTAGACGCCGTTGGCGATTGCATGCGCGCGCTGAATGGTGCGCCATGCTTCTACCTGCGCGGCGCCCCATTCATCCTTTTCGGCCGGGTGCCAGCCGATGGCGGTAGGGTAGAAGAGCACCTGCGCGCCGAGCAGCGTCGTGATACGCGCGGCTTCCGGATACCACTGGTCCCAGCAGATCAGCACGCCGATGGTCGCGTAGCGCGTCTTCCACACCTTGAATCCGTTGGCTTCGCCCTTCAATTCTCCGTGGTTGTCGAAGTGACCGTCGCCGGGTGTGAAGTAATACTTCTCGTAGAAGAGCGGATCGTCCGGAATATGCATCTTGCGATAGACGCCCAGCAGGGAACCGTCGGCGTCAATGACCGCGGCAGAATTGCGGTAGATGCCGGCCGTCTGCCGCTCGAAGATGGGAACGACGATGACGACCTGCAGCTCGCGCGCGATCGCCTGCATGCGCTCAGTTGTCGGACCAGGGATCGGTTCGGCCAGGTCGAAGCGGTCGCACTGCTGTGCCTTGCAGAAATACGTCGCGTTGAATAGCTCCTTCAGGCAGAGAATCTGCGCGCCGCGGGCCGCCGCCTGCCGCACCAGCCGCTCCGCCCGCGCCACGTTTTCCGCGACATCGTCTGTTGCATGGTCCTGGATGATGCCGATGCTGAATGGGGTAGCCGCCACAACTGTTATGGTATGATTTTCCGAATGTTTTCAGGTTCTTCGCCGGTTTTGGGCCTGATTCGACCGGTTCCGCGTGCCTGCGCGTGTATCTGCATGTGTAGCGCCCTGGCCTGCGTGACCTGGTCGATGGCCTAACGGATCCCGACAGGAACCCGAACATCACCAGGCCCGCCGACCAGTCAGGTTCCGGCGGGCCTTTTTAGTTTCTACAGGATGATTAGTGATTTGTGGTTAGTGATGTGAAATCACTAATCGCCAATCGCAAATCGCGAATGAGTAACGAAGTACTTGTCCCCGGCTCGACCGCCAATCTCGGCGGTGGGTTTGACACGCTCGGCGTGGCGGTTCAGCTCTACCTGCGCGCGCGTATCGTCGACGTCAGGCATGACGGCGGTGCGCGGCTCGAAGTGGTAAGCAGCCGGCCGGCAGTGCGAGGAACCAACGCCGTCGAACGTGCCTTTGCGGCGATCGCCAGGCAGGCCGAAGGTGCGGTGCCGACCGTGTTCGCCGAGATCGACAGTGACATTCCGCTCGCCGCAGGTCTTGGCAGCAGCGCGGCGGCGTCGGTTGCGGGACTGCGGATATTCGAGCACGTCACCGGCCCATTGCCGGAGCAGACGCTGCTGGCGATTGCAACGGCGCTTGAAGGGCACGCCGACAATGCGGCTCCCGCGTTATACGGTGGGATGACATCGGTGGTCGAAAGCGATGATGCGGAACCCCGTGCGCTTCGATGGCAGTGGCCTGATGACTTGCGGTTCGTGATTGCCACGCCGCACACCGGCCTGGCGACGAAGAAAGCGCGTGCGGCGCTGTCGCCAACGATTTCACGCAAAGACGCCGTGTTCAACCTGCAGCGCGTGCTCTCGCTGGTGCATGCACTGCAGAACGGCGAGTACGACCGCCTTCGCGAGGCGTTGCAGGATCGCTGGCATCAGCCGGCACGCGCCGCGCTGGTGCCGCACCTGGGAGCCGTGCTCGCCGTCAACGACCCCGATGTGCTCGGTGCCTACCTGTCAGGCGCGGGGCCGTCCGTTGCTGTGCTCGCGCGCCGCGACTTCGCTCGCGTCGAACGGCTGCTCGCATCGACCTGCGAAGCCGCCGGAACTCCAGTTACGGTGCGGACGCTTGCCGCGCACCACAGTTCAAACGTGTTGAGGATTGCATGAATTTCGTCTCAGGACTGACGTGTCACCTCTGTGGCGCCACGTATCCGGCACAGGCGCTCTGGGTGTGCTCCGAATGCCTGGGTCCCCTCGAAGTCACCTACGACTACGCCGCAGTGAAGAAGGCGATCAGTCGCGAGAAGATCGAATCGCGTCCACGGTCGCTCTGGCGATATCTCGAGCTGCTGCCGGTTGAATCCCCTCGCACCGGGTTCAACTCCGGCTTCACGCCGCTGGTGAAGGCCGATCGCCTCGCGCGTGAGCTTGGCATCTCCGAGCTCTATATCAAGGACGACTCCGTCAACCATCCGACCTTCTCGTACAAGGATCGCGTCGTCTCCGTGGCCGCCACGCGCAATGTGGAGCTTGGGTTTCCGGTATTCGGCTGCGCCTCGACCGGCAACCTGGCGAACAGCGTTTCCGCACACGCTGCGCGGCTCGGCCTCTGCTGCTACGTGTTCATTCCAAGCGATCTCGAACCAAACAAGATTCTGGGCTCGGCGATCTACGGACCGCACGTCGTCGCGGTAGACGGCAATTACGACGACGTGAACCGGCTATGCACGCAGATCGCGGATCGATACGGATGGGGCTTCGCGAACATCAACCTCCGCAGCTACTACGCGGAGGGCGCGAAGACCATGGGATTCGAGATCGCGGAGCAGCTCGGATGGCGCTTGCCCGATCACCTCGTGTCGCCCGTGGCGGGGGGGACACTCCTGCCGCGCATTTTCAAAGGGCTGCGCGAATTCCGCGAGGTCGGTCTCGTCGAGGGCAAGTTGCCGCGCATTCACGCGGCGCAGCCGTCGGGATCCGCACCTGTCATTCGAGCGCTCGAGTCAGGCGCCGAGTTCCCCGATCCCGTCAAGCCGAACACGATTGCCAAGTCGCTGGCCATCGGAAACCCGGCGGACGGATTCCAGGTTGTCCGAGTCGTGAAGGAGACCGGTGGCAGCGGCGCCATGGTGAGCGACGAGGAAATTTTGGACGGTATCCAGCTGCTGGCGCGCACCGAAGGGATCTTCACCGAGCCCGCCGGCGGAACGACGCTGGCGGCCACGTGCAAGCTGATCGAGCGCGGCGTCATCAAACCGAACGAATCGGTCGTCGTCTGCATCACCGGCAATGGCTACAAGACGGCTGAAGTGGTTCGCGACCGCGTCGCCGAGCCGACACATATCGGCCGCTCGCTGGCTGACTTCGACCGCGTCATTGGATCCAGCTTGAAGGTTCCCGCGTCCGTATGAGCGTCATGTTTCCAGCGTTCCTCGATCTGAACGGACGCAAAGCTGTCGTCGCGGGCGGTGGGCCCGTGGCCGCCGCCAAGATCGAATCGCTGCTCGCCGCCGGCGCTCGCGTCACGGTCGTTGCGCCGGCCATTCGCCCGGAAATCGAGCAAATGGACGTGGAAATCGTGCGTCGCGAATTCCGCGAGGCGGATCTTGATGGCGCCTGGTGGGTCGTGGCAGCGGCGCCAGCGGAGGTCAATCGGCAGGTGAGCGCGGCGGCCGAGCAGCGGCGCATCTTCGTCAACGCGGTCGATGATCCGCGACATGCCAGCGCCTATCTGGGCGGAGTGGTGCGGCGAGATGGCGTCACGATTGCGATTTCAACCGACGGTCGCGCGCCAGCGCTGGCGGGTCTGCTGCGCGAAGCGTTCGACGCGTTCCTGCCGCGCGAAATCGACGCGTGGCTGAAAACATCGGACCGGGCGCGCCGCCTGTGGAAATCACAGCGCACGTCAATGACGGAACGGCGTCCGCAGCTTCTCGCGATGCTGAATCGCCTCTACGAACCACGGATCCGCGATCCCCGATCCCGGATCCGCGCACAAGTAGCGCTGGTCGGTGCGGGCCCCGGCAATCCGGATTTGTGGACGCAGCGCGCGATTGATTACCTGCGACATGCCGATCTTGTTCTCTACGATGCGCTGATCGACGCGGCGGCCTTGCGCGATTTCACGGATGCCCAGTGCTTTTGTGTGGGCAAGCGCGCCGGACGCGAGAGCGTGCGGCAGGAAACGATTCATCGGCTGATGATTCGCGCCGCTAGGCAGCGGAAACGCGTGGTTCGGCTGAAAGGCGGCGACCCGTTCGTCTTTGGCCGCGGCGCCGAGGAAGCCATCGCTCTGGCGGACGCCGGCATTCCCTTCGAGGTGGTGCCGGGCCTCAGTTCGGCGATCGCCGCGCCCGAGCTCGCCGGCATTCCCGTGACGCATCGCGGCTCCGCATCGGGCTTTCTCGTGCTCTCGGGGCACGCCACGGAGGCATTCGATAACGGTCTGCGGGCAGTGCAGCCGAATGCGGTCTCGCTCGTCGTGCTCATGGGGGTCAACAATCGCGGCGAGCTCGCGGAGAAGTTGATCGCGCGCGGCTGGCATGCCGCAACACCCGCAGCCATCGTCTGCGGCGCCTCAACGCGGGAAGAATGGATTTGGACTGGCACCATCGCGGAGCTCGCGGCGACCGAACCGCCCGCGGCTGTCGCGGGTGTCGTGGTGGTGGGTGATGTCGTTCGCGTCCGCGGGCGGCTGGTGGCAGCGGAAGAACAGAAGGTGATGTATGGCCGCAATCGATGACACACGGACGTTAGGGCGTGCGCGCCTCGACTTCGCGAGCGAGCACGACATCGACGAATTCGTCGAGACCCTCCGCCGGTTCGAGAGCGGCGAGATGCCTGCCGACCAGTGGCGCCGCTTCCGTCTCGTGCGCGGCACCTACGGCCAGCGTCAGGACGGCGTGCAGATGCTCCGCGTCAAGGCGCCGCAGGGCGTCGTCTCCGCGTCGCAGATGCGCGCGTTCGCCGGCGTGGCGTCGCGCTACTCGCGCGGCTTCTGCCACATCACCACGCGCCAGAACATCCAGTTCCACTTCGTCCTGCTGAAGAACGTCGAGGCGGCGATGCGTGAGCTCGCCGACGAGGGCCTGACGACGCGCGAAGCCTGCGGCAACTCGGTTCGCAACATCACCGGGTGCCCGTACTCGGGAACGTCCGAAGACGAGATCTTCGATCCGTCGCCGTTTGCCGAGGCAACCACGCGTTATTTCCTGCGGCATCCGCTCAGCGGCGCGCTGCCGCGCAAGTTCAAGATCGCGTTCGAAGGGTGCGCGGTCGATCACGCCTGCACGTCGATTAATGACATCGGCTTCCGGGCGCGTATCGTCGACGGACGAAAAGGCTGGAAGATGACCGTCGCCGGCGGCACCTCGATCCTGCCGGTGAGCGGCTATGTCCTCTACGACTTCCTTCCGGTCGAGGACATGCTGAACGCGGCTGAAGCGATCGTGCGCGTGTTCCACAAGTACGGCGACTATAAGCACCCGCAGCGCAACCGCATCAAGTTCGTGGTGCGGCAGATGGGATGGGACGCGTTCCGCGCAAAGTTCGAAGAGGAACTGGAAGGATTCCGGCGTGAAGGTGGCGCGCGGCTGCCGTTCGATCCCGAGAAGGTCAACGCCGAAGGCGCGCCCGACTGGGAGCCCGCCGCACCGCCGACCCTGCAGCACGTCGCCGCGATGGCGTCCACGCCGATGCGCGGCCCGGGAATTCATCCTGGCACTGTCCGGCTTCAACCGCTGTCTGACACGTACCTGCGCTGGTTGAACCGCAACGTTTCGCGTCAACGACAGGCCGCTTATTACCACGTGCTCGTTCGTCTGCCGCTTGGTGACTTCACCGCGGGCCAGATGCGTGTGCTCGCGGATCTTTCCGAAGCGTATGCCGATGCGACGATGCGCCTGACGGTGGAACAGAACGTGCTCTTCAAATGGGTGAAGAAGGAGTCGCTCGAGCCGCTCTATCAGCGGCTTGCGGCCGCCGGTCTCGGGGAACCTGATGCGCTCACGTTGAGCGATGTCGTCAGCTGCCCCGGCGCCGAGTCGTGCCGTCTTGCCGTGACGCAGTCGCGCGGACTCGGCCGCGTCCTCACGGAGTACTTCAGCGCGCGTCCCGACCTGGTCGACGTCGTACCATCCGGGAACATCCGCATCAGCGGCTGCCCGAACGGATGCGGACAGCATCACATCGGGTCGCTTGGCTTCCAGGGCAGTGTGCGCAAGGTAGGTGGGAAAGCGGTCCCACAATACTTCGTGCTGGTCGGCGGCGGCGTCACGAACGAAGGCGCGCACTTCGGAAAGGTGGTCGCGAAGATTCCGGCGCGCCGCATTGCCGAAGCCGCAGGCCGGCTTGTTGAGCTCTATCGCGAGCAGCGGCAGAGCGAGTCCGAAGATCTCGGCGCGTTCTACCGCCGGGTCGCGCCGTCGGTCGCATCAGATCGGCTGAAGGATCTGGTCGAGCTGAATGCGAATGACAGCACGCCGGACGATTTCATCGATCTCGGCGAAAGCCAGGCATTCGATCCTGTCGTCATGGACGGGGAGTGTTCAGCGTAGCTTTTGCAGCATTTGCGGTTGGAGGATTCCATGGCCGACCGCAGACGAGGTGAACTGAAGCAGCTGAAGAAAGATTCAAACGCTCAGCGCGA
>Ga0310813_10000754_pt1 | contig 19801 bp, 14 predicted proteins | sample YN3metagenome_FD_203086 | JGI IMG/M metagenome (GOLD analysis project Ga0310813, IMG submission 203086) | Soil microbial communities from experimental microcosm in Duke University, North Carolina, United States - YN3 | ecosystem: Engineered > Artificial ecosystem > Soil microcosm > Unclassified...
GCGGGCCCGGGTGCGGTGAGACAAAACCCGCCGATGTATACGTCATAAATGGTAAATTCCAGATCGTTAGACTGCCGGTGAAATTTGTAGGAGATCCCGTAATTAAAGCAAGGATATTCGTATTCTGTCTGAATCGTTATTGCAATATAAGGGTCATGTGGCTGATCAGTTCCTGAGTACGTTTCTTCATTCACACGAAATAAAATCCTTCCGCGTAGCGGCTCGGTCTTGTTTGAATCCTCAAATAGTTGACACGATAACCCCAGTACGGCTGTTACCAGGGGTATGATAATCGTCAACGGCTTGGTCATTTTTGCCTCATGATTGCAGATCCGGTTTTAAGGTACGGCTTTCCTTAACACCATTCAAACGTTGGCGTCTGCTCCCGACGTAACGTTCCGTCAGTTATTTCAACATTTCCCTACTTTTTAGTATATTTGCTCGTTCTAACTCGATAGTTATTCCTAACATATTTCTACTGCACCCCGGAGAATTCAATGACGATCAACGACATCCAACAACTCTTAGCTGCTGACGCAAAAAGCTTACTCGAACATAAATGCAAAGGTATTCCGAAAGAATCGATCCATCTTCCTGGACCCGATTACGTTGACAGAATCTATTCCCTGTCCGATCGTCCCGCGCCTGTCCTGAAAAGCCTGAACTGGCTCATTCACCAGGGACGCCTCGCGCACACCGGTTATCTTTCGATCCTCCCTGTCGATCAGGGAATCGAGCACTCCGCCGGTGCTTCATTTTCTCCAAATCCTATTTACTTTGATCCGGAAAATATCGTGAAGCTGGCGATCGAAGGCGGATGCAACGCGGTTGCTTCGACGCTCGGAGTACTCGGCGCTGTGTCACGGAAGTATTCCCACAAGATTCCGTTCATCATGAAATTCAATCATAACGAGTTTCTTTCGTACCCGAACTCCTACGATCAGATCATTTTCGGCCGCATAAAACAGGCGTTTGACATGGGCGCGGTAGCAGTCGGCGCGACGATCTATTTCGGATCGCCGGAATCGAAGCGTCAAATCCAAGAAGTTGGGTTGATGTTCGAGCAGGCGCACGAGCTCGGCATGGCCACTATTCTCTGGTGTTACCTGCGTAACAGCGCATTCAAGACCGCGGAGAAAGATTACCACCTCTCGGCAGATCTCACGGGGCAGGCGAACCATCTCGGCGTCACCATCGAAGCCGACATTATCAAGCAGAAGCTTCCGGAAAACAACGGCGGCTTTAACGCGGTGAAATTCGGCAAGACGAACAAGAAAGTCTACGAAGAACTTACAACCGATCACCCGATCGATTTGTGCCGGTACCAGGTCGCCAACAACTATATGGGCCGCGCCGGGCTTATCAACTCAGGCGGAGAATCGAAAGGCGCATCAGATATGGCGGACGCAGTCCGGACCGCAGTCATCAACAAACGCGCCGGGGGCATGGGGCTCATCTCAGGCCGCAAGGCATTCCAGCGGCCGATGAACGAAGGAATCAAGATCCTGAACGCAATTCAGGATGTCTATCTTTGCAAGGAAGTGACAGTAGCGTAACAATTATTTTCTTGGCAGAGGCGGCAGCTCACCTCTCAGAATCATCCGCGCTTGTTTGGAGGCAGCGGTTGGGCCTTTCTTCAATATCACAAGTCCGGGCGCACTTGATTTAATCCAGTGCCCGCTTCCCGGCTGGAGCGTATCTGCGAGATAGTAATAGCCGTCAACATATTTAAAGACCGGCGACGTTATGAGCCCGGGAGGGATAGTCTCGATATCTGTGGCCGCGACCGGAGACCACAATGACCCGATCAGATTCCAGCTTTTATTGATCGCGAGCGTTTCTTGTAGAATGGCCGTTCCTGCAATCATAACCTGCTGGCTTCCGCTGAACTTCAGCCAATATCCTGTTCCCGGCTTGAGAGTGTCCCAGCGCTCATACGAGCTGCCATAGGTGAACGCTGGTCCGACCGCAGTCGGGAACAGCGTGACTTTCAGGGGATCGTCGGGTCTGAGCGTGAGGGAAATAAGATTCCATTGATCGGAGATCTGATATTGTATGATCGTCGGCTGACTCAGCGGCGACCAGCCCGAAAGCACTATCGAGTCCTTTCCGGAAATAGTATTACTGGTTATTCGCAGCTCGGCAGTTGTCGATCCCAGGCTCACCGGTGTAAATCGTATGCTTTCGGCGGCTGAATCACCGGGTGCGATCGTCATCGCTGTCGTCGACGGGACAAACGTTGCATCCGTCGAAGCAATTTCCGAAATGACGAGCGTGTCGAGACCCGTATTTCTGATGATAACCGTCGAATCCTTGAATTGCCCTAAGAGGACGCTTCCAAAATCCAGATGCATCGGACTCGCCTGGAGTGCCGGCATCTTCCCCGACTGCAAAAGAATCCCGTTCTGACCTGCGATCCAGATGGAACCGTCCGCTCCTGCAAAGATATGCTCCAACGTTTCTGTCGTATTCCCGGGCTCCATGTACCACTGCGTCCCTCCGTTCGTCGTCCTGAAGATTCTTCCGGATTGCCCCGCCGCCCAGCCATTCAGGGAATCAGCAAAATACACATCCATGAGCGAGGCACTGCCAAGAAAGAGCTGTTGAGCCCACGATATTCCGCCATCTGTGCTCTTCAGGATTGTTCCATTCATTCCGACAGTCCAGCCGGTTGAGGGCGAGACGAAATAGACTCCATAAAATGTCGTGTTGACAGTATCTTTATACCAGGGGCCCGCGCCGGTTGTCGAGCGCAGCAGCCTCTGGGTGCCGACAGCCCAGACGAGATTTTGGTCGACGCAAAAAACGTCGGTGAGCGCCCAATTATCAAAAACATCCGCGGGATTGTAGATCAGATTCCAGGTATTGCCTCCGTTTTGCGTCTTGTAGATAACCGGGGTAACGAAGATAAACGCGTGGTAATAGCCAACCGCCCAGCCTGTGTTTGCGTCCGCAAAGTGTATCGAGGTCAGGATGGTATTTGAGTCGGTGTTTTGCAGCTGCCAGCTCACGCCCGCGTTGGTTGTTCGAAGGATGCGCGCGTTATTTCCGGTGACCCACGCCCGTTGAGCGTCGACAAAACAAATCGCACCCAGTTCGTAAAGGGAAGTATCGGCAGTCGAGGCCCACGTCAGGCCGCCGTCGGTTGTTGTCAACCGTTCGCCCCCGCTGCTCGCGGACGCGATGGCCCAGCCATCCGTTGCTGAAGAAAATTTCACCCCGAGAATATTGTCGGTTGTCCCGCTTGCGCGCGGAATCCACATCTCCTGCGCGGATAATGCTGCGGTTAATATGAGGATACACGAAATGGTAAATACGATTGAACTCGTCACTGCTTTTCTCCCAAAAAAGTAGCATAAGAAAGAATCGTCCCCCAGCGATTGGCAATATAATGAAGGGGGTTCGGAATGTCAATGAGGATTTCGGAAACCGGCTTGCTTCCCTGATATCAACTGCGATCCACCCGCATTTGGGCGTTTTTCCTTATATTGTGTGTGAATCGCCGACAGTTATGACAATTATTGAATCCAGATGCGCGACCCAGTCTGCGGGATGACAGTAGATGAGAAGACTGCAAAATACACTTCGGAGTACTCCGGGCAGGCGTATTACTTTTGTTCGGCGGGATGCAAGAAGCGATTCGACGCGAACCCGGAACAATTCTTATTGAAAGAAGAGAAGCAGGAACGCGACACCGCGCATTCCCAGCATCTTTTTCCCATCCTTCAAAGCTCTTCTCCTCCTTCAGGTACGACCGGAGCTCCCGGAACAACAGGAGCTCCCAAAGAATCTGAAAGCCAGATCTATACGTGCCCGATGCACCCTGAAGTTCAGAGCAACAAGCCGGGTTCATGCCCGATTTGCGGAATGGCTCTCGAGCCCAAAACGGTCACCGCCGAAGAGGAAGTAAATCCTGAACTTACCGATATGTCGAGGCGGTTCTGGATCGGCGCCGCTCTTTCCCTCCCGCTCCTTATACTCGCGATGGCCGGCATGCTCGTCCCTCAGCTTCATCATATTGTTCCTGAAAATATCTCGCTCTGGCTGCAATTGATCCTTGCGACGCCTGTCGTGCTGTGGTGCGGGCTTCCTCTCTTCCAGCGAGGCTGGGCATCCGTCATCAATCGAAGCCCCAACATGTTTACGCTAATCGCGCTCGGCATCGGGAGCGCTTATCTCTATAGTATGATTGCAATGTTTGTACCCTCCCTGCTGCCTCCATCTTCCGGCGGTCAAACCGGGATGGTGCCGGTGTACTTCGAAGCATCCGCTATCATCACCGTCCTCGTCCTTCTTGGACAGGTCCTTGAGTTGCGCGCGCGCAGCCGGACAAGCAGCGCCCTCCGGTCGCTTTTACGGCTTGCGCCGGCGACCGCCCGGATCGTCGATAAAGGGAACGAGTTCGACGTTCCACTGGCGGACGTCGAGCGCGGAAACCGGCTGAGAGTCCGGCCCGGAGAGAGAATTCCGGTGGACGGAACCGTCAACAGCGGAAGCAGCTTCGTCGACGAGTCGATGGTCACCGGCGAACCTATCCCTGTGGAGAAGCAAAGCGGTTCGCAGGTCATCGGCGGGACCGTGAACACGACCGGGAGCTTCGTGATGACCGCCGAGCGGATCGGCAGCGAGACACTTCTTGCCCAGATCGTGCGAAGCGTGGGAGAAGCGCAGCGGAGCCGGGCGCCGATCCAGCGCCTTGCCGATGTCGTCTCATCATATTTTGTTCCGGCTGTCATTTTTGTCGCAGTCGTGACATTTATTCTGTGGAGCACTCTGGGGCCTGAACCCCGGATGGTCTATGCTTTGGTCAACGCGGTGGCAGTGTTGATCATCGCGTGCCCCTGCGCTCTCGGACTGGCGACGCCGATGTCGATCATGGTGGGAACAGGACGCGCGGCAACTGCCGGCGTTCTGATGAGAAACGCTGAGGCGCTTGAGCTGCTGGAAAAAGTGGACACGGTCGTCGTCGATAAGACGGGCACGCTGACCGAGGGAAAACCCAGGCTCTCAACCGTGCTGCCTGTCGCACCGTATTCAGAGGCGGACCTTCTGAGGATTGCCGGAAGCCTCGAACATTACAGCGAACACCCGTTAGGAAAGGCTATCGTCGAGGCGGCGGCCGCGCGCAGCATTGAATTTTCTGAAGTCAACGATTTTACATCGGTTACTGGAAAAGGAGTGGCCGGAAGAATCGACGGAAAGAATATCACCCTCGGGAGTCCCGCGCAGTTCAGGGAAATGGGAATTGAAACCGTAGCATTGGAAGCGCGCGCCGAAGAATTGCGCCGTGCGGGTCAAACCGTGATGTTCCTTGCGGTCGAAAAGTCGCTCGCCGGGCTTTTCAGTGTCGGGGACCCTGTGAAGTCCACGACACCCGATGCCATCAGGATGCTTCACAGCCAGGGAATCCGGATTATTATGCTGACCGGAGACAGCCGGACAACGGCCGAAGCTGTGGGAACATCGGTGGGCATCGATCAGATTGAGGCGGAGGTGAAACCGGAAACGAAACGCGAGTTCATCCGGCAATTTCAATCGGGCGGCCACACGGTCGCCTTCGCGGGCGACGGCATCAACGATGCTCCTGCGCTCGCACAGGCGAACATCGGAATCGCGATGGGAACCGGAACCGATATCGCGATGGAAAGCGCGGATGTTACTATTATAAAGGGTGACCTTCGTGGGATTGCGCGGGCGAGAGAACTCAGCAGGCTCACGATGCGCAACATCCGGCAGAATCTCTTTTTCGCCTTCTTCTATAATACGATTGGTGTGCCGATCGCGGCAGGAGTTTTATATCCGTTCTTCGGAATTCTCCTCAGTCCGGTCATCGCGAGCGCTGCGATGACATTAAGTTCGGTATCAGTGATTGGGAACGCGCTGAGGCTTCGAAAAGCAGCACTATAATAGTCACTGCTTTTTCCGTGCGGGAATCCCAAGGAGAATCCCCCAGGGGTGCAGCGACTCAACTTGATCGCAGACGATCTTCAGAATGGCAACCACCGGCAGTGACAGGATCAGCCCCGAGACCCCCCACAGTTCTCCCCCCGCTATCAGGGCGACGATTGTCGCCACCGCATTCACGCGGATCTGACCTCCGATGAGCACCGGAACAATGACATGGTTATCGATGAACTGAACCACGATAAAGAGCCCCACGACGCCAACTGCATACCAGATGGAATCTTTCGTCAGCAGCGCCATGATCGCGGGGAGAGCCGAACCGATGAACACTCCGATGAACGGAATGAGGTTCAGCAATCCGGCAAGGAGCCCGAAGAGTAATGCCTGCTCTATCCCCAGGAGCATAAGTCCCCCGGTAGTGAGCACAACAAGGATCGCCGTCTCGATGGCCTTGCCGATGAGGTAACGGTTCACCACCGTTCCGACTCTGCTTAATATGTCAATGACGGTTTCGCGCTCGCCGGATGGAAACAAATGGACGACGAAGTTGCTGAAGAGTCCCCGGTAGTACAGGAAAAGGAAAATGTAAACCAGGACAAGCGTTGCTTGTTGTATGAAGTTCCCCACCGCCATCACGGTGAAGAGGGCAAATCCGCCCGCGCTGGAAAGCTGTTCTTTCACCCAGTCCACCTGCTTCTTGGGCGAAACAGAAAAATGATGCGAGACATAATTCTCGACGTCGGTCAACATCGCGTCAATCTTTTTTGTGAATTGGGGAACATCCTGGACCAGGAATGACGATTCGAGTACTGTGAAGTAACAGACCGCGGAGACAACAAGAACCAGAAGGACGACCGCAATGGAGATCGCGACAACCCTTGGAACCTTCCGCTGTTCGAGCCAATCTGTGCCGGGAGTAAGAAGAATCGCAAATAGAGCTGAGAAGACAATGGGAATGAAAACGTATTGCCCAACGTACAACAAGGCGATAGTCAGGCAAACACCGAGCAGGATCTGCGCGATCTTCGCGTACGACGGAAGTACCAGCGGACGAACAGACGGTTTAGACGCCACTCCCTCTCCTGTGAATGAATAATGCCTCGAGCCTACTGACATTAGAACAGGATCACCGTCATTCTTGTTCCGAACCAACGGTAAACATTGAGCATCGCTTCATTGAATTGCGCACAAATTTATCGTATACTTAGGCAACTTAGTATGGCTATCACCCTCAAGAAACACGAAGACAAACGCATCCTTAACGGCCACCTCTGGGCCTTCAGCAATGAGATCCAGAAAATTGACGGCGCGCCGAAGGCGGGAGACATCGTTGAGCTTACGAGCCATAACGGGCTGTTTATTGGAAGGGGTTTTTATAATCCATCCTCCCTTATTGCCGTCAGGATTCTCACGCGAAATCCCGACGAGATTATCGACGACGATTTCTTTCAGAAGAAGATAACTTCCGCTCTCCAGCTTCGCACGCAGATGTATCCCGACGCCGACTCGTACCGGATCGTCCATGGTGAATCGGATTTTTTGCCGGGACTCATCGTCGACAGGTACAACGATCTCATCTCGGTGCAAACGTTTTCGTTCGGAATAGACCAGAAGCTCAACGTCATTTGCGATACTCTCGAATCTCTCCTCCATCCCCGCGCCATCGTCGAGCGAAACGACGCCCCGGTCCGGCAGCTGGAAGGTTTGGCGGAGAAAAAGGGGATAATTCGTGGATCGGAACACCGTGCGATGATTACCGAAAACGACATTCACTATAGTGTCGACCTTCTCGAGGGCCAGAAGACAGGATTCTTCCTCGACCAGAGGGAAAACAGAAAATCCTTCCGGCGCTACGTCAAGGGACAGCGGGTGCTGGACTGCTTCTGCAATAATGGCGGGTTCGCACTGAACGCCGCATTTGCCGGGGCGGCCGAGACGATTGGCATCGATATATCAGAAACGGCAGTCGGGATTGCTTCGGAGAACGCCAAAAAGAATAACCTGGATGCGCGTGTCCGGTTCGAGCCTGCGGATGTGTTTGAATATTTGAAAGGCGCGGTCTCGAAGGGGCAAAAATTCAATGTCATCAACCTCGATCCTCCCTCGTTTGCGAAGAATAAGAAGACGGTTCACAAAGCAAAACGCGGATATGCAGATTTGCATTCGCTCGCTCTTTCCGCTCTTCAGCCGGGCGGAATACTCGCGACCGCATCCTGCTCCTACCACATTTTCGAGGAAACGTTTCTCGAAATTATTAATGATAGCGCGAGAGGTGCCGGGAAATCTGTGAGCCTGTTAGAATGGCATGGGGCTGCGCCGGACCATCCTATTTTGCCTGCGATGCCGGAAACAAAATATCTGAAGTTCGGCATTTTCCGGGTTACGTAAGCCTGGAGGCCGTTGATACCGGCTTGACGTGATGCTGTGACGATCCAGCGCACAGTCGTTCACGCACCTATTGACTTTCCGCGCATTAGGAACTATATTAAAATAAGTGAAGTTAGAAAAGGTAAGAGGGTGTATAAATTCGTGACAACAAAGTATTTAATATTTATAGCAGTAGGTTGTATTCTCACCGCCGGATCCGCCCCTGCACAAACGCCGAAACCTGTCCCGCAACCCAAAACTGTCAACGTAACACATCACGATAGCACTCTTGTCTTCGGACAGGTAATTCCATCGTCATCAACGATGTCGGAAGGCACGTTGTACAATACCCTGGGCATCGATATTATGGTTTCGACGAACGGATTTGGATTGGGGACATTTTACCGCCATGAATACTCGGACGAGCTTGCGGGGTTTGTCGATTTTTCGATCTCGGAATCAAAGGACGACGACGAGAAAGAGTTTGTCAACGCGTATACCGGGCAGACGTTCGTTCCCGGCAAAGTGAATCGCTTCCTCATGTTCCCGTTATTTGTGGGACTCCAGAAGCGCATGTTTAAGGACGACATCCTGGATAATTTCCGACCATATATTACCGCAGCGGCGGGACCGACGATGATCTACGTGTTTCCGTATGACGAGGAGTATTTCAGCGCACTCGGCCGCGGAAGGCCGCATTATACGGTGGGCGGGTATTTTGGAATCGGAGCGCACTTCGGATCAGAACGGTCCAGCATCCTCGGCCTCAACCTGCGTTACTACTATATTCCGTATCCGGGCGGTCTTGAAAGCATGCAGGGCGTCGACAAGACGCAGTTCGGAGGGTTCTACATTTCTCTTAGCTACGGCGGAGCTCTATAATAGGTTAGCCCCGTCCCAGGTACTGCCGGAGAAACGTGGCAGTATAAGATTTTTTCAGCGTCATAATTTCTTCCGGAGTTCCTTCTCCGACAATTCTTCCCCCTTCAGCTCCCGCTTCAGGCCCCAGATCGATGATCCAATCGGCGCATTTGATGATATCCATGTTGTGCTCGATGATCAAGATTGAATTGCCTTTCGCAATGAGCTCGTTGAACGCGTTGAGAAGCTTTGCGATGTCGTCAAAGTGCAAACCTGTCGTCGGTTCATCGAAGATAAACAGCGTATGCTGCTGTTCATGTTGTTCGGCGAGATGCGAAGCGAGCTTCACGCGCTGCGCCTCGCCTCCGGAGAGCGTCGTCGCCGATTGACCCAGCCGGATATATCCCATGCCCACATCATCGAGTATCTTCAGTTTTCGCGCGATCCGGCTTCCGGTCGGCGTTGAGCCGAAAAACCGGACGGCCTCCACGACCGTCATGTCGAGCACCTCGTCGACGGAGCGGTCGTGATACCGGATTTCCAGAATTTCCTTCTTGAACCGCTTCCCTTTGCATACCTCGCAGGTGAGCTCCAGGTCCGCGAGGAACTGCATCTCGATCGTCTGGATGCCGCTTCCTTCGCAGGTCTCGCATCTTCCTCCCGGCACGTTAAATGAAAAACTTCCCGGAGTGTATCCGTGGATTTTCGCAGCCTGGGTATTGGCAAACACGTCGCGAATGAGATCGAACGCCTTGATATACGTCGCCGGGTTCGAGCGTGGAGTTCTTCCGATCGGCGACTGGTCGACGAGCTCGACCGCATCGATGAATTCCTCGCCTTCGATGGACTGGTACTTGCCCGCCTCCTCGGTGTAATCTCCCTTCGCCCTCTTGAGCCCGGCATACAGCACTTCGTGGACCAGCGTACTCTTGCCGGAACCGCTCACTCCGGTGACGGCGACAAACATTCCCAGGGGAATGTTCACGTCAATCGACTTCAGATTATGCTGCGCCGCGCCTTTCACGGTGATAAATTTTCCCGATCCTTTTCGTCGTCGTGCTGGCACCGGGATTTTCTTCGCTCCGGAGAGATAATCTCCGGTGAGCGTCGAAGCGCCGTTCATCAACTTGCTCATGTCTCCGAGGAAGACAACCTCTCCTCCGAATTCGCCTGCGCGCGGCCCCATATCCACGATCATGTCGGCGGTGCGCATCATCTCAGGGTCGTGCTCGACAACAATGACGGTGTTCCCGATGTCCCGCAGGGATTTCAGGATTGAAATCAGCCTCTCATTGTCCCTCGGATGCAATCCAATGCTCGGTTCGTCGAGCACATAGAGAGAGCCGACCAGCGAAGAGCCGAGCGCGGTCGCGAGGTTGATGCGCTGCGATTCTCCGCCTGACAGGGTGTTTGATAACCGGTCAAGCGTAAGATATCCTATGCCGACGTCGACGAGATATTTGAGCCTGCGGCGAAGCTCCTCGAGAATTCTTTTTGCGATTTCAATTTCAAACGCCGAAAGCTCCAGCCTTCCGAAAAAGCCGTGCGTGCTCGCGATGGTGTCCCGGACAAGGTCAAAAATGCTTTTGCCGTCGATTTTGATATGGAGCGCTTCGGGGCGAAGGCGCGCACCTTTGCATTGGTCACACGTCGTGTATCCGCGGTATCTGCTTAAGAATACTCTATAGTATATTTTGTAGGCCTTCTTTTCGATCTTCTTGAAGAAATCATATATGCCCTCGTAGTCCTCATAGCCGTTGAGCACGATGTCGAGCTCGCGGTCGTTGAGATCGCCAAAGGGAACATCCACGCGGAGTTTGGCGTCATACGCGACGCGAAGCAGGCCGCGAAGGTTGTCATGCCATTTGGGAGTCGTCCAGGGTTGGATCGCCCCCTCGCGGATGGAGAGAAGCTTATTCGGTACGACGAGATCGAGATCTATACCTACCGATCTTCCGAACCCCTGGCACTTCGGACACGCGCCGAAGGGATTATTAAAAGAGAACAGGCGCGGATCGGGCTCTTCATACCGGATGCCGCAGTTCGCACATTCGAAATGCTGGTTGAACCTCAGCTCTTCCCCGGCCTCCAGCAATTTCAGTATCGCGTATCCATCCCCCGCCTTGAACGCCGTTTCGACGGAATCTGCCAGCCGGGTATTCTCCTCGTTCGGACGAACGATGAGCCGGTCCACGAGCACCTGAACGTCTTTCTTTTTTGCTTTGCTGTTGAGTTTTGACTCGTTGAGGTCGACGATTTCGTTTTTATAAAGTATGCGGAAGAATCCCTGACGCTTGAGATTTTCGAGCTCCTGCTGAAGCGTCGCTTCTTTATGTTCGTGGAGGGGAAAAAGGACATACAGTTTGAGGTCGGCGCTTTCCTTGTTCTCTCCGTTGTGCCCAAGGCGCGCACGCACTTCATGTAATCTTTCGGTAACAGTGCGCACGGAATCTTTTTCAACGAGGCGCCCGCAGTTGTAGCAATACGTCTTGCCAATGCGCGCGAAGAGCAGGCGGAGATAGTCGTAGATTTCCGTGGTCGTTCCCACCGTCGACCGCGGATTGCGGGCAGTGGTTTTCTGTTCGATGGCGATTGCCGGGCTGATGCCCTGGATAAAATCGACGTCCGGTTTGTCCATGCGCTCGAGAAACTGCCGGGCGTACGCAGACAGGCTTTCCACAAACCGTCTCTGGCCTTCGGCGTAAATTGTATCGAACGCCAGGCTGGACTTCCCCGACCCGCTCACGCCGGTGAATACGATAAACTTATTGCGCGGGAGTTCCAGCGAGACATTTTTCAAATTATGGACGCGCGCCCCGCGGATGACGATCGACGTTCTCTTGCCCGGCGATTGACCGGCGAGCTTGGCAATTTGCTCCCCCGCCGAATTGGGTGTTTTCGGCTTCGCGGCGACAGCGACAGTGGAACGTGATTTCTTTTTTGTCTGGGTTTTGGGCACGAGGGTACTGATTGCGAAAACGAAGATTCTACAATTTAACTAAATTGGGGGGTGTTTCCAAGAATTTCAGGGGAGGGGAAACCTCGTGAACGGACTGAAGCAGAACAACTAAATCTTTCGCGTTTGGTGAGGAGACGGTCCCGGCCGCCGCTCAGGCGGCCCGACCGTTACGCAAGGGCTCCTCACCAAGGCGAGAAAATCTGAATTACATCACTCCAAACATTATTGCAAGAGAGACTGAAATCTGGTTTGCGGTAATCTCATTGGTATCTTTTCCCATGAGGTTGAGCATCTGATATTTCGCCGACGCGTCGAAACTCCCGATTCCCGGAACTCCAAACTCCACACCGCCGCCCAATCCCAGCCCGCCGCGAGTGAGCGAAGTGGCCCCGGGCCCGGTATTGCTTGAACTCACAAGCATGATATCGGCGCCGAGATACGGCTTCACCTCCACGGATTGCAAAGGATACTCGAGACCGGCCGCGGCGATCCAGGAAAAATCCGATTCGCCCCCGACCTTCCTCGGCAGGCGACTGTACATTCCCTGGGCCACGATACTGATCGGCATATCGCCGTGAATTCTTAGCCTTGCAAGGCCGTGCCAGCCGGTATTATTGAGATTACTGAGATCCCCCGATGGGATCGAAACACCTCCGCCGAACCCGACTTCAACGTTCAACGGTACACCCGGTGCACCCGGTACCTGAGCATACACCGTGCTGCAGATCGCGATCAGGATCAACGGAAGATAAAAAATATGTTTCATAAGCCCTCCATCGTAATTGTTTTGTAAGATAGTTTGTTAGTGTACCCGTGTTACTTCGTAATTTCCCGGCCGACAGTACGCCATCACGAGAAGTGATATTCCTGCAGGCTCTTCACGCCCGGTTTCTTGTCACGCATCGATTGGATGCCTTTGACTGCCGCAGCTGCGGCGGAAATGGTCGTGATGATTGGTAATTTTGACTCAAGTGCGGCGCTCCCTATGGCAAGTTCGTCATAGCGTGAAACTTCTCCCAGGGGAGTATTGATGACGAGATGAATTTCGTTGTTCTTGATGGCGTCGACGATGTTGGGACGGCCTTCGTTCACTTTGTAGATGAGCGTATTTTCGATGTTGTGCTTGTTCAAAAATGCCGATGTGCCGCTCGTCGCGAAAATCGTGAAGCCGAGAGCGCGAAATCCCTTCGCCACTTCGATCGTGCGGTAGTTCTTATCGTTATTATTGACGCTCATGAAGATTCCCCCTTCGCTCGGCAATCCTCCGCCTGCGGCCAGGAACGCCTTCGCGATCGCCTCGCCGAACGTCTCGGAAATCGCCATGACTTCTCCCGTGGACCGCATTTCCGGGCCAAGAAAGATCTTGGCCTTGGGGAATTTGCCGAACGGGAAGACCGGTTCTTTCACCGCGATGTATTTCGGGTGCGTGTCAAACGAGACCCCGAGATCCTTTAAGGTTCTTCCAACCATAACTTTTGCCGCAATTTTCGCAAGCGAGATTCCGAGCGCCTTGCTGACAAACGGAACCGTGCGGGAAGCCCGTGGATTTACCTCGAGAACATACACTATTCCGTTTTTTTCGGCGCACTGAACGTTGATAAGGCCCTTTACATTCAGTGCCAGCGCCAGCTTTCGTGTAAAATCCTTAAGCTGCTCGATGATCTGTACGCTTTCGGCCTGCGGCATGATAACACAGGCGCTGTCACCGGAGTGGATGCCTGCTTCCTCGATATGCTGCATGACTCCGCCGATAAGAACGTCCTTGCCGTCGCAGACCGCGTCGACATCAAATTCTTTGGCGTCCTCCAGAAACTTATCGATGAGAATCGGATGATCAGGGGAGACATTGACCGCCGCCTTCATGTATTCTGCAAGCGCTTCAGGCTTGTAGACGATCTCCATCCCCCGGCCGCCAAGAACGTACGAAGGGCGGACGAGAACAGGATATCCGATTTTTTCCGCTATGACCTTCGCCTCTTCGGGCGATGTCGCGGTTCCGTCCTGGGGGTGCGGGATGTGGAGTTTCTTCAGCAAGTCGCCGAACCGTTTGCGGTCTTCGGCCACATCGATATCGTCCGGAGATGTTCCGAGAACTTTAATGCCGTTCGCTTCCAGAGATTTGGAGAGCTTGAGCGGAGTCTGTCCGCCGAAACTGACAATTACTCCTTCGGGCTTTTCGATGTCACAGATATCGAGGACGTTTTCAAGCGTCAACGGCTCAAAGTACAGCTTGTCGGTCTGATCGTAATCCGTCGAAACGGTCTCGGGGTTACAGTTGATCATGATCGTTTCATAGCCTTCTTCCTTGAGAGCGAAGACGCCGTGGACGCAGCAGTAGTCGAACTCGATCCCCTGGCCGATCCGGTTCGGGCCCCCTCCGAGGATGATCACTTTCTTTTCCGGAGATCTCCGGACTTCGTTTTCGATTTCGTAGGTGGAATAGTGGTACGGCGTCGAAGCCTGGAATTCGGCGGCACAGGTGTCGATGGTCTTAAATGTCGGAATGACGCCAAGGTCCGCGCGCGCGCGGCGGACGGAGATCTCGTCTGTTTTTAAGATATGCGCAAGCTGACGGTCGGAAAAACCGTACTGCTTTGCCTTGAGAAGTATGTCTTTTGAGATCTTCTTCATTTCTTGTCGGATGCCGCGCGCAAGTTTTTATACAGCGCCAGCTGGGCGTCCGTCAGGACGCTTTTCGTTTTCAGGTGAGCCGCCAGATGGACCGCACGAAGCTTTCCGCGAAGCCTTCCGATGTCGTCGCAGTCGGTCTGAATCGATTTTTCGCTCACAAGCCCTCCCGCGATCGCATCGCGGAGCTCCTGTTCAACTCGGACAATCTGCTTTCCAAGCTCTTTTGCCCGGGTATTCATTTCATCGTACAGCTTTTGAACCGACTGTTTCTGGCTGTCGGTGAGTTTGAGTTTGTCACTGAGATCGAGGATATGCTTCGGGCCGGGATATCCAGTCTGCTCCGCGTACTCTCCCTGCCCCATCCCGTCGCCGTTTAATAAAGCGGCTTTGTCCGGGGGGACCTGTGAAAACGCGTACGTGGACACTATCAGCAAAAGCACAAAGATCCCGGGAAATTTCATCCAACCTAACGACCGACGCTTGTTCATTCCAATCTCCTTTTCATCGAATCTTACAGTCATACGGTTCCTTTTCAAGCTCACAACGCATATTCCATAAGTTCGCGTTCCATCTCCAAAATTTGCTCTATATTATAGAGGAACCACCGGTCGACCTTCGTCAGATTATATATTTCATCGATCGTGAGCCCCAGCTGGAAGGCGTACCGCAGATAAAAGATATTATCGGGCTTCGGCATGCGGAGTTGCTGAATGACCTTTTCCTTCCAATGCGCGCGCTGCTCATCGGTGAGCGTGCTTTCGTCAAAGATATCCTTGCCATCTGCGCCGAGTCCGTACCGCCCGGTCTCGAGCGAGCGAAGCGCCTTCTGCAGCGCTTCCTTGAACGTCCTGCCGAACGCCATTGCCTCTCCGACCGATTTCATCTGCACACCGAGCGTGTTATCGACGCCTTTAAATTTCTCAAAGTCCCATCGTGGAATTTTAACAACCGTATAATCGATCGTGGGTTCGAATGAGGCGGGTGTTTTTTTTGTGATATCGTTGGGAATTTCGTCCAGCGTGTATCCCACTGCAAGCTTCGCGGCAATCTTGGCGATGGGAAATCCTGTCGCCTTCGACGCAAGCGCCGACGAGCGGGAGACGCGCGGGTTCATTTCGATGATCAGCATCTTCCCGTTTTCAGGATTTACTGCAAACTGAATGTTCGACCCGCCGGTTTCCACGCCGATCGCGCGGATGATTTTTATCGCGGCGTCGCGCATGTACTGGTACTCTTTGTCAGTCAGCGTCTGGGCGGGAGCCACTGTGATGGAATCTCCCGTATGGACTCCCATCGGATCGATATTTTCGATCGAGCAGATGATAACGACGTTGTCGTTGAGATCCCGCATGACCTCGAGCTCATACTCTTTCCAGCCGATGACAGATTCTTCGACGAGCGTCTCGTGGATCGGGCTCGCGGTTAAAGCGTGCTCAATCTTTCCGCGGAACTCTTCAATGTTGTAGGCTGTCCCTCCGCCCGTCCCTCCGAGCGTGAACGAAGGCCGGATGATAATCGGGAAGCTGATATCTTCGGCGAATCGCAGGGCTTCGCCGATCGTCCGGACGAACGCGCCGCGCGGTGTTTCGAGCCCGATCTCCCGCATCGTTTTCTGGAATAACTCCCGGTTTTCAGCTTTTTTGATGGCGTCGAGTTTCGCGCCGATGAGTTCGACGTTATACTTATCGAGAACGCCGCTCTCTGCAAGCGCCACGGCATTATTAAGTGCGGTTTGACCTCCCATGGTCGGCAGCACCGCGTCGGGCCGTTCACGCTCAATAATCTTCTCGATAAAATACGGGGTGATGGGCTCGACATACGTCCGGTCCGCAAACTCCGGATCTGTCATGATCGTGGCGGGATTACTATTAATGAGAATGACACGGTAGCCTTCCTGGCGCAACACGTTACACGCCTGCGTGCCGGAATAATCGAATTCGCATGCCTGGCCGATGACGATCGGCCCTGCACCGATGACAAGGATGGATTTGAGGTCTGTTCTCTTAGGCATTGTACTCCGAAGGCTTGAAAAAGATAGGAATATTTTGGGAGATTTGCTATAATTTGACAGAATGAAATTCAGGTACTACATATCGATGACAATCCTTGTGGTACTTTCTGCCAGTTGCAACGACAATTACCTTGTTGTAAACAACGACACGATGCTCTACATCCCGTTCGATGGCTCGCTGTCGGATTTCAGCGGAAATCATAATGACGGCAGCTCCAATCAGCCATCGTATACCGCAGATGCGTTGAACAGGCCGAACAGGGCGTATGCCTTCGACGGGCTTAACAATTTTATCACAATTCCGCATAGTATCTCCCTCGATCCGGCTCATCAGGTTACGATCTCGTTCTGGCTGCGGGTCGATTCCATCCAAAGCAATTATATGCCGATCCTTGTCAAAGGCGGGCCGGTGAGCGGATATTTTGAAAACCGGGAGTACGCGGTCTACGCGAAATACGACAGCGATACGTTGTGGTATCCGCAGCTGAAATCGGCCGGGGACGGCAAGGGGATGCACGAACTCGATTCCGACGGCAAATCATATGGGGTCGGAAGATGGAACTCCTTCGTTTTCGTCGTCGACCGTGTTCATCACATCATGGAGATTTTCGCGAACGGCCTCAAAACGCACGAAGTTGTAGATACATTTTCAAACTTTACCACGAACACCTATCCGCTCCTCATTGGATGGTCGGAAGAAAACCTTGCCGGTCACACTCCTCTACGGGGCGCGATGGATAACCTCCACATCTACAACAGAGCCTTATCACCGGGCGAAGTCCTTACCCTCTACAATTCCCGCAATTAACGTGTCAGGAAAAACTCCCCGCCTCATTCTTGCCGTAGGCATCGTCATGATCTTCACCGGCATGATCGGCGCCGTCGTCCTCTACATGGACATGCGCGAGCAGCGCCATCTCCACGACAGCGTCGCCGGCATCACGTTTTCGCTGGGGAAAGCCGCCGATTGGCAGCAGCAATCGTTCTCTATTATAGACTCGGGATATTACACCCTCTATCTCGCAACTTCGTCCCGAAACCCGGCTCCGGTCTCCCTTCATGGCGCGGGGCTTTATCATGGCACGTTCGAAGCGCAGATTCTCGACTCTTCGAAAAATATGCTCTGGCAGCGCGCGTTCGGAGGGCCCGAGGTTGCTATCGTTCCGCCTCCCAACACTGTCTGGACATACCTTGACAGCGCACAGCTGCATCTTCGGGGAGAAGAATCCTGCATACTGCGGATTCGTGTGACGGGCGCGGATACCGCTTTTTCCAAAACTTCCTCTGAACTTATCATCATGCCCCCGCAGGCGTTTGACATCGGGGTCTATATTTACGGCCAGGCTCTGAAACTGCTGGGCATGGGCGTTCTTGTGCTTGCAGGATTTTTTGTGATGATACTCGGAGGATACCTGCAAAAGCGGAAAGGCTCTGTTAAAATTTTCCAGCCGGCAAGGGAGTAGGCGTGGCTAAGGATTTTGAGCCCCTGATCTCGATGACCAAAGGCGAAGAGCGATTCGAAGCCTTGCGCCGGACATCGGGATTTTTCCTCGCGCCCGCTGTTTTTCTTGCCATCCTGCTCTATCCTTTCGAATCCCTGTCTCCCGAAGCTCACAAGCTTTCCGCAATCATTGGCTGCACGCTCGTTCTTTGGATTACCGAAGCGCTTCCTCTTCCGGTCACCGGCGTGCTCGGTCCGACTCTCGCCGTGCTGCTTGGGGTTGCCCCGGCATCGAAGGCATTTGGCCCCTTTGCCGACCCGATCATGTTCCTTTTTCTCGGAGCATTCATTCTTGCGCGCGCGATCAATCTGCACGGTTTGGACAAACGGCTTGCATACCGGGTGCTGACCTGGAAATGGGTCGGCGAGAGCCCCTCGCGCATTTTATTTGCCTACGGGGCAGTTTGCTGCTGCATCTCCATGTGGATCTCGAACACCGCGACGACCGCGATGATGTTCCCCATCGGCCTTGCGATTATCCACACGCTGCGGTCAAACGGCCACAACGTCAGCGATACGTACGCGAGCGCAATGATGCTGTTGTGCGCCTTTGCCGCAAGCATCGGCGGGCTTGCGACGCCGGTAGGAACACCGCCCAACCTCATCGGCATCGGATTCATTGAACGTCAGCTCGGCCGCCATGTCGAGTTCGCCGAATGGATGAGCTTCGGCGTGCCTATCGTGTTCGTTCTCTTTTCTCTTACGTTTCTCTACCTCAACTTCTTTTGTCCGGCCGGAATAACCCGCCTCACGGGGATTCAGCAATTGCTCGCGCAGCGGTATCGTGAACTTGGAAAAATTTCCCGAGCAGAGAAGAATACCATCATCGCGTTCGGTCTCACGGTGTTTCTCTGGATTGCCCCGGGAATTCTTGCCGTCGTTGCCGGGGAACAGAATGAAATCACCAGGGCCTACAGCCAATTCATTCCCGAAAGCGTGGCCGCGCTCATCGGCGCGGGACTGTTGTTCGTTCTGCCGCTCGATTGGAAAGAGCATACATTTACGATCGACCTCACATCGGCCCTTGAAATAGATTGGGGTGTCCTGGCGCTCTACGGCGGGGGGATTGCGCTCGGCCAGCTCGCATTCGAAACGAAGCTCGCGGAGGCGTTCGGGAAGGGAATGTCGGAACTTCTCCCTCTGCAGGGCGCGGGATTAATATTCCTCATGATCCTCATTTCAACGTTAACATCTGAGCTGACGTCAAATACGGCCTCGGCAAACATGATCGTTCCGGTCGTGATCCTTCTGAGCGGTGTATCGCCGTTGAAAGCTGCCCTTGCGGCGACGATGGCAGCCTCGCTCGGATTCATGCTGCCAATCTCCACGCCGACGAATGCCATCGTGTACAGCTCGGGGTATATTCCTCTCCCCCGCATGATCAAGTACGGCGCGTTGCTCGACGTTCTGGGAATTCTGGTGATTTTCCTTGCCGCGCTCTTTCTTCTGCCGGCGCAGTAGGGTCTCATTGCCTCACGTAAGCTTCCACTCGAAAGGTGATTCGTTGCCTCATGTAAGTTTCCACTCGTAGAGTGATCTGGTGTGAGTGCGTAGTATGGTGTTTTCA
>Ga0310813_10000757_pt1 | contig 19747 bp, 23 predicted proteins | sample YN3metagenome_FD_203086 | JGI IMG/M metagenome (GOLD analysis project Ga0310813, IMG submission 203086) | Soil microbial communities from experimental microcosm in Duke University, North Carolina, United States - YN3 | ecosystem: Engineered > Artificial ecosystem > Soil microcosm > Unclassified...
TGCGAGCTTCCCCAGGCCACAACGTGCGAGCTTTCCCACGCCTTAGTAACCGCGATGCGGTCAAACTGCGTGCCGCCGCGAATTTCAATGACGGTATATTCCGAGAACGAGGCGGGCAGCGCGTCGAGTTCGGCTTGGGTGGTGACTACGACGGTTTTCACTTTGCACCTCCCTTGGCGAGCGCGGCGCGGGCCTCACGAACTTGGCCGACAGTCACCGTTATTGTCATCTCGTCGCCATCTTTCCAATGCTTGGGGATTGAGTCCGCGCAACGCTCTAAAGGAACCAACGCGGCCCGGAGCGCGGCGTTCTCGGCAGTCAGCGCGTCCCAGCCGTTGACGCACGCAACGATGTGCTCGGCGTTGGCGTAAGCCTCGGCGGCGTCCTTAGAGCCTAGCATAACCTTAGTATGCGAAATCATATCGGAAACCCTAGGCTCGCCAACTTGGCAAATGTTGGCAGTCTCAGAATAAATCAGGTCGCCCGATTGCTTCCAAGGCGTTGTCGAGTGCGCGGACTGCGCGGCGGCGGGTTTCTCTTCGGGCCAGACAAACGAGCTGCTGGCAGCAGAACGGGCGGTTTCGGCGGTGTTCATGGTGGGAGGTGGTGTTGGCCGCATTTCCAACCCGCCGGAGGTGGCGGGGTCGAGAGGATTTGCTGCCGATGGGAGGATGTAAAACGATTGCTCCGCAGATGTAAAACAAAATCGTAAAATCTTTTGCCTAGCTCGCGTAGCTACCTAGGAAAACCAACGACTTACGTTGATTTTACTTTGCCGCGCGCGAGCAACCTGGGCACAAAAAAGCCGCCAACTCCCTCGCGGGCCACCGGCGGCACTCATCCCCAAAGGCGGGACAGGCGAGTCAACTACGGGGGCTTCGGCTCAACCGGGCTGGTTGTCGTGCGTCAGCACCTCGGCGATGTCCACGTAGCACACCATGCCGGGCTTGAACGCCCCACGCAGCGAGGGGTTGTCAATTTGGAGCTTCATGCTCCCGCTCGGCGTGGCGCGCGCGAACTCATTGTCTTCGTAGCCCCCGCCGGTCGGCTTGGGCTTGCCGCTGACACACGAGAATTCCACCGCGTCCGAATACTTGGACGAGGTGACGCTCATCACTTCCATCTTGGCTCTGGCGATCTTGCTCATGGTCGTTGTTTTTGGTTGGTTGCCCGGTCGCTGGCCGGGATGCTGCCCACCGTGCCGCCGCACGCGCCGGGCGCAAGCGCGAAAAATAGGGCTTGCGCTTCATCTCGCTCGCCGCAATGGTCGGCGCGTGGACTGAACGCCACCCGTGAAAACCAAGACCTAACTTCCCGCCCGGCTCGCCGTGTGTGTCTCCCTGCGGGGCGGCACTTCTTTCAGCGCGGCGAGCGCGGGCGGGTCTATCCTCACCGCCATGGCCTACACCAAACTTTTCAACTCCCTTGTCACCTCGACGATATGGCTGGAGACCGACCGCACGCGCATCGTCTGGATAACCATGCTCGCGCTCGCCGACCAAAACGGAGAAGTGCAGGCGTCAATTCCGGGCCTTGCTCACGTCGCGGGCGTCCCGGTCGAGGACTGCCGCACGGCCTTGGCGAAGTTCCTCGGGCCCGATCCCGACTCCCGCACCCGTGACGACGAAGGCCAGCGCATCGAAGAAATCGAAGGCGGCTGGGTGTTGCTCAATCACGGCAAATACCGCGCCATGGCTTCCGGCGAAGATCGCCAGCAAAAGGCCGCTATCAGGCAGAGGCGTTTCAGAGAAAAGAAGGCGCGCAACCCTGTAACGCTCAGTAACGCTCCCGTAACGCTTAGTAACGCTTTGTCACACACGCAAAGCCAAGCAGAGGCAGAAGCACAGGCAGATGGCAGAGAGCAGAGAGCAGAGCAAGGTGTGAGTGTGGTGGCTACGCCACCGACGCGCACACCCTCGGCCTCAAACCCAAGCCTCTCAGAATGGCTGAAAAAGGCATCAGAACTCTACCCGGCGTGGCCTGCCGCTGATGCTGAGGGCGCGTGGCATCACTATGAGGCGAATGGCTGGCGCGTCGGCAAGAACCCTGTCCGCAAATGGCCGGCTTGCTTGGCGACATGCCACGGCCATTGGCGAAAGCAGAACGCAGACCAGCCCGCCACCCCCGCACGGCTAGGCAAGAACGTCCAATGAACGCCAACAGCCAAGCCCACCACTCCCGACCTCGTTACACGAGTCAAAGGCCCGCAAATCGCACAGGACGGCGCGCGCGGGGCATCGTAGCGGCGTTCAACGAAACGTCGGGGCCGACCCCACCCCCGGCTAGGTTACCTCTATTTTTGCCTTGAGTAGAGGTCACGTGAGCAGCAAACCTTCTTTTTATGAGCACCAGCAAAATTAAACGGGTCAACGCGCGCCCGGAAACCGGCCAAGGAAGCGATTTGAAGCCCGACGCGGCCCAGAGTAGCGGCGGGAAGGGCACAGGCCCGCAAAACGCAAAGGAAACGATGAAGGAGCTTGGGGCGCGCTGGGGCGTGTCGTTCAAGACGGCGGCGAAGTGGCGTCGGCAGGGTGCGCCCATTGAGGATGACGCTGAGTTGGCGTCATGGCTGGTGGCTAGGAAGGAGATTGCGCCAGGCCCAAGGGCGAAAATCGCGGAAATGGCGGCGGCGCTGCGCAAGGCCAAAGCGGAGGCGGGGGAAATAGCCCGTGAGCCGGTCTGGGGCGGCGGCTTGGTCAACCCCGACCGTGAGCCGGCGAAGGAAGGTGTGGACGTGGCGGCGGCGGTGACGGAAGGAACGCGCGGAGCGGCGAGCGCGCTACGTCGGCAAGAGGACGAGGAGCTGGCGAGCTACGCGCGGCTCAAGACGGCGATTGCCAGCGGCGACGCAGCGGAGGAGAAGGACGCGCGCGCGGCGTGGTTGAAAACCTCGGAGAGCCTGCGGAAATTCGATTTGTTGGTCGAGGCGGCGCGGCGGGACGCCGGCGAGCTTCTGCCCCGCTCCGAATGGAGCCGGATGTTTCGGGCTGGCATCTTCTGGTTCCTGCACAGCATCAACCGGGCGCACGACGAGCTTTGCGAGAAGCTGGTCGGGATGCCGGACGGGGTTGCCGCATGGCGCGTGCTCGACGCCGACCTGATTAACCGCATGGGCGAAGCGTTCGCGTTCGCGTGCCGGCGCGAGAGCGCAATGAGTTTGCCGAAATGGGCGACCGACGACGCGATGGCCGCGCTGCTCACGCCGCTGGAGGAGCAGCCGACGCCGGACAAAATCCCGTGAGCTTCTATCCGTGGAAACGCCGGTCAGCCGCAAGTTGGCTCGCGCGCGAAGTCGAATTCGCCCCGTCGCGCCCCATCGCCGGCCATTTCAGCCTGCGCCACTCGCCCTACATCGCTGAGCCGCTCGCCGCTGTCCAAACCGAGCGCAACCGCGAGCTGTGGATGATCGCCTCGTGGCAGTCGGCGAAGTCGCTTTGGCTTGAGCTATCCGCGCTCTGGCTGCTCGCCAACGACGGGCAGGCCGCGATGTGGAACAGCCCGACGGACATGAAGGCGAAGGAATTTTCCTCGACGCGCTTCTCCGAGCTGCTCGACGACTGCGCGCCCGTCCGCGCGCTGCTGGCCGGTGACCGTTTCAGCAATACGAAAACGCTGAAGCGGTTCATCAACGCATGGCTCATCATTCAGGGCGTGGACGAGCTGGGCAACCTGCAAAGCAAATCCGTCGGCTACCTGTTCAACGATGAAAACTGGCTGTGGCCGCCCGGCCGCGTGGCCGAGACGCGCGCCCGCGTGACGAAGTTTCGGCGTTGGCTGCATCTGAACGCGACGACCGGCGGGGAAATCCACACCAACGTCAAGATGCGGATCACAGAGGACGGGCAGGCCGTGACCATCGGGCCGGACGAGACGGCGCAAGCGTGGGAGGCCAGCGACCAGCGCGAGTGGCAGCTTCGTTGCCCGCATTGCCGGGACGAGGCGCACGGCGGGTATTTCACGCCGCGCTGGGAGCAGATGGACTTCGGCGGCGACGACTCCCGCAACGCCTCCGGCGAGTGGGTGTTTTCCAAGGTGCGCCGCAACCTTCGCCTCGTCTGTCCGCTGTGCTCCGCGCCCATCCGCCCCGGCGCAAAGACGCTGGCCGCGCTGAACGACGGCGCGCGCTACGTCGTGACCAATCCGGAGAACACGGGCGGCATCATCGCGTGGCATTACAACGCGCTCGCGCATTTCGATTGGGTGAAGCTCGCCGAGGAATGGCTGCGCGCGCAAAAGACGATGCGCCTCGGCAGCATCGAGCAGCTCAAAACCTTCGTGCAGCGTCGGCTCGCGGAGACATGGGTGGCGGACAAGTTTTTGCAGACGACGGCGGAACTCATGGCCGGCGGCTACAAGCTCGGCGAGAAATGGCCCGACGCGCAGCACACGTTCCTGACGGTGGACGTGCAAAAGGACTGTTTCTATGCCGTCGCGCGCGGGTGGGGCAAAGGCACGTCGCGCCAGCTCGCGGTTGAGCGGCTGCTGACGATTGACGACGTGGAGAAGATGCGCCTCACGCTCGGCATCCCGCCAAATTGGGTCGGCATTGATGCCGGCTGGAACATGGATATGGTGCTGGTCTATTGCGCGCGCTTCGGCTACGCCGCGCTCAACGGCGTCAAGCGGCGGGCGTTCTACCACGCCGAGGACAACCTGCACCGGATTTATTCTCCCGTCCGCTGGCACAACATTGGCCTCGGCACCATCCACGAGCGCGGCCAGCGCGTGCCGGAATTTCTTTTCTCGACACAGGCCATCAACGACCGGCTGGAAACGCTGCGCTCCATCGTCACGCCCGCGCCGATCTGGACGGTGGCGGACGACACGCCGGAGCTGTTCAAGAAGCACATGGACGCCTGCCGGAAAATTGAGCGGCGCACGGCGCAGGGGCTTCCGTTTTTCGAGTGGCATCAAATCGGCTCGCGCCCCGACCATTGGCGGGACGCGGAGCTGATGCAGGTCGTGCTTGCCAGCATGGCCGGGCTGGTCGGTGCCGAGGCATCGCCGGCCGACACGCCCGAGCCAGCGTCAGAAAAGCCGCCGCGTGAGTGACCGGCGGGCCATTGGCGGCGAACAAATCGCCCTTTTTGAATGGCCTCCCGCGTCTCATCCGGCATCTTTTTCGGTTGCACCGCCGCCCAACTGGAAACGGCGCGCGCTTCGCTTGTCCAAAAGCTGATTGATTTCGGCCCCGACCGGGCCGTCTCCCTGAACGTCAACTCGAACTCGTTTGCCTTCGCCGAGCGCGGCGGGGTCACGATTGACCGGATGATGGCGGAACTCAAAAACGCTTTCAACCAGGTTGACCCGGACGGGTGGACGGAAACGGTTCTCGACCGCACGGCCTTCGGCAACAACTACGGCGCGCAGAATGGGAGCGCGGCAGTCTGACGACCATGGCCGCCGCTGCGTCATCTCCCGCCATTCTCGACTCTCGCGGTAACGCGATGGACGCCACCGCGCCGGTCTCGCCCTTCGGCGGCGGCAACAGCTACTCGCGCCAGATTTTCCCCAACGGCTCGCAGCTTTACCCGGTCACGCAGGACACGGATTATCGCAGCTTTCGCCCCTACCTCGACACCGACGTTGCGGCGCTCCTCCCGCGCTTCCGCTTCCGCGCGATGCTCTCGGATGCGCGCTACATCTACGCGCAAGGCGGGCTGCTGGCCGGCGGCATCCACTCCAAGGCCGACTACACCATCGGCGGGGCGTGGCGCAGCCGCTACCTCGGCACGGACACGGCATGGGGCGCTCAGGCGGAGAAGGTGCTGTCCGCATGGCATCGCGTTTTCTGCCTTCGCGGGCCGGCGTTTCATTGGCACAAAACGCTTTGGCTCGGCTGCAAATCGCTCGACGTGGACGGGGACTTTTTCATCCACCGCACCAAGACCGCCGAGGGCTATCCGCAAATTCAGTTCCTAGAGGCGCACCGCATCGGCTCCCGCAACGCCGAGAGCTTCGTCGCGCAGGGCGAATACGAGGGGCTGCTGATGAACAACGGCGTCATCCTTGGCGACGACGGCCGCCCCGTCGCCTACCGCGTGCTCGGCTCCGAGCCGGGTGAGGACAAGGACGTTTCCGCCGCCGCGATCACGCACGTTTTTGACCCGCGATGGTATTCGCAGACGCGCGGCATCCCCGCCCTTTGCTACCCGATCCTCGACTGGTATGACATCACGGAGATCCGAGACGCGGAGAAAATCGGAGTGAAAGCCGCGTCGAGCATCGGCCTGATTGAGAAAAACCCGGCCGGCGGGATTGATAGCGGGAGCGCGTTCATCAAAAGCGGGCAGACTGGGGCCGTTCCGGCAGGTCTGAAAACGGAAATGTATGCGAAAGGCCTCATCCGTTACTTCGCCAGCAATTCCGGCTCCGGGCTGGAGTCTTTCACGTCGTCCCGTCCGTCGCCCGCATGGCAGGGCTTCATGCAGCATCTGATTTCGTCGGGCTTCATCGGCATTGATTGGTCGGTTGAAATGGTCAACCCGTCCGACCTGAAACCCGCCGCCGCGCGCGTCATCGCCGGCAAGTGCGCCCGCTCCGTTGCCTCGCGGCAGAGCGTTCTCCGTCACGGCGCGCTTTCGTGCGATCTTTTCGCGCTCTCCTGCTTCATCGAGCGCGGCGACCTGCCCGCGCCCCCGGCGGACTGGACGGAATGGGGCTACACGATGCCCCCGAAAGTCTCCGGCGAGGTCAACCGCGATGCCGAGCAAGACCGGCTCGACTACATCGTCGGACGGCGCAACATGGGCGAGCTGGTCGAGGCCGACGGGCGCAGCTTCACGGAGCATCTGGAGGAGCGCGCGGCGCAGGCGCAGGCGCGCAACGACCTGCTCAAGAAATACCCCGACCTCACCGAGGCCGACTTCGGCATCATCACGCCCAACGGCAACCCGACGAAGCAGGACATTTCCGCCACGCAGGACGAACTCGCCGCCGAAACGGGCGACAAAAAGCCCGCGAAAACCGCCGCCGCCAAATGAAAACCCCGCCGACCATCACCACCGCCCCGCTCGCGGGCCTGCTCGCGCAGGTTCCGATGATGCGCGGCGAAATCCACGCCGCGTTTGTGCGCGACTGCCTGCCGCTGCTGCTCGGCGAGACTGTCGCGCTCGCGGAGCTTCGCGCCAAGGTCAACGACATGGAGCCGGACGACAACGACCCCGACGAGGGGATGCCATGGGACGTGGAGCCGGACGACATGATCGAAATGCAGGGCGCGGTCGCCGTCGTGAACATTTCCGGGAAGCTCTGCACCGGCCTGAGCGCGTTCGAGGCATGGTGCTACGGACTCACGCGCAGCGAGGACATTTCTGCCGCGCTCTCCGTCGTGGCGCTGCTGCCAGCTCGCGCCGTGGTTCTCAACATCAATTCGCCGGGCGGTTTCTCCCAAGGGATGCCGGAACTCGCCGCGCAAATCTCCGCGCTGTCCGCCGTGCGCGTGACCGCCGCCTTCACCAACGGGCAGATGTGCTCCGCTGCCTACTGGCTCGGCTCGCAATGCTCGTCCGTTTATTCGACCGTCTCCGCGCAGGTCGGCTGCGTCGGCACCTACGGCGTTTTCTACGATTACTCCAAGATGCTCGCCGAGCGCGGCGTCTCCGTGGACGTGATCAAGGCCGGCGACTTCAAAGGCATGGGCGTTTTCGGGACGAGCCTCACGAAAGAGCAGCGCGCCTTCATGCAGGCCGACGTTGACCGCACCAACGCGCGTTTCCTGTCCGCCGTGAAAGCGAAGCGCAGCGGCGTGGACGAGGCCGACCTGCAAGGCCAATGGTTCGACGGCGAGCAGAGCGTGGAAAAGAAACTTTCCGACCGCGTGGTCGGGTCGCTTTCCGCGCTCACGGGTGAGCTGAACCGCGCCCTCGCGCCCTATGGAATTTAACAACCGGCGAACAAACCGCCCTTTTCAAGTAACCACCATGGACATCGCGACCCTCCTCCAGAATTTCACGGGCGAAAAAGAGCGCACCGCCGCCCTTTCCGCCGCCAATACCGCGCTGCTTTCTGGCCTCGGCTTGGACGCCAAGGCCATCGAGGGCAAGACGCCAGACGAAATCAAGGCGCTCGCCGCCGCGAAGCTCGCGCCCGCCACGACCGCCGCCGCCGAGCCCGACATCAAGACGCTGGTTTCCGCGAGCGGCATCAACATCGCCGACGGCCAGACCGCCGAGCAAGCCCTCGCCTCCCATGTCTCTGCATCTCGCACCGTGTCAGTCTCTCTCAACCATACCCTCGCCGCGCTGGGCGTTGAAAGCGGCGCGGTCGCCGGCAAAGACGCCGCCGCCGTCAAGCAAGTCATCGCGTCCCGCGTCGCCGCCAAGTCCGCCGAGCAGCTCGCCGCCGCCGGCTTCTCCGCTGAGGCGCTGAAGGAGGAAAAAGGCGAGGACGGCGCGGCCGGCAAGAAAGCCGCCAAGACCGAGAGCACGCTGACCGGGGCCGACCGCATCCGCGCCGACATCAGCGCGCAATTCGCCGCCGACCCCGCCTTGCGCGTGCGCGGCGGCCGCCAGCCCGGCAACAACTGAGCACCCCCACCCTCTCCAAACCCAAGCCCTTAACCTTTTCCCACCATGGCTCAACTCACCCTCCTTGACATGACGAAGCGCACCGGCTCAGACCGCGAAATCGGTCTGATCGAGGACGTCGTCACCTTCGCGCCGGAACTCGGCGTCATCCCCGTTCGCCCCATCGTCGGCACGACCTTCCGCAGCACGCTCCGCACGGGCTACCCGACCGGCGCGTTTCGCGCGGCTGGTGCTGGCGTCACGCCCGCCAAGAGCACCTACGCGCAGAAGCTCGCGGAGTGCTTCTTCTTCGACACGCCGCTCGTCGTTGACGAGGCGCTCCCGGAGGCTGAGGACAAGAGCGTCGGCGACATCCTCACCGACGAGAGCATCGGCGCGATCCGTGGCGCGGGCATCTCCATCGCCTCACAGTTCTACTACGGCACGAGCGCCGACGCCAAGGGCTTCCAAGGCGTCGTGACCTACATCACCGGCAACACCGGCTTCGAGGTCAACGCCGGCACGACCAGCGGCGGGGCCAACACGACCAGCGTTTATCTCGTGTGGCTCGACCTGAAGGGTATCCATTTCATCGCCGGCAACACCGCCGCGCCCCGCGCCGCCATCGGCACCGTCGAGACGCCCTCCGGCGCTCCCGCCATGGTCGCCCCGCCGTTCCAGATGCCGCCTTGGTTCCGCCAGCAAGTCACCGACCCGGCCGACAGCACCAAGCGGTTTTTCGCCTTCGTGTCCAACATCCGGGGCTGGATCGGCATGGCCTTCGGTTCCAACAACTCCGCTTTCCGCGTGCGGAACGTCGGCACCGGCACGGCGACCACGACCAAGCCCTTCACCGACACCCTCGGCGCGCAGTTGCTCTCGCTGGTGCCGCTGCACATCCGCAACAGCGGCAATCTCCGCTGGTTCATGAACCGCACCGCCGCCTACGGCCTCCAGTCCGCGCGGTCGTTCACGAGCGTCACCAACTTGACGCCCGGTATGGGCAGTATGCAGGGTGGCGTGTTTGCCGATCTCCCCAAGGAGTGCCAAGGCATCCCCATCGTCATCACCGACAGCATCACCAACACCGAGACGGGCATCTGAGCGCGTTCGCGTTTTCAACCAACCACAACCTTCTCCTTCCCTACCATGAGCGGCACTCCCTCTTCCCCCACCAACCGCGCGATGCTGGACGCCAACGTGTCCTTCACCGTCACCGGCCCCAACGTCGCCACGGGCGCGAACGGCACGCTGCTCGATCTTGGGCAGACGGCCATGTTCCCCGTCAACGAGCGCGTGGACGTGCAGATCGTCGTCCCGGCGATGCCCTCCCTCGCCAACACCAAGACCGCTACCTTTACCGTGGTTGACTCGGCAGACAGCAACTCGTCCAACGCCTCGGCGATTGCCGCCGTCGCTACCGTGGTCATCACGGGCGGCGCGAGCGGCGGCGCGGCCACGACCGTCTATCGGAAGCTGCCCGGTGCGACCCGCCAATACATCGGCCTCCAGAGCGCGGGCGTGGCCAACGGCGGCGACAACAGCGCGGTCACGATCACGGCCAACCTGACATTCTGAAAAAAGAGCTTGCCGAGCGAAGCGGCGAAGCACACAAGCGGGGGGAGCGGAGCAATCCGCCCCCTCTTTTTCATGCCAAATCTTCGCCGTTTCCTCTCATGGGTTCGCTCTCTGTTTTGGCGTCGTGCGCCGCAAATAGATGACGGGCTAATCTTCTCCAAAGGGGCAAAAACCCCCAAGGAGGGCGATACGCGCCCTCTCGTTTATATCTCCGTCCCCTCATGGGACAGGGGAGAGCATCCCTATCATTCACGCAGCGTGATGGCGCTCGCCAACGAGAGCAATCTGCGGCTCATCTGCACGACTCACGCGCTCGGCGACTTCCTGATGCGGGCGCGCAACCGGCATCTGTTCCAGTTCCTGAACCTGCCGCAAAAGCCGGATTTCTTCTTCTGTGTCGGCAGCGACATTGATTTCAAGCCGGAGTATTTCGAGCGCATCGTGGCGCGCAACCTCCCCATCGTGGCCGGCCTGTATGCCGTGAAAGAGGCCAACGCCCCCGGCACGCCGCCGCGCTGGTGCATGAACACGTTGCCCAAGGAAGCGCCCGTCTCGGCAGACGGCCTCATGGAGATTGCGGCCGGCGGCACGGACTTCATCTGCTTCCGGCGCGACGCGCTGGAGACGATGGTGCAGCATCCGCTCGTGCTGAAATACGCGGACGACTTCCCCGGCGGCGACAAGACGAAGCCGCACCATCACCTGTTCAACTTCGGCGTGGTCAACACGGAGCTGGCACATATCCCGACTGGGCAGCCGATGGGCGATTGGGTGAACGCCGACTGGCAGAAAAACCGGCTGCTCTCGGAGGACTATTGGGCGTGCCAGATTGCGCGCGCGTGCGGCATCAAAATCATGTTGGACGTGACAGGCTACTGCGGGCATTGGGACGGGCGCACGCGCTACCCGACGAACGCGCCTCCGCACCGGGACGCGCCCAAGGCAAACACGGCCGACACGGCAGAGCAGTTCACGCTCGACCCGGCCACGTCAACCACCACGCCGGAGCACGGCGGCGCACAATAATTTATGTTCGGCAAACTCCTATCCTCAGCGATCAAGGTCGTCACGTTGCCGGTGGACGCGGCGGCTGCTGGCTTCGACATCCTCGCTGGCGGCGACGGAACCAAGTCCAGCCGCACTGATGGGGCAAACCCCGTTGGCATGGTCGAAGAGCTGCGCGACCGCGTGGCGGAAGCCGCCGAGGACATAGACGACTAAGACAATGAAAATCCTCATCATCGGCGCGTCTGGTTTGGTCGGCTCGCACATCGCCGAGGCCGCGCTGCGGAGCGGGCATGAAGTGGTGGGAACTACGCGCACGACCCCATCGGAGCGGTATTGCGCCACGCTCGACCTGAAAGATTGGCCGGCCACGGTGGCGCTCGTGGACAAGGCCGCGCCAGACGTGATCGTCCATGCCGCCGGGTTTTGCAGCGCGGACGGGTGCGAGGCCGACATTGACAGATGCCGCGAGGAAAACGCCAGTCAGCCGGTGGCGTTGGGGCGGTTGTGTGCCGAGCGTGGACTACGTTTCGTCTTTGCCTCGTCGGCCTACGCCAAATTCCCAGAGTTGAACAATTACGCATCGGCGAAGCGTTACACCGAAATCAGCCTGCTTGAACTTAGGACACCCCTAATCCTTCGCCTCATCAATGTCTGGGGGAAGGACGCGAAACGGCTCTGCTTCCCTTACCAAGTTTTGCGCGCGGTTCACGCGGGCGAGTCGCTGCGCTGCGCTACCGACCAGCTCGGAAACCCGACGTGGTCCGGAGACATCGGCGCATGGGCCGTGCAGATGATTGAGCACGGCGCGCATGGCATCTGGAACGTGGCGTCGCCCTTCGTGATGAACCGGTTGGAATGGGCGCGGGCGATTGCACCAGAGGGGGAATATGAAGCGCGGACGGGCACGCAGGGCACGCAAATCGCTGCCAGGCCAGCGGACGCGACGCTCGACACGCGTGAGCTGCAAACCCACTTCCCGCGGGTCTGCCGCCAGCCGCACGACCTAGAAGGCATTTTCGGCCCGATGAAAAAATGAAAACGCTGCTCCTCACCATGTGCTCGCCGACCTACTACCCGCTGGGGCAGGTCACGCGGCCAAATCATCTCGCTTACGCCGCAGCGCGCGGGTATGAGTCGCGCTGCTTGGACATCGCCGAGGCCGGGGATTACGGCGGGGTGGCCGGCGAGCGGGCGCGGCTGAACGGCGTGCTGGCGGCGTTTGAGGAAGGTTTCGAGCAGGTGCTTTTTCACGGCGTGGACATCCTTTTCACCAACCACACCAAGACGCTTGAAAGCATCGCGCCCGGTTCGCCGGTCGTCGTCGCGCGCGAGGATCTTCGCTGGTGGCCGCTCAATTACGATGTGGTCATCTGGCGGAAGGGCGACGCTGCAACGCGCCTGCTCCACCGGCTGCTCGCCGACGAGCCGGTCTGGGCAAAGCTGAAATGGCTCGTGCAAACGCACCTGTGGAACCTGCTCAAAACGGACGCGAAGACGGCACAGGCGGTCGCGCTGGTTCCGGCGCGGGCGATGAACTCGACAGCGCAGCCAAACGCCCCGCTCTCGCGCTGGCAGCTTGGGGATTTCATCATCCACTTCCTCGATATGCCGCTGGAGGAGCGCATCCGCACTGCGAAGGCCATAATTGAGTTGACCGGGCCGCACTACGACGGCACCTTGCGAAAATGAGCACGGCCCACAAAACGGCGAAGCCAGCCGAGCACCCCGCCGCGCCCCATGACGACCGGGTGAAGTGCCCCGCGTGCGGCGGGAGCGGGAAGCTCCGCGCCGGGCTGAAAGCGTGCCCGAAATGTCTTGGCCTTGGTAGCGTCCACCCCAGCAAAAAATGAACCCTCCTGAACCAAGCGCGTGGCCAAGTTATTTTCGGCATAACTTCGATCCCGGACGATTTCGCCGGGTGTTTTCAGCTGACGAAACAGAGGACGCGGGGTGGTATGAAAAATATAACGACAAAGATAATCTTGACCATCGCCCAAATGGGGCGATGCCGCTTCGCCGTTGGTATCACCATGCTGAAATGATTCCCTTTTGCCGTTAACCCTCCCGCGCCCAATGAGCATTTCCAACGCCCTCCTCCGCACCGCCCTCCCCGCCGCCCGCGAGGCCGCCCGGCTCATGGGCAGCGACGATAGCAGCGCCACGCGCACCGGCACCTTCACCCTCGGCGCGCTGGGGCCGTTCACGGGCGTTTTCACGGCGGCAGACGAGGCGACAAAGATGCTCTATGCCGGCTATCAGGTGAACGTCTCGCTGATTTGCGTCACGCTATGCGAGCAGTTCACCGCCGAGCCAGACCTGCGCGCCAACCTCGTTTTCGATGGCGTCACCTACCGCATCCGCGAGCGCAAGAGCGACAGCCTGCATTACACCCTCGTCCTGTTCCGTCCGTCTTGAACCTCCAATGAAAATCTCCAAATCAGGCCACCGCAAAGTTGAGCGCGCCGTCGCGCTTGGCTGGAACGTGCGCCAAGCCGTCGGCCCCTGCACTTGGGTTCGCAACATCAAGAAACGGAGGCCGCTGTGAACCTGCACCATGACCCCGACCGTCACATGGGACTCCACGGCCTTCGTCGGCGCGATGCACGAACTCGCCCAGATTTCCGGGCGCACGTTCGCCGACGTTTGCAAGCGTGAGATGGCGGCGGCGGTTCGCATCTGCGCGAGCGAGGTCAAGATCACGCCGGAGAAAACCGTCCGCTCGCGCGTGACGAGGCGATACATGGCGAAATTTGAGACGCCCGCCGGCAAGATCAGCGACACGAAACGGGACACATGGTTCAAGGAGGAAGGCGACGACACCTTCATACCCGTCGGCTATGACGCGCTGCCCCGCATGACGGTCAAGAGTGGCCCGCAGGCCGGCAAGCGGCTCACCGGCACCGCCTCGCGCGGCTGGCACGTCAGCGGCTACATCTGGGGCGCGGCCGTCAGCGGCGACGCCGCCCGCAAGGGCTACATCAAGGCCGAAATCCCCAAGCGGCTCCGGGCGCGCTTCGTCGGCCTGCAAAGCTGGGTGCAGATCGGCGACGCGCTCGGCCTCGACCTGAACAGCGTGCCGCCGCAGACCAAGCAGATCAAAACGCAGGAGGCGCGCGACGCCGCTGACCGCAAGGGGCGCACCTACCGCAATGGGCAGAAGTTTGAGAACAGCATCGGCCCGAGTTACGAGCTGACCATCGTCAACGAGTCGCCCGTTGAAATCAAAAAGACCGGGCAGGCGCGGCTCAACTCCGCGCTCGACCGGCGCGCGAAGGCTTTTGAGAACAACGTCGCGCACAAGGTATTTCAGGACGTAAAGGCGCGGATGGCGCGCTACCCAGGAATGTTTGTGACCGGCGATACCGCGCCCGTGAACGAATAACCACCATGCCAACCTCCCCCGCTCCTGACCTGCCGACGCTGCTCGACTTCGAAACTCAATTCGAGGACAAAGCCGCAGCCATCCTTGCCGCCGCCGGCATCACCGCTGCCATCACCAAGGCGCGCTCGACCGCCAACGTCCCTACGTTGGACATCGCCATCCGCTTCGATGTCGGCGAGGCGCTGAACCATTGGGGCATCACCCCTGGGGGGAAAGCGCACTACGATATGTTCAACGGGAAGCTGGAAATCACGCTCTTTGCCGACCGCGACGCCAACGCCGACTCGGCGGATGTGAACTACGCGCAGTTCCAGCTTTTGCGCGGGAAGATAGCCGCTGCCTTCTTGGAAGGGCTGAACCCGTTCGGCGGGATGGACTGGCTCGACGTGAGCAGCTTCTTTGTCCGGCCGCTAGGCCGCAACGCCGGCCTCGGCGAGAGCAAGCTCCAAGACCTTTGCACGATGACATGGGCCGTGCGCTTTGGCATCATCAAAGCGGCGTGGCCGTCTGCGAGCTGACCCAGCCATGCGCGAAGAAAACGAGGCACCGCCGCCCGCCGCCCTTTTCCAAGAGGAGGACGACCCCAACGCCCGCGCGTTGTTTGCCGTCTCCCATCTCCTCCGCTGGCTGGTGGACGGCACCGGCATCGAGGCGCGTGTCGGCAAACCGTCCCGCCGGCACAACCAAAACAGCCCGATGGACAAGATCGCAAAAAAGGCGGTCGGCCTCGTGCTGGTCGCCCGCCCCGACCATTTGCGGGAGCAGGTTCTCCGAAAGCTGGCGCGGGAGTGCGGCTGCTCGCACGTCTCACTGGGCGAATACGCCCAGCTTGCCGAGGCCGAGTTTGGCTACCTTGTCGCCAAGCGCGGGAGAGCTACCCGCCCGCATTTCGAGTTTGTCACCGGGTTGAGGAACGACGAGGCCGAGCGTTGAGCAGTGGCCGGGGGTTGAGCGGCGAACAAACCGCCCTTTTTAACTTATGGCCACGCCCACAACCATCTTTCAGGACGGCCCTCTGCCGCATGGCAGTTTCAACGTCACCATCCTTGAGACAGCCCAGGCCTACATCGCGTCCGGGTTCACGCTGGATTTCGACAGCAAGCACATTCAGGCGCTCGACGCCACCGGCCTCCCCGACCGCCAGAAGGTCATTCCGCAGTTTCAGACCGGCTCGGCCGATTTCCAGTTCGACGACGTGAACATCGGGATGCCCAACGTCGGCACCACCTTCGCGGTGGACGCCAACCAAGACGGCACCGTCGAGCCTTACATCGTCATCAAGCCGGGGCGCACCTTCAGCCAGGACGATATGTTCAAAGGCAAGGCGACCATCGCCGCCGCGCAGCGCCCGTGCATCTATTTCAGCAACGGCGCGAACACCGGCAATCTGGCCTCGTCCAATGGCGTCGCGCTCGCAAACACGAACATTCTCACGGTCGGCAGCTACCTGCCGCAGGGCCAGACCTTGCTTGCCAACGGCTACGCCGCCAGCGGCCTGCCCACCGGCCTGAGCATCGCGGCCGGCAACGGCACCGTGACCGGCACGCCGACCGCCATCGGCGCGTTTGCCGTCACGATCACGAGCCTGAACCAGTCGAGCAAGAAGGGCAGCCGATCCTTCACTTGGACGATCTCTTAAACGCGCGAGAGCGCGGATGCCCATGCCGCCCCCGCCGTCAGAACTCACCCAGAACGCCGCTTTGCGTGTGCAGTCGCGCGAGCATTCCGTTTTGCGCGTCCCGCAGCAGCTCGCCGACGAGCGCGGCAGTTTCGGCCCGGCGTTGCTCCCGTTCACGCCTTGGCACCACTTCATTTTGACGGGCGTGGAAAACGCGCTGCTCGGCTCCGGGCGCGCGCCGACGTGGGCGGACATCCTGCAAGCCCTCTGGGTCTGCTCGCCGGGCTTCCGGCAATGTTCCATGTGGAACAAAGCGGCTTTTGCGTTCCGCTGGAACAGCCTGCGAAACAAACGGCAGGCAGCGCGCTACCTTGCTGCGCTGGAAACCTACTTTGCGCTGGCGTTCATTGACCGGCCCCCCGGCGAGGCCAAGAGCGCGCGCGTCGTGCCGCGTGCCAGCCTCCCGGACGAGCCGCTGGCCCTCGTGCGGCTGGAGGCGCTTTGCCGGCGCGAGCTGGGCTATTCGCGGGAGGAGTTCTGGCATACGCCCTACGGGCATACTCTTCAGCTTTTGAGCACCGTCCACGCCATCAAAAACCCGGATGCCGTGCGGTTCGACGAGAGCAGCCGGCAGGTGCGCGAGCATCTGGCCGCCCGCCGCCGCGCCGCGCGCAACAGCCAACCCGCCCCGCGCTTCTAACCATGTCTTTTGGCCCATCCATCAAGGCGAGCATCGGAGCTGACACGTCTCAGCTCAAGGAGGACGCTGGCAAAGCCGAGGGCATCATCGGCAACTTTGCGGAGCGCACGAAGGACTTCCTCGGCGAGGTCGGCACGGGTATCCTCAAGGCGTTTTCGCTTCAGTTCGCAGCCGAGAAGGTCGGGGAGTTTTTCAAGGAGATTTACCAAGGCGCGACGCGGCTCTCCCAGCTCTCGCGCGAGCTGGGCGTGAGCACGCAGGCGTTGCAGGCGTTCAAGAACATCGTTGAGCACACCGGCGCGGATACGGAGCACCTTCAGCAGGTCTGGGAAAAGGCGCGCGACTCGCTCGACGAGCTGCGCGCGGGCAGCGCGGGGGCGGAGAAAAACTTTGCCGCGCTCGGCCTGTCCGCCGCCGATTTCATCGGGCTTGATTTGGAGGGGTCGCTTGAACTCATCGCCAAGGCGTGGGTAGAGAACAAAAACGAGGCCGGCGCGTATGACGCGGTGATCTCCATCCTCGGCAAGCGCAACGTGCCGCAGCTCATGGAGGCATTGGAGAAACTCGGCGAGGAAGGCTTCGCCAAGGCCAAGGAGGATGCAGATGGGTTTTTTGAGAGCATCGGGCCGGGTGCGCTCTCGGCGTTCGACGCGATCAAGAAAGGCGGGCGTGAGACGCTAGAATTTCTGGAGCACGCCTTCGCCAACACCTTCGGGCACATTGTCAGCGGCCTAACAGTCCTGCTCAGAACGGTCAATTACATGAGGCAAGGGGCCGGTATGTTCGACGCGTTCCAACTAGCGACTTATGACGAGGCCAAACAGCTCCAAGGTGAGTCCGACAAGCGGGAGTCTGAGGGAGCCGCTGCCGCCGCCGCGCAAAAGATCGCGGCCGAAGAGAAGCAGGCTGAGCAGGCGTCAAAAGACCGGCTCGCCAACATCGAGCGCATCGCCAAATACGAGGCCGCCGGCCAAGACCGCAACGGCAAGGACATCGCCGAGGCCAACAAGCTTATCGCGCTCCGTGAAATGATGAACGACGAGGATGAGACGGAGCTAGGCCGCGCCGCCGCCAAGGTGGAATACGAGAAAGCCTACCTGCACGTCTTGGAACGCGTCGGCGAGCTTCAGCGCGAGATGGAGCGTGCGGCCCCGGCGTTTCAGGCTGAAACCTACGGCGTGGGGCAAGCGGCGGAAGCCGTTGCCACGACCCCGCGCGAGAGCAGCGGCTCGCTCTCCCAAATCCACGCTGACCTGCTCGGCATTTCCAACCAGCTCCGCAACGCCGGCCTGCTCTGACCATGCCCACCCCGACCCTCATCTACACGGACGGCGACTTCACCGTCTTTGAGCAGGTGGACGGCAAGCGGCCCTGCTTCCCGTTCCTCGAAAGCCCGTCGCCCGACCGCTACGCAAAATGCACGGAGCGCGACATCGAGGGCGCGACCGGCTCCTATGCCTCGCGCGTGCCCACGCGCACGAGCTACACCAACCTGCTGCTGCGCTCGGAGACGCTGGACAACGCCTCGTGGACGAAAACAAACGCGACGGTGACGGCAGACGCCACGACCGCGCCGGACGGCAACGTGACGATGGACTTCGTGAAGGAGTCGAGCGCGACCGGGGCGCACGAAATCAGCCAAGCGGCGACGGTGGCGGCGAGCGCGTGCAACCTGTCCATCTTCGCGGCCCCTGCCGGCCGCAACTACCTGCGCTTGTTGTTCACCGACTCGGCGGCAACGGCGTTCTCCGCTTTCTTTGACCTGTCGCTGGGGCGCGTGTTCAGCAGCGGAACCGGCGTGACCGCCGCAATTCAAGCCTATGATGACGGCAATTATCGTTGCTCAATCCAGTTCACACCCGCCGCCGGCGCGGGCACGGCGAAGGCCACGATTTCAACGGACGGCGCGACCACGAGCTATGCCGGCAACACTTCGCTGGGGCTTTACCTGTGGGGCGCGGATCTGAAAAACGCGGCGAGCGCCGGCCCCTACATCGCCACGACCACCGTAACACGCGCCGTCTCGTCGCCGGATGTGGACATTGACGACGCGCTGCAATACCTCGTTTCCGAGACGACCCCGCGCATGGTCGAGGCTACTCTCATTCAGGTCACGCAGACCTTCGCCCGCATTCCGGCTCCGCAGGTCACTTATTCCAACTATGCCTTTTCTCGCCCCGTGATGGATGACCTGAAAAGCGGCACGACCTACGCCGTGAGCTTTGATGGTGGAGTGACCTCAAACCTATTCACGTCACGCAAGACCATCTCGTCAATCGAGGCTATCACCCTCGCCACGCAGACGACGACCAACAACGCCTCGGTGTTAAGCGGACGCACTGGGCTTTCGTTGGTGATCAAAATCGGTAGCACCACGGCAACGGTGGATTTTTCCGGCAACGCGGCGACCATTCAAGCCGCGATGGCGTCGGCATTTGGCACAACCGTTTCGGTTGTTGTCGGTGATTCATCCGTGAGCTTCTCCACGACAGGCACGGTGGTTTCAATCTCGCCGACCATAGCAAATTTCAATGTGACTGGTAGCGGCGGAAATTACACCGTGAGCGCCACTGGTGTTGCCACCGCCGCAACGAGCGTCATTGCGCCGGGAACCAACCCGAGTTCAAGGAACTTCGCCGTAACATCGCACGGCATGGCAGTTGGCCAACGCATCGCTTTTTGGAGCGGAGACGTGGTGGTGGCGCGCAGCATCATCCTGTCGGTGGCTGACGCGAACACATTTGCGGTGCGGCTGGCCGACGTGGACGGAGCCAACTTCACCGCATCGCATTGCGCCGTGACCAGCACCCGCTACATCAATGGCCTAAAATACTGCTCCTCCCGTATCACCCAGACATTCTATCTGGCCGGGGTTACGTCGGGCATCACGACGCCTGCGGACATCCCGCAGCCCGACGTGATTATGTCGGCCCAAGGCTGGCTCGACGCCATTG
>Ga0310813_10000763_pt1 | contig 19717 bp, 20 predicted proteins | sample YN3metagenome_FD_203086 | JGI IMG/M metagenome (GOLD analysis project Ga0310813, IMG submission 203086) | Soil microbial communities from experimental microcosm in Duke University, North Carolina, United States - YN3 | ecosystem: Engineered > Artificial ecosystem > Soil microcosm > Unclassified...
GGGGGCGTCGCGCCCGTCGACCAGGGCATCCACGGCAACCGGATCGGCTACGTGGGCTTCATCGGGGCGCTCTACGCGCTCTTCGGCGCGGGCTCCTTCTCGCTGGTGTTCCTCAACCTGCTGTCGTCCGTCGCCGAAGTGGCCCTGGCGCGGCTCGTCGCCCGAGAATTCCTCGACGACGAAGGAGCCTGGCTGGCGGCGCTCCTGGTCGCGCTGCTCCCGGTCCACGTCTTCTACGCGACGGAGGCCCATCCCGACCTGCCGGTCGCGGCGCTCACAACGCTTTCGGTCCTGCTCTTCCTGCGAGCCCGGAAGGCCGATAGCGCCGCCCTCTACCTGGCCTCGGGGCTCGCCCTGGGAAGCGCCCACCTGATGAAGGAGACGGCCTTCATGGGGCTGGCCGCGCTGGCCGTCCTCGGGGGGCGACCGCGCCGACAGTATCTTCACGCCGTGGCGGGCTTCGCCATCCTGGTCGCGTTCGAGATGCTCTTCTTCTGGGCGGCGGCCGGGGATCCGCTGCACCGCGTCCGCGGAACCGGGGCCCAGCAAGCCCAGATCATGAGCTCCGAGTTCTATCTGCGGACGGCGCCGACCTTCCGCCGCCTCGTCGTGGACGTGCCGGCGATGTTCCTCTGGCCGGGGGACGGGAACTTCGCGTACTTCGCGCTGCTGCCCCTGCTGGCCGTCGGGGGCACGGTCGAGGCCTGGAGGCGCCGCGACGTTTCGCTGCGCGGACCCGCGGGCTGGGCGCTCGGCCTCGTCGCGCTCCTGACCTTCTGGCCGGTGACGCTGCTGCCGTACCGGCCGGCGATGGTCGCGTTCCCGCGGATCTTCCTGGTGGCCGCCGTTCCCATGGCAATCCTGGCGGCCTCGTTCCTGCGACGGATCCCCGTCAAGGCCGCGGCGACGGTCTTCGCGGCGGCGGCGCTCCTGTCGATCGGCGCCGCCCTGGTGCTCCACGGCGACGGCCGGCGCGAGTCCGCGGGCGCCCGCCTCGCGCACGCGGCGACGCTGGACCTGCCCGTGGTCTCCGACCCGAGGACGATCGAGTTCCTGCGCCTCTACGACGGGTACCGCCCGGGTCGCGAGCTGCGCGCGTGGGACCGGCCGCTCCCGAAGCCGCACTACCGGGTGATCAACGGGATCTGGATCCGGAACATCCAGACGTGGAACGGCATTTCTCCGCCGCCCGGCTTCGAAGACCCGGGCGTCGCGCCTCTGCGGACGGAGATCATCCCGGGTCGACTGCGGCTGCGATCCCTCCTTCGAGGAAAGATCGAACGCGTCGGCGCCGAAGAGCTCCGGATTTACAAGATGCCCTGACGAGCGGACGTCGGGTATACTCCCTTCAACTTCGACCTCATGAACAGCGACGCCAGCCCTGTCAGCCCCGCCAGCACGGGGAATCCCGCGCTCCAAGGCCGTCGATTTCATACGGGCATGGCGATGGCGCTCCTGCTCACCGCCGTCATCGGCTTCGGACCGACCTATTTTTTCAAACCCGTGCACCCATCGCCGCCGCTGTCCCCGCTCCTGCATGTGCACGGCATGGTGTTTACGGCGTGGCTGGTCTTGCTCATCGTCCAAAGTGGATTGGTTCGGGCTGAGCGCGTCGATTTACACCGGCGCCTCGGACTCTTGGGGGCGCTGCTCGCGGCCGGCGTGGTTGTCCTTGGGTTCTCGGTGGCGATCTATGCCGCCCGCCGCGGAACGAGCGCCGACGGCATGACGCCGCTGGGGTTCATGATCTTCCCCTTCGGACAGATCTTGTTGTTCGGCGGCTTCGTTGGGGTGGGATTGTGGAAGCGTCGCCAACCTGAACTCCATCGTCGGCTCATCCTCGTTGGGACGATCTGCATGATGACGCCGGCCATCTCCCGCATGGTGGATAAGCGGTCGGTCCTCGCGATGTTCCTCACGGTGGGGTTCGTGATCATCGCCATGATCCATGACTGGCTGACGCGCCGCCGGGTCCATCCGGTCTATATCGTCGGCGGCCTGATCCTGCTGCTTTCCGGTCCGCTGCGCGCCGTGATTGGTAAGTCGGCCGCGTGGCAATCCTTCGCCCGCATGCTCGTGGGCTAGGGTCGTTCGGCGAGGCGCTTGAGGATCAGGCGCACGTAGTCGGGCTGGAGCTCGAACCCGAGGAAGCGGCGCCCGAGGCGGCGCGCCACCACCGCCGTCGTGCCGGATCCCAGGAAGGGATCCAGGACGAGGTCGCCCGGGCGGCTCGACGCCTCGACGATGCGCTCGACCAGCTTCTCGGGCTTCTGGTACGGGTGGGGGGTGTTCTCCGGCATCGACCAGAACGGCACGCAGAGGTCGATCCAGATGTTGGACGGGTGCGTCATCCGGTAGCGCGCCCCGTTCTCCTCGACCCAGTCCTTCGGCTTCCCGTTCACCCGGTAGGGCGCGATCACGGGCTTCTTCCACTTGACCAGGTTGAACGTGTAGTCGTCGCCCTTCGTGGCGAACCAGATGTCCTCCATGTTCTGCTTCCAGTTCCGCTTCGCCCCGCGGCCCTTCTCGCGGCGCCACGTGATGCGGTTCCGCACCGTGAAGTGGCGATCGAGCGCGGTCTGGATCCCTCCCGAGAAGGTCCAGTCGCAGCAGATGTAGATCGACCCGCCGGGCCGGAGGACCCGGGCGGCCTCCGCGATCCAGAGCTCGTGCCAGTCGGCGTCCGCGTCGTAGGGGGGATCGGCGACGATGAGGTCCGCCGCAGGGCTGAGCTTCAGCCCTTCCAGGGCATCGCCACAGTAGACCTGGTCGGGAAGGGCGTGGCCGTTCAGGCGGGGGACGGGAGCGCGGCGTTCGGCGTCGCTGAGAACCAGCGTGCGGTTCCGCGGCGCGGGCTTCTTCCCGGGCTTCGGGCTCCGGGCTTCAGGTTTCATCCCCAAATCCCGCCCTAGATGTTCTCCACGTTCAGAGAGCCCTTGCGGCGGAGACGAACGTGGTTGCGGATCATCTCCTTGACCTCGATCGGGTTTTCGATCCCGACCAGCTCCAGCCGCGGCTCCGTCTGATCGTGCGGCGCGATCACGGTGACGACGCCGACGTTAAAGATCCGCTGAATGACGTTCTGCCGGACGGCCACGTCATCCACCCGCACGAGCTCGATCTCGTTCAGGTTCCGCGAGAGGATGCCCGTCTCCTTGAAGAGCCGGTGGGTGGTGAGCCGATAGCGCGTCGACATCTTCTCGATCATCCAGGTCCAGAAGATGATCAGGACCGGGACGACGGCGGCGGCGACGAAGACCCACTTCGCAACGGGCCCCTGCCGCATCTGCTCCGAGAGCCGGAACCAGATGAGGATCAGGGCGGGGATCTCGAGGAACCAGAGGACCCACCAGTGGCCCTGCGCCTTGGCGGAGAAGCGGCCTTTCCAGAGCTCCTGCTCGGGCTCCAGGGCGACGTTGGCGACCGGCGGCTGGAGCGGGTGAACGGGGGCAGGGCCGGGCTGCAGCGCCGCACCGCACTTGTTGCAGAAGGCGCTGGCCTCCGGCAGGACCGCGTTGCACTTAGGACAGGACATATTCCCTTCGCACGCTGTAGCGGGCGAGCCGCTTCTCGAGAACATTATAGCCAATGCCCGCGCCCCGGAAGACGAGGATGGTGCCCTGAGGCGAAACTGTCACGGGCGGGTCGATGACGTCCTCCGCGTAGTACCGCTCGCTGGCGGAGATGTCGCCCGGGAGGGTGAAGTTGGGCAGCGTCGCCAGCGCGATGTTGTGCGCCCGGCCGATGCCGGTCTCCAGGAGCCCGCCGCACCAGACCGGGGCCTTGTGGGCCTTGGCCACGTTGTGGATCATCTTCGCGCTGTACGGCCCGCCCACGCGCGCCTGCTTGATGTTGATGATCCGGCAGGAGCCCAGCTCGAAGGCGCGGCGCGCGTCGTCGTACGAGCGGATCGACTCGTCCAGGCAGACCGGCGTCTTGATCTGCGCCTGCAGCTTCGCGTGGTCGACGTAGTCGTCGTAGCTCAGCGGCTGCTCGATCATCATGAGGTCGTAGGCGTCCAGCTTCTTCAGGTGCTCGACGTCCGACAGCGTGTAGGCCGAGTTCGCGTCCACGCTCAGCGGGACGGTGGGGAACTTCTTGCGCACCTCCGCGACGACGTCGACGTCCCAGCGGGGCTTGATCTTCAGCTTGATCCGCTGGTAGCCCTTCGACAGCGCCTGCTCCACGCGCTTGATCAGGTCGGGCACGGTGTCCTCGATGCCGAGGCTGACGCCGGTCGGGATCTCGGTCCGCTCGCCTCCCAGGATCTGCCAGATCGGCTTGTTCTGAGCCTTGCCGAAGAGGTCCAGGACCGCCATCTCGATCCCGGCCTTGGCCATGTTGTGGCCGCGGACGAACGCGAAGAGTTCCGAGATCGGGCCGGGCGCGACGATCTCCTGCCCCTTGAGGCGGGGCGCGAGGAAGTCGCGGATGATGTGCCAGGCGGTCTGCACCGTCTCGTAGCTGTAGCGGGGCGCCGCCGAGGCGGGGACCTCCCCGTAGCCGACGATCCCGCCCGATTCCGCGCGGACGATCAGGACTTCGTGGTCGTAGACGCGGCCGAAGCTCGTCTCGAAAAAGTGGACGAGCGGGAGCTTGAGGTGCAGCAGTTCGATTCGGTCGATCTTCATCGGACCTTGTATCCCTTCTCCAGGAGGTAGAAACTGCGGCGGCGGCCCACCTCCGGGATGGTCGCGAAGCCGTGCACGACGTAGCCCTTCTTGAAGCTCTCGACGAAGGCTTCCCGCGACGCCTCGCGCCAGCGCTGGGCGAGCGTCAGGTCGTCCTTCTTGAGCGCGTCGATGTCGTCCGGGATCTCAATCGCCAGGCGGCGGTCCCGGCGCTTCGTCCGGACCTCCACGGGCTCCCGCCAGCCTGCCTCGCCGACGCGCGTCTCGAGCGCGGCCGGGTAGGCCTTCAGGTCGTAGGCCTGCCGCTTCCCGCCGATGCGGTCCTTCACCCGGCGGGAGGCGATCCACCACTCCGGGGTGAAGCGGTCGGTCTCGAGCCCGGCGTTGAACTGGCTGCCCGAGCCCGGGTAGATGTTCACCGCGTACTCCCGGATGACGCAGCCCAGCTTTTCGATGTTCAGGTACGCGTTCCGGCTCTGGAGGGGATCGAAGGTCCAGACGACCAGGTCGATCCCCTGCTTCAGCACGTACTCGCGCTGCTTGAGCTTCATGGTATAGCCGATGCCCGAATCCTGGTAGCCGGGCATGACGCCGAGCATGCGCGAGTAATGAAAGACTTTGCCTTCCTTATAGCCGGGGACGCCGAAGCAGAAGCTGGTCATCTTCTTGCCATCGAAGGCGCCGAACACGTGGCCGCCGTTCTTCTGCATGACGACCAGCTCGTTGAGCGGGATGATCTCCCGGTCGGGGAAGTGCCAGACGACCTTCTGGACGTTCTCCGCCTCGAGGTACTCCTCGGAAGTCGCGAGTTTGCGAATTTCCATAGTCGGTAATGAAGATAGTCCTCGGGAGTTCCTACGAACAGAAAAAAGTCTTTGCCCGGACGGGGCGGCCCGGCCGGAACCTCTTTATCTCAAAGCGGTTGCAGTCGAATTGTGACGATCCGTGCCGTGACCGGAAGATCGCCCCGTTCCCCCAATTCCGGTAGAATCCTGCCGTGCGGGACCGCATCAAGATCATCGTGAACCCGGTTTCCGGGCGGGGCAAGGCCCTGCGCCTGGCGGAATCGGTCACCGAGCTCCTCCGCCGCCAGGGCTGCAGCGTGGACCTCCAGCTGACCCAGAAGGGGGGCGACGCCCGGAAGTTCGCCGCCGACTCCGCCGGCTTCGCCGCCCTCGCGGCCACCGGCGGCGACGGGACGGTCAACGAAGTCCTGAACGGGATGCCGACGGACGCGGCTCCCGCGCTCGCCATGCTGCCCAGCGGGACCGCGAACGTCTTCGCCAAAGAGCTCCGCCTGCCCCGCAGCGCCCAGGGCTTGGCGCGGATCCTGCGCGAGGGCCGGGAGGTGTCCTGGGACCTGGGGGTGGAGCGGATCGGCGGCCGCAAGTTCCTGCTCTTCGCGAGCGCCGGCTACGACGCCCACGTCGTCCACATCTTCCACGCGGCCCGGACGGGCCCGATCCAGATGTGGCAGTACGTCTACTGGGGGATCAAGAGCATCCTGCACTTCGAGGTCCCCCGCATCACGGTCGAGATCGACGGCGCCCGCGTGACCACGGAGGCCGCCTGGGTGACGATCTCGAACGTCCCCAGCTACGGCGGCCCGCTGGTCTTCACCCCCCGCGCCCGACCGGACAACAAGACCTTCGAGGTCATGATCCAGCACGCCCGGCAGCGGCGGGACATCGTCCGCCTGTTCTGGGCGGCGATCCTGGGCTGGGCGGGCATCCCGTACCCGATGCACGACGTGACCTTCCACACGGCCCGCCGGGTGCGCCTGACCTCGACGGACGGCCGGCCCGTGCCGCTCCAGATGGACGGCGACCCCGCGGGGAGCCTGCCGGCGGATCTGGACGTGGTCCCGGGCGGCGTCCGCGTTCTAACTCCGCAGTAACGTTTCGCCCCTCGTCCGCATCATCTCTAAAGATGAACGACGGATTCTTCGAGCGTCGTATGGCGGGCGTCGTCGACCGGCTGACCCGGGCCGGCTACAGCGACACGTTCCGGGGCGAAGCCGGCGGCGTGCGCGCGCTGAAGGCGGACCACGTCCACCGTCCCGAGGACCTCGAGATCGATTCGATCGACCGCTTCGAAGGCATTTCCGATCCGCAGGACGAAGCGATCGTCCTGGCACTCCACTCCCGCACCGACGGCTGCCGCGGAACCTACACCCTCCCGTACGGCAAGAACATGCCGAGCGTCGACGGGGAGCTGCTCAAGCGCATTCCCGACGGACGGAACCGCGAATAGCGAATCGCGGCAGAACAATCACCCTCCCCCTGGCCCCTCCCTCCCGCCTTCACCCCTGTAGGAGAGGCTACGGCGGGCAAGCTCCGGGAGGGGAGACGAGCGCCTTCCCCCGGGGAAGGGACGGCATGGGAACCCCTCTTCCGCGATTCGCTATTCGCGATTCGGCTCTCTAGCCCTCAGAATCATCATGCTCGAAGGGCAGGGGCTCGGTGGGCCGACGCTTGGCGCGCTTCGGCGCTTCGGCCACGTCCTCGGGCTCGGGTCCGACGGGGCCGCCGCGGGGCTGCGGGCTGACCTTCCGCTGGCGAAGCTTGGTCTTGCTTTCCTTCGTGGCCGGACGGCGTTGACCGTGGAGCAGCTCGTTGGTGTCGGGCCCCGGAGTGATGTCAAAGAGAGCCTCGCCCTGCTGCTCGATGCGTTCGGCATCGGCCCTCGCCTGTCCCACCCGGGACACCCGCTCCTCCTTGCCCCCCATCGCCTGAAGGTGGCCTTCAGGCTCGGCCGTCTCGGACTGGCGTCGACGCGGTTTCTTCATAGCAGCCCCTTTCGGTTCCCTTATAGATGAATCGCAACCCGGGGACACCGTTACGCGAGGCCATTCGAGCGGCGCTTCGTAAGGAGTCGTAACAATTCCCGCGGCTCCGGCTCTATACCGCCGACCGTGCCCCAGTGGGACGGTTGTGGGAGACGGGGGATGCCGAACGCAACGAGATTTTCCCATCCCCCCAGCCCCCCAAAAACAGTCCCGATTGAATGTCGAATGGAGGAAACGCTCATGACCACATCGAGTTTGTGCCGAGGGTCCTGGATCGCGATGGTCGCCCTGACGTCGATCTTCGCGGGATGTTCCAGCGACAGCGCCGATCACCAGTCCTCGGGGACCACGGGCTATCGCGACAGCGACAAGTCCACCACGGCCCACGAGACGACGGTGGAGATCAACTCGCAGCACCAGTTTATGCCGCGCGAGATCTCGATCCGGACAGGAGAGACGATCCTTTGGAAGAACAACTCCGGCGACACCCACACGGTGACGTGCGATCCGACGAAGGTCACGAACCGCGACGACGTCGTGATGCCCACGGGCGCCAAGGCCTTCCACTCCGGCGAGCTCCGGCCCGGGAAGACCTACAAGCAGACCTTCAACACCGCGGGGACGTATCGCTACGTCTGCGTCATGCACGAGCGCGACGGCATGACGGGGACGATCACGGTGCGGCCGATGGAGCCGCAGACACGCTAACGAGAGAGTAAGCAGGCCTGTGTCGTTTGGGGGCGGGGCGTCTCGAAGTTTGAGACACCCGCCCCCTTTTTTATTCTAGAGCCCGTGCTGCTCCATCTTCTTGCGGAGCGTCATGCGGTTGATGCCCAGCAGCTCGGACGCCTTCACCTGGTTGAAGCCCGTCTGTTCGAGCACGCGGCGCAGCAGCGCCTTCTCCCAGCGGGCCTCGACGAGGCGGTAGAGATCGCCCGGCTGCCCCTGCTGGACCAGCTTCTCCACGAGCTCGCGGATCCGCGCTTCCAGGTCCGACTCGCCCAGGGGACGGGGGGACGTCACCGTCTCGGGCAGGTGCTCGGGGCGGACCGGATTGCCGCGCGCGAGCACGACGCCCCGCTCGATGGCGTTGCGCAGCTCCCGCACGTTCCCGGGCCAGGAGTGGTTCTTGAGGAGCTCCAGCGCGTCGCTCGTCACGCCCGCGCCGCGGGCCAGGTCCAGGTAGTGCGCCACCAGCAGCGGGACGTCCTCGCGGCGCTCGCGGAGCGGCGGGATGTCGATCCGGACGACGTTGAGCCGGAAGTAGAGATCCTCGCGGAAGCGGCCCTCGCGGACCCGCTCCTCCAGGTTCTGGTTTGTGGCCGACACGATCCGGACGTCGACCGAGACCGGCTCGGTCCCGCCCACGCGCTCGAACTTCCGTTCCTCGAGGAAGCGCAGCAGCTTCACCTGCGCGGCGAGCGAGATCTCGCCCACCTCGTCCAGGAACACGGTCCCGCCGCCCGCGACCTCGAACTTGCCCGGCTTCTGGCGGATCGCTCCCGTAAAGGCGCCCTTCTCGTGGCCGAAGAGCTCGCTCTCGAGGAGCGTTTCGGGGATCGACGCGCAGTTGATCGCCTCGAAGGGACCGCTCGAACGGCCGCTGTTGTAGTGCACCGCGCGGGCCAGCAGCTCCTTGCCGGTGCCGCTCTCGCCCATCAGGAGCACCGTCGCCTCGCTGCCCGCGACCGCCGCCACCTTCTTGAAGACCTCCTGCATCACCGGCGACTTGCCGACGATGCCGGTCGCGTTGGACTGCTTCCGCAGGGCCTCCACTTCGCGGCTCAGCCCCGCGCCCTTGATGGACGCCTGGATCAGCGCCCGCGCCTGGTCGAGCTCCACGGGCTTCGAGAGGTACTCCACCGCGCCCAGCTTCATCGCCCGCACCGCCGTGTCCAGCGTGCCGTGGGCCGTGATGACCACGTACTTCGCGCGAGGCGCCACGCGGCGGACTTCCTCGATCGCCGTCAGCCCGTCCATGCCGGGCAGCTTCACGTCCATGAAGACGAGCTCGGGCTGCTCCGCCTTGGCGATCTCGATGCCCTTCTCGGCCGTCGGGGCGAAGAGGAAGGCGTGGCCGAGACTCTCGACCAGCTTCCGGAAGATCCAGATGATGGACTCTTCGTCGTCGACGACCAGCACTTTAGCCATGCGGCAGCTCAATCCAGAACGTGGTCCCGCCCGGCGCCGAGTCGTAGCCGATCGCGCCGCCGTGATCCTCGACGATGCGCTTCGTCAGCGCCAGGCCCAGGCCCACGCCGTCCTGTTTCGTGGTCACGAACGGCTCGAACACCTTCGACCCGATCTCGGCCGGCACGCCGATCCCCGCGTCGGTCACCGAGAAGCGGATCCGCCCGTCGCGCGGGGCCACGCCCACGCGCAGCGGCCCTCCCGACGGCATCGCCTGCGCGCCGTTGAGGACCAGGTTCATGACGCAGCGCTTGAAGCGGGCGACGTCCACCTGCACGTCCGGAACGGGCGCGTAGGCCTTCTCGACCCGGACTCCCAGGTGTTCCAGGCGGCGGCGCATGAGTTCTAGCACGTCGTTCACGACGCTGTCCAGCTTGACGGGCTCCTTGCGCAGCGGCTGCGAGGCGCCCGTCAGCTCCGCGGCGATCAGCTCCAGCCGCTCGATCTCGCGAAGGATCAGGTCGAAGGACTCGGTCTCCTTGCCGCCCTCGCGGAGCATCTGCACGGTCATCTTCATCGACGAGAGGGGATTGCGGATCTCGTGGGCGACTCCGGCGGCCATCTGGCCCATGACGCCCAGGCGCTCGGCGCGACGGACCTCGGCCAGCATGCGGTTCATCGCCTCGACCAGGTGGTCCAGCTCGGCGCCTCCGCCCACGCGCGCGACGTCTCCCTTCGGCTGCGACTTCGCCTGCGCCGCGAGCCGTTCGAGCGGCCGCGCAAGCGTCCCTGCGGTCAGCAGGCCGAGGACGAGGACCAGTGCCAGGCCTAGCGCCGCGACGCCCGCCAGCGGCAGGATCGCGTTGCGCTTCTCGGCCGAGACCACCTCCGCCTTGTAGGTCAGGATGAGCTCGTGCTCGGGGCCCATCCGGGCGCGGGTGACGTAGTCGCCATCCACCGGGGTGCCCGGGGCGTCCTCCCTCACGGACTCGGCGCCGTTGATCTGCTTGATGTAGTCGCGCACCATCGGGGTCAGCATGAGGGGCTTGGGCGCGAGCAGCTGGGCGAGACGCTCCGTCTGGAGCTGCAGCCGGTGCTCCACGGCGTTGCCGATCAGCAGCGTGGAAAGGACAGTCATCGCGACGAAGACAAACAGGAAGAGCGCGAGGAAGGAGAGCAGGATCCGGCGGCGAATGCCCATTCCCACCCACTATAGGGGATCCCCGGGAAAAGAAAAAGCCCCCGGGATCGGGGATCCCGGGGGCGTGCGTTACGGAATTGGGACTACTTGGCGTCCTTCTCGATCTTGAAGGTGGCCTGGTTGCGCTTCCACCAGATTTCCCATTCCTTGCTGGTGACCCACTTCTCTTTCGTGATGACCTGCATGGCCTTGATGGTCGCGGGCAGCACGTCCTGGGCGAGCTTCAGCTTCTTGTCGTCCCCGCCGCCGCCCGGGACGCCGGGCGCGCCGTAGCCGCCACCGCCGCCGCTCTTGGCGCCGTCCTTGATCTTCTCGTACTTCTTCATGACGTCCATGATCAGCTCGATGGAGCCGACCGTGCGGATCTCGGCGGCCGAGAGCAGGGCCGCGCTGGCCACCGTGGAGTCCTTGTCCTCGAAGTAGCGGTGGATCGTGGGAAGGGCGGTCTCGTCGTCGAGCTTGCCCAGCGCCTGGAAGATCGCCTCGCAAACCTTGGGCTCCTTGGCGTTCATGTTCAGGCCGGCCAGGAGCATCGGGGTGACGATCTTCTTGTAGTCGGTGAAGCCGCCCAGCCCGAGCGCTGCCGACTTGCGGACGGGCTCCGCGTCGGCCCCGAGCAGGTTGCCGAGCATGCCCGCGGTCTTCTCCGACTTCGTGGCCGCCAGCTCCGTCACCGCCGTGGCGCGGGCGGGAGCGGACGGGTTGTTCATTCCCTTCTTGAAGCGGTGGATCGCTTCTTCAACTTCCTTGTCGTCGCCGGCCCAGGCCGAGATCAGGCCCGCGCACAGGAATCCGAGGGTCAGCAAGGCTTTCGACATCGTCCTACCTCCGCATGGTCCGTCGCAACCCATTATGGGTAACCCTTATAAAGTACCCGCGGGTGCGGAAAAAGTACAGGGCTTACTCCGGATCCTTGAAAGATCCCTTGTTCTTGCGCCACCAGTCGTTGGCGGCCCGGAGATCCTTGAAGTTCTCGCCCGTGATCTTGCCAAGGGCCGATTCCACCGCGGGCGTCAGCTCCCGCTTCCGCTTGATCTGCTCATCCTGCATGCTCTGGCCGACGCCGCCGGCGCCCGTCAGGCCGCCGCCGCCCACGCCGCCGATCCCGCCGCCGCCGCCGCCCTTGCCGGGCTGCTCTTCCCGGATCCCCTCGAGCTCCTTCCAGAGCCCGAGCAGGGGATCGATCGCTTCCTTGCTCCGGATCTTCGCGCAGCTGTCGACGGCTTCCTTCGCCGCGTCGACTTCCTTGTCGCGGAACAGGTTGCTGAGCTTGGGGATGATGCCCTTGAACTCGGTGTCCCCGGCGTAGCGGATGCACTTCACCTTGCTTTCCTTGTCCCGCAGGCTGCCGGCGGCGCCGACCAGCGCCTCGGCGGCATCCTTGTCCTTCTTGTACTTGCCGATCATCTCGGCGGCCGCGATGGTGACCTCGCCGCCCTTGCTGAGGTAGGACTTCAGCTCGGTCAGGACCTTCGGGTGCTGAAGGCTGCCGAGGCTTTCGATGGCGCCCGCCATGTCCTTCTCGGTCTTGCAGGTCTTGAGCTGCTTCTTGAAATCGGCGATCTTGGCCTTCGCCTCTTCTTCCTTTTTCTTGGCGTCGTCATCGTTCTGGGCCATGGCCGCCGAGGCAAGGATCAGCCAGAACGCCGCAGTCTTACCCAGCATGGTCTCAGCTCCTGATTCGTCGATCCGAAACCCAGTCCCCGGAAAATTCTTTCAGCGGCGCGACGGCCCCACCGGCGACGGCGGTCCCAGCGGAACCACGGTCGGCGGCGTCGGAGGCACCACCTGCGAGGCGGTCGCGGCGGGCAGGATATACCCGGCCACGCCTCCGAAGGGCCCCGGCGTGCAGGCGCCCCAGGATCCGTAGCGCCACGCCCAACGCTCCCGCTCCTCGAGTTTCCGCTTCTCGATCTCGAGCCGCTCCCGCTCCAGCCCGATCTTCGTCATCTCCTGCTCGTGGCGCTGATCGCCTTCGCGGCGAAGCTGCGCCAGCCGGTCGCTTTCGATCCGCGCCACGGTTTCCTGCTCCAGGACCCGGTCCGCGCTGTCCTTCATCATCCAGCGGCCGCCGACCTTGACGTAGCCGCGCGCGGTCATCAGGTCGTCCCCCGTGAGCCAGAGGCCGTTGACCTTCTCATAGCCCAGCGCCTTGCGGGCCTCGGCCTGGTCGGGATCGAGCACGATCACCTTGCGATACAGCTCCGACGCCCGGCCGCTCAGCCCCTTGTCGCGGGCCCAGGCGGCGAGCTCCATCATGCTCTTCGCGTCCGTCGCGGTCCGAAGCTTCTGCTGGAACTGGCTCAGGACGTCCTCTCCGTTGCGGCTGATGGACCGGACGTCGACCTTCTTGAAGGTCATGGTGCCGAAATCCATCTCGACGACCACCCGGTCTCCGTCTTCCCGAACGATGCCGCTGAAAGCGGACCCGTTCTTGAGCACCACCTCGTCGGCCAGGGCCGCCGACGCGAGCGCCAGAGACAGGAGAAGGGTTCTCATGGTAGTCATCACCGATAACGAAGGAACTTCCCTACTATATTCACTCCCCGGCAGGCGTTGCCCCTTACCTGAATTGTAACGCAACAGGGGGGTGGAAAGTACACCGGATTTGCAAACCCCAGGGTCCCCTGCCGCCCCCTCTCCTAGGACGCCGCAAGGGGCGGAAAGGTTCCCCTCAGGAGCGGCGCCGATGGTGGTCCAGGATCTCCCGGGACGCCTGCGAGGCCCGCTCGAAGTCCGACTCCGACAGCTCCTCGCGGCCGTAGCGGGCGCGGCTGAAGAGCTCCGTCAGCTCGAGCGCCGCGCCGGCCGGCGCCAGGGTGCCCGCATACTCCCGCGGCGTCTGGAACGAACGCCGGCGGCGGCCCCAGCGGGCCAGCTGCTCCGTCGTGCGGCAGTAGAGCTTGACGATGCGCACGCTCCAAGGCTTCTCGGTGGGCGTTCGCTCGACGAAGGACCCGTCCGTCACCGGCTGCGAACGCCGGCGCGCGGGAACGTGGGCGACCAGCTTCACGTCTTCGCTCGACTCCGCCGAGCCGCCTCCCAGGCGCAGCGCCAGGTAGAAGGCGATGGCCGAGCCCACGGCTAGGAACAGCAGGTTCCCGAGGAGACCGGCCAGCTTGTCCGGTGGAATCGTCACGGACGCCGCGCGGGCGAGCCTCGCATAAGGCGCCGCGGGGAAGACCACGAACCAGCCCGCGAGCACGGCGAAGATCGCCAGCGCCTGGAGCGCGCCTCGCGCGAGGATCGGGCCCGCCGGCGGCAGGCTCTCCACCGGATACTCCGTCAGCTTCCGGGCCGCATGGTCGACCACGAGGAAAAACGCCAGGAGTCCTCCCAGCAGCGTCGCCGAGACCGCGGCGCCCGTCCCGCCGGCCAGGATCGACGCCACTGTGAGGGCGAACGCGTTGACCAGAGTCCCGAGATAGCCCCGACCGAAGCCGGCCAGGAGCAGGAAGACGGCCTGCAAGCCCTGGAGGATCACCAGGCCCCGTTCGCCCGCGGCGCGATGGCCCACCAAAAGCCCCAGGCCGAGGAGAAGCAGGATGGCGCCGTACACGATGCCCGCGGCCGAGCGCACCCGGCCCCGGACGTGGGCGTCCACCAGTCCGGCGAGGCGTTCGTGGATCGACGCGCCCCCCAGCGCCGCCGCGCCCAGCAGCAGCGGAGGCCAGAGCAGGAAGAGCAGCGACGTCGCGCGCTCGGACTTCCAGGCGAGGATCGACCCGTAGACCGCGCCGAGCGACAGGAGGAAGAGCGCGAGCAGGCGGGCCCGCAGGAGATCGTTCGGCTGCCGCCTCATGGCGACCATCCCCCGCCCAGCGCCGCCGCCAGGTCGTCGGACTCCTCGAGGATGCGGACGGGAACTCCACGGGAGCGGAGGAAGAACATCAGCTCCCGACCTTTTTCCACGATCTCGGCCCGGGGCGGCGGCCAGCCCGAAATGGCCGGGAATGAGAAGTTGTTCACCAGGAGCATCGCCACGCGCACGCCGCGGCTGCGGAACGCCTCGATCAAACCGCCGCTCGCCGCCAGGTCCAGGAAGAGGGTCCCGGAGACGATGACGACGGTCGATGAAGGCGGCACCTGGGGCAGGGTCTGGAGCACGACTTCCTCCAGGGGCGTCGTGCCGTCGAGGTTCGCGCGGATGAGCTCGTAGAGCGCGAAGGTCAGATGGTTCTCGCCCCGGCCCGGCGGCACGTGGAACGGCGCCACGCCCATGCCGGCCACCTGCACGAAGCCGCCCGAGCGCGTCGCCGACCAGATCAGCGACGCCGCCGTGCGCAGGACGTACTCGAGCGTCGATTTCCGGCCCATGCCCGCCCGGTGGCGACGGTCGAGGTCGAGGATCACCGTGAAGTAGGGCGCGAGATCGACTTCGACTTCCTTCACCATGAGGGCGCCACGACGCGCCGTCGCGGGCCAGTGGACCCGGCGGAGGTCGTCGCCCGCGCGGTACTCCCTCACCCCCATCGGGATCAGGCTCTGTCCCGACCGGCCGGCCGAGCTCTCGTGCGGAATCAGCGTCGAGCGCGCCCCCAGCTCCGACAGACCGGCGACGTCGTAGACCTGCGGGAAGACGGCGAACTCGTCGACGACGGGCAGCGACGTCGCCGCGTGGAACAACCCCGCCGGATCGCTCGACACGATCCGGATCGGGCCCACGTGGTGGGTGCCCCATTGGCGCGAGCAGTAGGACACGTACTTCAGGCGCCGCTCCAGTCCCGGCTCCAGGGGCCCGGGTTCCAGCATGCGCTGTTCGACCGTGATGGACGGGCCGAACTCGTCGACCACCTCGATCATCCTCGCTCCGCGCTCGCCGCGAACCGCAATCTCCACCGGGACCTCGTCGCCTTCGAACGCGCTCGGATAGAGTTCGCGGCGGGCCGTGATCCCCAACAGCGAGCGCTGCGCGAGGATCCAGGAGACGGCGAGCAGGCCGATCCACGCGACCGCCAGCGCCAGGAAGGCGGGCAGCCGGAGCGCCACGCCGAGCAGCGCCAGCACGACAATCACGCAGAGGAGGAACGTGCGGTAGAGCGTGGACCTCGAGGGCTCCAAGGCTACACCGGCTCGAAGTCGACCGGGATGTCGACCTCGTGGAGCGCCGCGTCGATCACGCGAGCGCCGTCGACGCCCTGGACTCGGGAGCGGGACTTCACCACGATGCGGTGCGCCAGGACCGCGGGGGCCAGATGCTTGACGTGGTCGGGCGTGACGAACGGGGCACCCTGGATCACCGCGAGCCCCTGGGCGGCGCGCATCAGCGCCAGACCGCCGCGCGGGCTCGCGCCGAACTGCGCGTGCTCATCCTGCCGCGTCCTGGCGAGCAGCTGCTGGATGTAGCGCAGGATCGACGGATGGACGTAGACGTGGGCCACGTTGCGCTGCACTTCCAGCAGGCGCGCGGCCTCGACCACGGGCTGCAGGGAGTCGATCGGGTGCCGCTCCTTCTGGGCGGCCATCATGTCCACCTCGGTCGCCTCGTCGGGGTACCCGAGCGAGAGGCGCAGGAGGAAGCGGTCGAGCTGCGCTTCCGGCAGCGGGAAGGTGCCGGCCAACTCGATCGGGTTCTGGGTCGCGATCAGGAAGAACGGGTCGGGAAGCGGATGGCTCGTGCCGTCCACGGTCACCTGCCGCTCCTCCATCGCCTCGAGCAGCGCCGACTGGGTCCGCGGGGTGGCGCGGTTGATCTCGTCGGCCAGCAGGATGTTGGCGAAGACGGGGCCGCGGCGGAACTCGAAGCTCTGGTCGCGCAGGTTGAAGATCGAGCTGCCCGTCACGTCGGAGGGGAGCAGGTCGGGGGTGCACTGGACGCGGCGGAAGTCGGCGCCGATGGATTTCGCCAGCGCCCGGGCGAGGATCGTCTTCCCGACGCCGGGGACGTCCTCGAGGAGGACGTGACCGCGGGCCAGGAGGGCCGCCGCCGCGGTTTCGACCGCCGCACGCTTGCCGAGGACGACGCGTTCGACGTTCTCGACGATCTGAAGGCCCACGGACTTGGCCATCAAAAGGAGTATGCCCCGTCGACCCCGGGATTGCAAAAGCTACCGAGGGTCCTTAAGATCCATCGTCCATGCCGCGCTTCTTTGTCGAAAAGATCACCCATCCGGCCGTGCTCTCGCCCGAAGAATCCCGCCACGCGCTCCGGGCGCTGCGGCTCGCCCCGGGGGACCGGGTGACCGTCTTCGACCCGCGCGAGGCTTGGAGCGGCGAGATCGAGTCGACCGCGGGGAAGGTGACGATCCGCCTCCTGGAGAAGCTGCCGGCGCCGACGCTCCCCCGGGTAGCGGTCGCCGCCGCGGCGCCGAAGGGCGCCCGGCTCGACTGGATGATCGAGAAGCTCGCGGAGCTGGGGGTGGCGGAGTTCATCCCGGTCCGCTTCGCCCGCAGCGTGGTCGAGCCCGGCGAGGGCAAGCGCCGGCGGCTGGAAAAGATCGCGCTGGCCGCGGCCAAGCAGTCGGGAGCGCCGATGCTGAAGATCGCCCCCGAGACGCCGGTCGAACAGCTGCCCGCCGACGCGTGGCTCGCGTCGCCGGGAGGCTCGGAACGTCCTCCGACCGGCGGGGGGCTGGTGGTGGTGGGGCCGGAAGGGGGCCTGACCCGCGAGGAGGAGGCGCGCTTCGCCCGCCGCTTCTCCCTCGGACCGACCATCCTCCGCATCGAGACCGCGGCGGTGGTGGCGGCGTCACGGCTGCTCTCATGAAGAAGCTCGCCGCGTTCGACCTGGTCATCCTGGGCTACATCGGGATCGTCACCGCGATCGTCCTGGCCTTCCGCCCGGAAGGCACGCTCGTCTACCTCGCCTATCACGTCGCGGCCGTCGGACTCATCGCGCTGCTCGTGACGGCCTACGAGCGCTTCGGCGGCCGCTTCTGGACCTTCTGCCGCTTCTGGTACGTGCTGTTCCTGTCGGGCGCGGCGTTCCGCGAGATGCACTACCTCATCCCGGACGTGCATCCCTTCGAGGACAACCGCTTCGATCGCGTTCTCGCGGCGCTCGACCGCCGCTGCTTCGGGAACGTGGACGGCTTCTTCCTCAACGGCTGGCCGCTCTTCATCGTCGATCTCCTGCACCTCTGCTACTGGTTCTACTTCCTGGCGACGATCATCCTGGGGGCGGCGCTCTACTCCCGGAAGGACTGGACGGCGCTGCGGCAGTACCTGGCCGTCGTGATGACCGGTCTCTTGGTTTCCTACCTGGGGTACTTCCTCGTGCCGGCGATCGGGCCGCATCATTTCTACGACCCGCGCCCGCCCCAGCTCGACGGCCTGCTTCTCGGGAAGTACCTGCACCAGGCGATCCTGGCGGCGGAATGGCGGATGCCCGATGCCTTCCCGAGCGGCCACGCGCTGCTCTCGATGATCGTGATCGTGATGTCGTGGCGCCTGCACCGGCCGACCTTCCGGGTGGTGCTGGGGCCCGCCCTGGGATGCGTCCTGGCGACAATGGCGCTGCGCTATCACTACGTGGTGGACGTGGTGGCGTCGGCGGCGCTCTTGCCGGGGGTGGTCTGCCTGGGCCTGGCCCTGAGCCGCCGCTGGGACCGAACTAGTAACGTTTCAACGACGTAGGAACGTTACTTCTTGTCTTCCTTGGGGGGCTCGACGGGCTTCGCCTCGGCGGACGGGGTCGCGGACGGAGCCGCCGCCGCGGGCTTCGGAGCCTCGGCGGGCTTGGCCTCCTCCTCGGACTCCTCGAACACCTCGTTCATCTCGATGCCGTCGACCTTCTTGCGAAGGATGTAGTAGATCATCGTCTGCTGCGAGATGAAGAAGCTCACCACGTAGCCCAGAGCCAGCCCCAGCGTGATCGCCAGCCAGAAGGTGACCAGGAAGCTCGCGATGTGGTGCGATTCCTTGGTAACGCCGCGGTTCACGTAGTCCACGCCGACCACGTGGTTCGCCAGGTTCTGCAGGCGGCCGTAGGGGTGCGGAGCCTTCACGACCGACACCGGATCCCAGGCGTACTTGCCGCAGCCCTCGTGCTCGGGCGAAAGGATCAGCGCCCAGGCGTCGTTCGCGACCTTGTGGAACTCGTCCTTCTTCCAGGTGCCCGACAGCTCGAAGCCTTCCGCGCCCGCCGCGATGCCCAGATGGCACATCGCAATCGCGAACAGGATGACGAAGCCGATGCACACGTAGCCGTACGCGGAGCTCACCATCTGGTACCAGACGTAGTGCCAGGGGCGCGAGTAAACGTAGCTGAAGCCGCGGCTAACCGCGTCGAAGCTGTCCGTTCCCTCCGCCGCCACCGCGGGGGCGAAGAGCGGGAGGCCCGTCACGGTGCCCACGCAGATGAGCGTCATGATGAAGCCCGAGAGCAGCGCCAGCGGGAGCAGCAGCGCCACGAGCGGCGCGCCGATCTTGGCGAAGTCCAGCACGCCGCCCACCAGGCCGCCGGCGTAGTTGCAGAGCGCGAAGAAGAAGAAGCCGATGACGCAGATCAGGGGCGCCCAGAAGAACGACCAGAACTTGCGGCGGGCGAACTGCAGCGCCTTGCGGGTCTCGATCCTTTCGCCGTCTTTGGCAATCTCGTAGGCCGCAATGCGCGCGATGGCGCCGCCGAAGTACGACCAGATCGTGAGGAACAGCAGCGCGCAGAGAACCGAGTACCCGATCTTGATGAGCGGGGCCGTCTTGTGGACGCCGTCGGGGACGTACTGCACCGGGGCGCCCGGCTTGACGGGCGGCACTTCCTTGAGCAGGGTCGTCTGTCCGTAGATGACCGTCCACGCGTCCCTCTGGGTGTTCCACCAGTGGTGCAGGACAAGGTCGCGCGGGGGCGTGACGGCGTGCCGGTTGAGCGAATTGCCCAGGGTGATCGTCAATCCGCCGCAGAGACAGATGGTGACGAAGATGCCCAGCAGGGCCAGGAAGCACTTGCGGAGGTCGAGGGCGACCATGAACCCGTTGAAGAGGTCGCGCCAGTCGCCCTTGAGCTCTCTCATTTCTTCGACTCCTTGT
>Ga0310813_10000765_pt1 | contig 19672 bp, 16 predicted proteins | sample YN3metagenome_FD_203086 | JGI IMG/M metagenome (GOLD analysis project Ga0310813, IMG submission 203086) | Soil microbial communities from experimental microcosm in Duke University, North Carolina, United States - YN3 | ecosystem: Engineered > Artificial ecosystem > Soil microcosm > Unclassified...
GCTTTGGGCAGCCATGGCTTGGGATCGAACTCCGCAATCATTGCGCGCAGCGGGCGCGATCGCGGTGGGTTTCACCGGTTTTATACTGGCAGGCGCAGCGCTGTTCGCAGCGCGTAATGGGCCCCCTTTGAACGGAACCTGGGGAGTGATGGACGCGCGCTGGACGGCATGGAAAGCCTTGGGTGATATGCCTGTTTCCACGTGGGTCGCATTGCGGCCAATGCTCGTGATTACGGCTATCTCGTTTGTGTTCTTCTCGATCGTAGCGCTCTACTTCATTTTCAAACAACACGCGAAACTCGCCGCCATTGCGCTCGCTGCATCGATGATTCCAGCCGGTCTGAGCATGGTAATAGGCGTTGCGAAGACCGCGCCGTATTTCTCACTCGCCGATGTCGCCCGTTATCTTAATCCACGGTTAGAAACAGGTGGCCACGCGATGTTCGAAGGGCCGCTGGACGACAGCAGCAGCCTTATTTTTTATCTCAATCGAAGATTCTTTTTTGTTAACCAAAATCCCCGGAAAGAAGCTCCGATCGGATCACCTGCCACCGACGTTTTTCTGAACGAACAAGCTGTTCTGAATAAATGGAGTGGACCTGACGCGGTTTACCTGATTGTGGAGCAAAGCCGTGCGGATTACTGGAAAAAACAACTTGTCAGCCGTTTTCACGTTTATCATCAGGTCACTTCATCGGGCACGTACGTCGTGCTAAGCAATCAGCTGTAGCGGAGGTTGATTCGTCGAAGCGTTAAGAGGTTAAAAAGGATTCTGTGCGTTTCTTGAAAAACTTCCGCGGTGGCTTAATATGGCCACTCGCTTTCCATTGAACCATTAACTGTTTAACGTTTTAACCTTAGCCATGTCGCAACATCGCAGTTTAAAAGGCGCCAGCACCATTGCAGCTAAACGCAATGTGTTGAAGCGCTTCGAGCGTGTCGAGCTTCTCAAGAAACGGAAACAGTGGAAGGACGGTCAGAGAGTGATCGGCCTGCCGAAGACAAAGCCCGACGTTTAGCATTCAGGTCATCCTGAGGGGAGCGAAGAGGTGAAGGATCCCGCAGATGGACCTCTGGATCTCGCCGCGGGATTCCTCGACTCCGCTCGGAATGACAGCTGGTATAACAGAGCGCCATGCGCCTTAATCGCTTCCTCGCCGCTGCCGGTATTGGATCGCGCCGACATTGCGACGAATTGATCGCTGCGGGCCGGGTCACAATCAATGGTAAAAGCTGCACCGATTTTAGCGTGCAACCCAGCGCGCGCGACCACGTCAAGGTGAATGGCAAACTTGTCCACGTCGCGCCGCCACTCACCATCATGTTGCACAAGCCCGCCGGATTCGTTTCGACCCGGAAAGATCCGCACGCGCGCGATACTGTTTTTGATTTGTTGCCGGCGAAATTTTCGCAGCTGTTCAATGTTGGCCGCCTGGACGCACAAACCGAAGGTCTGCTTCTTCTCAGCAATGACGGAGATCTCGCACAGCGCCTAACGCATCCACGTTACAAGATTGAGAAGGAATACGAAGCGACACTGGATCGTTCGTGGGATCCGGAACTGACGTCGAAATTGCTGCGCGGAATTTTTCTCGATGGTGAACGAGCAAAGATTGCACGACTTCACTCCGTATCGCCGCTCCGGCTGCGCGTTGTGCTGCGACAGGGAATCAATCGCCAGATTCGGCGTATGTTCGAAGCCGTTGGTTATCGCGTGAAAGAGCTCATCCGCGTTCGCATCGCCAATCTTCGGCTTGGCGACTTGCCGCGGGGTCATTGGCGCCCACTCACAAAGCGCGAACTGCAATCCCTGCAAGGGCGGGCTTCCACAGCACCGACGCGGCGTCGCAGCAACTCCGCACCACGCAATGAGACTTGATGATTGTAAAGCACTGATCACGGGCGCTTCGGCAGGTATCGGCCGTGAATTAGCACGTCAACTCGCCGGCCGTGCCCGCTCGATGATTTTGATCGCGCGGCGTGACGAAAGACTGATCGAACTGGCGGAAGAACTGCAACGAGAGCATCCCCGGCTTCTTGTTCACACTCGAAAAGTCGACCTCGCTGATCTTCAGCAGTTGCAAGGTTTTTTGGAGCAGCTTGATCGTGAGAAACTCGAAGTCGATCTCTTGATCAATAATGCGGGACTCGGCGATAGCGGTCCTTTTGCGGAGAGCGATCCCAATCGCAACAGGGAAATGACGGTCGTAAACGTCGAGGCGTTAACGTTGATTACTCGTCATTTCCTTCCGCAGATGATCGCAAAGCGGCGCGGCGCCATTCTCAACGTCAGTTCGTCGGCTGGCTTTCTGCCGATCCCCGGCTCCGCTGTTTACGCTGCTACGAAGGCGTATGTGACAAGTTTTTCTGAAGCGCTCAGAGCCGAGCTCAGCGGCACAGGCGTAAGCGTATGCGCGCTTTGCCCGGGTCCTGTCGTGACGGAATTTCAGCAAGTTGCCAAGCGGCAGGGAATGAAGCCCGACATCGGCCCACAGTTCATCGTTGTTACCGTTCAACAAGTGGTGCGCGACGCGCTCGCCGCACTCGAAGCAGATCGGCCGCTGGTTGTTCCGGGAGTCGCGATGAAGCTGTTGATGCTTCTCGTTCGATTAATGCCAATGCCAGTGCTGCGATGGGTGGCACGGATGTCACCGAGGTCACGCGGCGTTGTGTAGCAACAGCCTTGGCTGTACAGAATCGCATACAGAGCCTAACGATGAAACCAGTTGTGTTCGCTCGCGAACACCGGGTGAGTGACGAAAATCTCCGAGGCCTGCGAAAATACAACAATTGCGCCGAGCACGACGAGTGGCAAAGCGGTATCAATCCAGCGACTTTGTCGAAATCTTGGAGTTGCGACCGTGCACAAGCAGGAAATCCCGTAGACGTAACTCAGTGCAAAAGGAATGATCGCGCCGCTGAGCAACCGGCCTGATGTAAAATACGGATGCGAACGGGATGGATTAACGCAACTCCCAAAATCGAATTGAATCGAAAGGAATCCAAGGAAAGCGACTCCTGCTGCAAAAGTCAGAATCGCTACGGCAATGGCCTGCCGTTGGAATCCAGAAAGTGCAAATGGCTTTCTCAATCCGAGGACCGCTGCCGTGACAAACACCAGCGAAGAAACGACGTACAGCCAATCCGCTATTTGCCAATCGAACCGTCTGCCGTGCCACTCAACTTCGCCGCGCCAAAAAGTTGCAATTAAATCCGACCAGAAAACCCAAAGCCCGTAAGGGGTGAAAATCGGATGCTGCCACCACTGAATAAGCGGCTTCCGCGTCCAGTCCAGGTATGCGATTTTGGCGCTTGATCCGGTGACATCGCCAAACTCGAGTTTCAGCCAAACCATCCAACTGCAAATCGGGACGGCGGCGCATACGAGCAGTGCAGCAAGCGTGATTAAGCCCGCACGAGGACTTTGCCGAACAATCGGGGCAAGACTGGCAAAGATAATCACGATGGCAATGACAGTCAGCGGCAAGTTAGATAATTTGGTCAGGTAGGTGGAGGCAATTGCTACGCCTGTGATTGTTGCCAGCAATAAGCTCGGCGTGTCGGTTCGCATCCATTGCAAAACGCAAAGGAACAGCACGCCGAAACAAAGCGGCGACAACACGTCGTTGTTCATTGCGTAGAACACATTCTGCGGAATGAAAGCCACTAGTAGCGGCACGCCGATGCGCAGGTCGAGGCGCTCCCGCGCAATTGTTCGCGCAGCCACATAGCCCAGCCAAACCACGATCGACATGAGCGCGGCATTGAGGAACCGAATCCAATACAACGATTCGATGCCGACCAATCCAATCTGCTTCCCAATCCACCACCACAGGCCCGCAAGAGCATAATACAGCGGCGGCTGAGACGATTCGAAATTTATTTCGCTGCTCCATGCCGCTCGGGTTGCCGCAATCTCTGGTTCCACCTTCGACCACGACTCTTTCCATAGCGGTGTCGGAAATTTCCCATCTGGAAACCGCTCCGGCGGAGACAGGAACTCCGGCGAAGCATACGGAACAATCCAGTTCAGCGTTTCTTCTTTCAGCCGATCGAAGTCGCACGGAACCTGCGCATGCGAATATTGCGTGATCAGGTCGAAATGCAGGTCCTCATCAATGTTGCTGAAGAACGGAAATGCTGCTGAGAAAACGAAAACACGAAATCCAGCCGCGGCGCAGAGAAGCAGAATGAGAAGATGCTCATTCTTGAAACACTTTGATTCTGCAGGAGCCATGGAAATTGTGCTGCAAGGTTAAAGCGGCGCAGCAGCACTGCACTCCAAAAGAAAGCGGCGGTCGTATTCGGCCGCCGCTCTGAAACTTTCGAATCCTGCGAAAGTAGGAATTCTACGAGGATTTGTATTTAACCGAGCACCCGTACGGCTTCGTCTCCGGCGTCGCGACGGACTTGCCTGACAACGACTGATCCAGTGCCGCCTTGACGTAATTCGTGGAATTCGGGATGTCGGAAGGGTTTGGGGTGGCTTTGCTGTCGATTGCGCCGCGGTAAATGATTTTTCCTTCCGGACTGATGATCACCATGTTCGGCGTGTTCTTCGCCCCGTAAGCACGGCCTGCGTTGCCGTCGGGATCCAACAGCAGCGCTGTCTCATGTGTCTTCCACGAACTCGCGATCTTTTGTGCCTCTTCCGGCGTCAGGCTTCCTTCTGTGCCGGGCGCATTCGAATCGATCGTCAACCAGACCACGCCTTTGGCCGTGAACTCTTTCTGCAGGTTTTGCATGTTGCTGCTGCCGTAGTGCTTTTTCACGAACGGGCACTGCGGATTAAACCATTCGAGCACGACGTATTTGCCTTTGTAATGCGACAGCGAATGCGTCTTGCCATTGGCGTCTGGCAGCGAAAAATCCGGTGCAGCGCTGCCCACCGGCGGCGGCTCCATGGCAAACGCAGCCACAGCCATCAATGATGTAAAAAAGGTCAGTATGATTTTCATATTCATAGTTTCATTAGAAACATGGCTTCTGAGATAGTTCAAATTCCCGCGAGTAACATATTGGTAGGATTAACGCAGATGGTAGGGGCGGGACCGCCGGCGCGTCCTGTCGATTATCGGTCGAATTTTTCTGCCAAATGCCGAAGCCCGTTCACAAAATTCCGGTTCATTAGATCGACGAGCTGCGCCTCGAAGTTCGGGGCGATATCGAACGTCGATGACCATTCGACGTACGAACGATCACCGTCGGTAATCGGCAGTACACGTAATGTGGTGAGATGGTCATGCACCGGAACCGGCGAGCTGACAAACGTGTATGAATAAAAACGTTCGGCATCCGAGAGAGCGACGAGCACCTCCCGAAACACCTCTCCGTCTGTCTGGGTCAAAACCCGGACACATCCAACGCGGGTTGGATCGCCGCCATCCTCAATCGGGCTCGACTTTACAAACGGAAGCCATTCGGCCACCGCATCGAACCGTCGGATCGTCGCCCAAACTTTTTCAGCCGGCGCTTCCACCACACGACTCACGAACACCCGAGGCATTCCTAATTTTGTGAAGCGACCCTGCGCGCGACTGTCTCAAGTTTCTCCAGGACCATGCTTTTAGTGAGCACTTCCGGAAAAACAATTGGTTCTTCATTTTTCGCGGGATAAAGCACGTAGAGCGGAACCCCCGGGCGGCCGAACTGCTGCAATAATTTTGTGATCACTGGATCGCCGTTGGTCCAATCGGCTTTGAATTTCACAATCCCATGACGCTGAAACGCCTCTCGCACATCTCGAGCCTCAAGCACACTGGCTTCATTGAATTTGCAGGTGAGACACCAAGCCGCGGTAAAATCGACAAACACAGTCCGGCCTTGCTCCAGTTCGGTTTGCAGGCGTTCGGGCGTGAACAACTGCCAGTCACCTCGAATCTGCGAATCTGCGGAAGCAATCTTCGCCGACTGAAATTTGTCGCCGATAAAATAAGCACCGCTCCCGCCCACGAGTAGGAGCATTAGCGCGAGCACGATGATCCGCTTCACCGCTGGTGCTGTTGGCACAACGAACGCGCCTTTCATCCAGCAAGCGACACTGATCACGAGCAGGAAACAGCTCGCCCAAATAGCGCCTTCCAAGCCGCGTTGCGCGCCGACCACATAAAGTAGAAAGAGGAGCGTCGCTAACAACAGGAAGCCCATGAACTGTTTCACGTGCACCATCCAGACCCCGGGCCTTGGCAAAAAGCGCAGCCACGCAGGCTGTGCGCTCAAAAGCAGATACGGCGCGCTCATGCCCGCAGCGACGGCAATGAACATCACTAGAATGATCGCGGCTGATTGCGTGAAGGCGAAGCCGAGCGCGGTGCCGAGAAAGGGCGCCGTGCACGGCGTGGCCAGGATCGTCGCGAACACACCTTGAAAGAATGAGCCGAGCAGATCCTTGCGCTCGCTGGTCGACAGCAAATTGCGAGTAACCGACTGCGGCAGCGAAATTTCAAAAACCCCAAAGAGATTCAGGGCGAATACGAGCACAACGACGCTCAAAACGAGGACGAAATAAGGATTCGTGAACTGAAAACCGCCCCACGTTACATCTCGTCCGGCACCTTTAAGGACGATCAGCAGAACCGCCAGCGCGATAAACCAGGCAAAAATCCCAATGGTGAACGCAATTCCGCTCCGAAAAATTTTCTGGCGGCTTTGTCCCGCTTGTTGGACAAAGCCAAAAATCTTCAGCGAAATCACCGGCAACACACATGGCATCAAATTCAAAATGAGCCCGCCAAGAAATCCAAAGAGCAGAAACATGACGATTCCGTGCGCCGGCGCGGGACGACTCGCAGAAACAGCCGGCGCACTCGTGATCTGCCACGCCGCGCGATCGTCGCCGTTCGGTTGCTGCGCAAACACCACCAGACCTGGCATCGACGAGAGATCCTTAGAAGCCGACTCAAGGGGAACGCGAAATACAATTTCATCTTTATTGCGCGATTGAACTGCCGGATGCCCAGTAATCGTCTCCTGTCCCGGTAACGGAAAGAAATCGACTGCCTTATATTTCGCCAAAGTTTCACTGGTAACTTTCAAGCGAAGCTCGGATCCAACCCGGCTCCAATCGACACGCGCGCCATCAGGTCCGAGCAGATTTTGCGGAAGCAAACGCCGATAATGCGCAAACACGTCTGTGTTCCCTGCCTGGCTTGTTGAGGATACAGGAAGATCTAACTGCAATGTGGCTCCACCCGGAATGCAGATTTTTTCGCACACGAGCCAATTTGCTTCAGCGGAAAGGTTCGCTGACGAACTGTCGATTTTCGCCGGCGGCGTAATTTCCTGCATGAGCAGGACTTCATTTTCGTAGCCGTAGGTTTCGATGTCTCCTGGATCGATCGTTTTCAGTGGAATTGGCCATTGGATGTCGCCAACCTTCCAGCCCGGCGGGAGTTTCCATTTTATTTCCGTGGGCAGCCCTGCGTCGCCGGAAAATTTCCAGTAAGTGTGCCAGCCCGGAGCCATTCGCAGCATCAGCCCCACGGTGAAAGGCTTGCCTGGAACGATGGCATTCGTGTCTGCCAGGAGTTCTGGCCTAACAAGTTGTTTTCCCTGATAGGTCTGCGCAACCCCGTATGGCGCGACAGCAACGAGCAGCCAGCAAAGGAGCGAAGAAACCGGCGCAATTCGCATAAAGTTACGTGACATCCGCTGTACTTAACAAAAATTCAGTCGGCTGTAGCCGCTCCGCTGTGCGAAACGTGACGCCGACGTTGATATTCACTTGTTGAACGTCGCCATAAGACGACGGCTACAGACCTACGGCACGACGAAAATTTTATCAGTCCAGGGATCTTTAACCTTGGTCCCCGGAGCGTACCCGCTCACGTCAACGTACCTACCGCTCGAATCAAATGGGCTAAAAACGTATCCAGGCTTGTCGGGTACGGCCTTGGCAGTTGGGAATGCACTGGACGAGGTGGCTTCCGCCGGTGGGGATGGTTTTGCTTCGGGTTGCGTGGTGTCGGTCTGAGCGACAGGCGAAGCTGTTTTGGGCGGCTTTTGAGATTTTGTCCTCTCAGCTTTTCGCCGTGGCTGCGGCGCCGAGGCGACCTGCGTCGATGCGGCAGCATGACCCGGCTGGGTCACATCGGGTTCGATAGCATCTGTCGTTCCGACCATTGTCGGCTCGTTACTGTGACGTCGTAAAGCGTAATGCACCGGCGCGGTCGCAACACGATAAGAACCAACCGCGACGTCGCGCGTCACATGGTATGAACTGACAGCCACGTCGCGCGTAGTTCCACATCCGGTCAGTAAAACTGCCCCTAGCACCATTGCTCCTTCATGTAGGTTCATCTGGTTCGTAAGATCGTTGCCAGCGCAATCTGTTCAATCATTAATCGCGACAAAATCCCTAACCAGCGTCGAAATGTCCCCATCTCTGGTGGACCACGAACACATCAGACGGTAAATGTCCGGCTCCACGAATTTATAAAATCGCCAGCCGCGCGCGTGCAGCCTCTGCACGACTTGATCATCCAGCTGGACGAACACCGCATTCGATTCCACCGGGAATGCGTTTTCAACACCCGCCTCGTTTCCAAGGAGCTGCGCAAGCTTGCGCGCTGCGTCGTTCGCGCGGCGTGCGTTTCGTAACCAGACATCTGCGTTCAGTAACCCCAGCCACTGCGCCGCGAGAAAGCGCATTTTTGAGCCGAGTTGCCCAGCTTGTTTCACCCGATATTGAAAATCACGCGAAGCTGTTTTGTCGAAAAAAATGACCAGCTCGCCCGCGCCAACGCCATTTTTCGTTCCGCCAAAGCTGAGGACATCTACACCCGCTTTCCACGTGATTGTTTTCGGCGCGCACCCAATCGACGCGACGGCATTGGCAAACCGAGCGCCATCCATATGCAGCAACATTCTGTGAGCCCGTGCAAAGGCGCCAATCCCCTCAACTTCATCGGTCGTGTAAACCGTTCCGAGCTCCGTCGCCTGTGCGATGCTAATGGCGTGCATCATGTGCCCGTGCAACTCGACCTGTTGCGCGATGAGTTTTTCTGTCTCGCCGAGGTCGATCTTTCCGGCATTGGTTTTGGTCAAAAACAATTTGGCTCCTCCGGTATAAAACTCCATAGCGCCAGCCTCATCCGTCTGGATGTGGGCGCGCTCGTGACAGATCACTCCGTGGAAGGGTTGGCAAACTTGTGCCAGACCGAGTGCGTTCGCTGCGGTGCCGGTGAACACAAGGTAAACATCGCAATCAACTTCGAATATTTGCCGAATGCGTTCGCACAGCGCAGCGGTCCATTTATCCTCACCGTAAGAGGGAGCGTAATCCGTATTCGCCTGCTCCAAAGCTTTCCACGCTTCGGGACAAATCGCTGCAGTGTTATCGCTGGCGAACTGGTATCGAATGCTATCGGCACACATCGGGCGTGTATTACGCCAGTTTTAGGAACTCACAATCAAGGCAAGAGATTGCCTGGCAGCGGAGCCCTGGGCCTCCGAAGCTGCCAGGCAAATCTCTCTTCTACTTTGCTCCTCGAATTCGGTTCAGCAGTCTCATTTCTAGTTCGGAAAACGAAGCTTGGTTGACCGTGTTCCTATTACATTTTTGCATCTGATCATCACTTTTCGTTGCATTTTGCCTAACTTACGACGGCAGACTAACCTTCGCCCATGAGATCGCTCCAGAGCGACATCGAAGAACGCGGCGGCCATATTTTTGAGCTGGTCGACCGAAATCCCGAGCGAGTTTTCAGCAAAGCCGGATTTTATCAGCGCTTGATGGCTCTCTCGATGCACGACGAGCGATTCAAGACGCAGCTCTTTCGCTTTGTCGCCGTCCTGCCATCCCTGCGAGGGTCCAGTGAGATAATTCAGCATCTTCAAGAATACTTTACCGGTAACGACGATGCTTTCTCTCCACTGGTTGGAATGGGAATTCGGGCGGCGCGTGTTGTGCCATGGATAAGCGCTCCGCTCCTGCGTTGGAATGTTTCCGAAATGGCCCGCCAGTTTATTGCTGGGCGAAATTCGCAAGAAATCATAGGAACATTGCGCAAGCGCCGTGCACAGAAGATCGGCTTCACGGTGGATGTTCTGGGCGAAGCCGTTGTGAGCGAGTCCGAGGCGGATGGATATGCAGCGATTTACGGCGATTTACTGGAGAAATTAACACGCGAAACGAAACGTTGGACCGACCCGCTCGCAAAGAACGCAGACCTTTTCCCCGTTGTAAATCTGTCGGTCAAAATCTCTGCGTTGTACTCACAGATCAGTCCCGCCGCTCCGGATGACGCGATCGCGCATCTCAGCACCAAGCTGCGGCCGCTTCTCCGGCGCGCGCTGGAGCTACGCGCATTTATTAACGTCGACATGGAGAGTTACGCACTAAAAAATACAACTCTCGCGCTATTCAAAAGCCTCCTGACCGAGGCGGAGTTCAAAGATTGGCCGCATGCCGGAATCGTCATTCAAGCCTATTTGCGAGATTCCGAGCGTGACCTGCGCGACTTGATCGAATGGGGCCGTGGACGCGGCACTCGCTTCGCAGTCCGACTGGTGAAAGGCGCATACTGGGATTACGAGACAACGAAATCGGGCCAGAACGGATCGAATCCTCCGGTATTTCTTCAAAAACCGGAGAGCGACGCGAATTTCGAAAACCTTACGCGTTTGCTTTTTGAAAATAACTCGGTCGTCACACCGGCGTTTGGCTCGCATAACGTTCGAAGTATCGCTCACGCGCAAGCCGTAGCCGATGAACTCGACATAGATCGCAGCCGGTTCGAGTTCCAACTGCTTTACGGTATGGGCGGCCCAATTAAACGCGCACTGGTGGAGATGGGATATCGAGTACGGGAATATTGTCCGATGGGCGAGCTGCTGCCCGGCATGGCTTATCTGGTTCGGCGCTTGCTCGAGAACACCTCGAACGAAGGATTTTTGCGGGCAAAATTTGCCGAGAACGTGCCGGCGAAAGAATTGCTGCGCGATCCAAAAGACCTAATCCAGCCCGCTGCGGACTCCAGCGGAATCAGTGAGTCGATTCGCAAAAATGACGCTTCACTTAACCCAACAGTTGGCCATAGTTTCCGAAACGCACCGCTTGTGAGTTTCATTTACAAAGACAATCACGACAAAATGGAGAGCGCTTTGCGCGAAGTGAGAAAGCGCTTGGGCGAAAAGTATCCCCTATACATCGGAGGGGAAAAAATTTGGTCCGATAATTTGACGCCTTCGGTCAATCCAGCGGAGCCGACGGAGATTGTTGGCTACGGAACCGAAGCCGGAGTCGACGAAGCAGAGCGAGCGGTGAAAGCTGCGCGTGCAGCATTCGAAAAATGGAGATGGACACCCGTCGAGGAGCGGGCGCAGTTGCTTGCGCGCATGGCCGATATCCTGGAGCGCAGGCGGTACGAACTCTCGGCAGTAGAAGTTTTCGAAGTCGGCAAGCCGTGGTCTGAAGCCGACGGCGATATCCGCGAAGCGATCGATTTCTGCAGGTTTTATGCGCAGCAAATGCGGCGACTAGGCCGACCAAAACTCACGCAACAGGTGCCGGGCGAAGAGAGCTATCATCATTACTGGCCGCGTGGCGTGGCGCTGGTAATCGCACCGTGGAATTTTCCCATCGCGATTCTCTGCGGAATGGCGTCCGCCGGCGTTGTTACCGGAAACGCCGTGATCATGAAGCCGTCGGAGCAGTCGATTGTCTGCGGCGCCATGCTCATGCAAGTCTTCGAGGAGGCAGGTGTTCCGCCAGGCGTGGTCAATTTCTTGTCGGGACATGGTTCGGTGATCGGAGCGCATTTGGTCGATCACAAAGATGTCGATTTGATCGCCTTTACCGGTTCGCGCGAAGTCGGACTGAAAATTTGGCAATCGGCCGGAATCACCCGTCCCGGTCAACGCGAACTGAAGCGGGTGATTTGCGAGATGGGCGGCAAAAACGCGATGATCGTCGATGCGGACGCAGACCTTGATGAGACAATCACTAACTCAATTTATTCCGCGTTCGGTTTTCAGGGACAAAAGTGTTCGGCTCTCTCGCGTCTCATTCTGCTCGAGGAGAATTATGATCGGGTGATGGAACGTTTAATTCCGGCGGCAGCGAGTTTGCGAGTAGGCAATCCTGAGCAACCGGGCATCATGGTGGGCCCGGTCATAGACGAACCTGCGTACCGGCGCATTTTGGAATACATCGAGATTGGCAAAAAAGAGGCCACACTCGCTTACCAGGCAAAGGAATTACCGCCACATGGCTACTTTGTTCCGCCGACAATTTTCACCGACGTGAAACCGAATATGCGCATCGCACGAGAAGAAATTTTCGGTCCGGTGCTAAGTGTCTTGAAAGTGCGAGATCTCGACGAGGCGATCGACGTCGCGAACGGAACCGACTATGCGTTGACCGGTGGCTTTTTCTCGCGCAGTCCCGATAACATCGAGCGGGTGAAAGCCCGCCTGGAAGCCGGCAACCTTTACATCAATCGCTCTTGCACGGGCGCGATCGTCGGCCGCCATCCCTTTGGAGGATTCAAAATGAGCGGCAGCGGTACCAAGGCCGGAGGTGAAGATTATCTTTTGCACTTCCTGGTTCCGCGCGTAGTGACCGAAAACACAAGCCGTCACGGGTTCGCTCCAGAACGGTCGCCCGAGTATCGCGACGAATTTCTCTGGCAAAAACCGCGGCGGTAAGCAGTCGCATAGCTACACGATCAATTCAGTGGCCGTGTTTTGCCAAGCAACTTCACGACCGTCACAATCATGTAGACTACGGGCCAGGCTGACGTGAGAACAATGACAGCGAAAGCCGCCATCTCCCTTGCTCGTTCCCGCGCCGCTTCTATACGGTATTCTCGCCCTAGATTAAAAAGGTTCCGAAACCGAGATCGATCTTCTCCGTCGGAAGACCAGAAATGGCCGCGCCATTGACCGAAACCGGAATGAAAAAAATAGTCCGTCTGCGGAAAGTGTCCCTTACCGCCCGTGGAAGGACTCCTCGGTTTCATAGACTCTGACCGACAACTGGTTTGGAACCAGCAACACAATACCACGTTCAAAAATTCAATCAGCCTGAAAAAATAAATTTCGATGCCGCGCCAGCCACGCCACACTCCACACGCAAAGATGAAAACGGTCGTGTATTACGCTGGTAGGTTGCTAGTAAAATTGCTGTTTGGCTGTGTCGCGCGTATTCACGTAATTGGCCGAGACAAAGCGAGTTGCGCCGGCGGATTTTTGCTCTCCTCGAACCACATCAGTCATTTCGATCCCTTCCTGATTTCACTCACCATTCGACGAAAGATCGACTGGATGACCATGGCGGAATTTTTTCGGCCCCCTGCGCTGAGTTTTTTCCTGCGGTCAATTGATGCCTTTCCGGCAGAGCGGGACCGAGGCGATGTTAAAACTATTCGCACTGCGATCAACCGTCTAAAGAGCGGCCGCGTCGTGGGCCTTTTTCCTGAGGGGGGCATTCGCGACGGTGCGCGGTCTTTGCTCGAAGGCGCGCCGCTGCGGCCGGGCGCAGCCAAATTCGCGCAGATTGCCGATGTTCCCGTCATTCCTTGCGTAATTCTCGGTACCGATCGCTTGTATTCCAAACAGCAGTGGCTGCCGTTGCGGCGCACGCCGGTATGGATCGCGTTCGGAAAGCCGCTCTCAGCTTCTCGAGAGTTGCAAAGATCCCAGGCGCGCAAACGAATCGAATCGGAACTCGCTGGCGCTTTCAAAAACCTTTATGCTGAATTGCGCGAAAAGTTCCGCCTCACGGCGGACGATCTGCCGCAGTCATCGCAGCGACGGATGAGCAAAACAGCGTGTCATGCCGAGCGACGTCGAGGGGGGCCGTTGCAAGACTCCATCGCAACTTCCCGAAATTCCTCTAGTGCGCTTCGCTCCGGTCGCAATAACATCTTGCAGCGCGCGAGCGCAAAAACAGTCGATTCGCTTCTTTGCGCATCCATCAATTGGCTCCATCGACGTCATCCGCTGAATGGGCACAGCCGGCAAGACATGGAGCGTTATCTTACGGAGTGCGAACGACTCTCACCTCGAGAATATTATGTGGCTCCGAAAGCGATCGATGCCGACGAGGACTCGGATTCAAAACCCACCTTGAATGGCGTGCGCGGTTCAGGTAGGGCAACGGTATCGTGGCGCAGCCCGATCGAAACAGCTTTTGCAGCAAACAACACCGCGCGGATGGATTTCTTTCCAACAGATACACACACGTGGAGTGGAGCGCCGACAATATTTCTGCTGCATTCATTGATGTCATCCAGTCCCACCGGCTATTACCGCTGGGCAGACAAATTCAAGCATCTCGGCTGGAATGCGTGTTTCGTTCATCTGCCATACCACTTTTCACGTGTTCCAGCCGGTTACTGGAATGGCGAACTCGCGATCACTCCGAATCTGGTGCGGAACGCGGAAGGACTACGTCAGAGCGTGATTGAACTGCGACAAATAATGAAATCATTGCGGGAACGCGGGTGCCATGAGTTTGGTGTGCTGGCAACCAGTTACGGGGGATGGATCGGCGCGTTGCTGACGCTCGTGGAGAGCGATTTCCGATTTGTGGCGTTAATGTCGCCGATCACAAATCTTGAGCACGCCATCTGGTACAATCCGGCAACACGGCGCGTTCGGCGCGAACTCGACCAAGCTAAGGTCGACCGCGCTTTAGTTGCGCGACATTTTCATCTGAGCTCGCCATTGCACAGCCGTCCCATGTGCGATCCGACGAGGATTCTATTCGTCACCGGCGACTTAGATTCGATTGCTCCATCTGCGGAAATCGAAGCGATCCATCAAAGCTGGCGTGGCTCGGAACTGTTACGGGTGCGGCAAGGGCATTTCGGCCATCGCATGATGCCGGAAACAATCGCGTACCTGAAACAACGCGGCGACATCTAGTTCAAGAACGAGTTCGATCGCCTTGTCACATTAACACCTGGCTTCAGCCAGGTGCCGGTTAAGCGTAACAGCTAAGCCGTTTAAACCGCTTAGACCGGATGGCACGTTATAAACCGCGCTGAAGCGCGGTGTTAATGAGAGTCATCTGATTCACATCTAAACTGCCTTCAGATCAGTGAGCGCAGCGTTCGCCAAAACAAAGCGAATGGAATTTCATCTGCCGTCGGCCAAGTTGCAGCCACTCAATTCAGGAAGGATGTCTGCACATTACTCATCCAGCCAATCCATCGATTCAAGCAACTTGCGAAACTGTGCATTGTCAGCGGAGAGCGCGGGCAGCCACTCTCCGATTGGTTCGCGTTTCCACCATGCTTGGTCGCCAATCGGCGCAAACTGGTAACGATAAAGTCGCGCTCGAATGTAACGGGGCGGAGCATCCGGAAACGGATTGTTCGCGATTAGCGATAAGGTGCCGCGGTCATTGTGCAGAAGTTTCCAGACGAAATGCAATGTCCAGGGATATTCGGAAGGCGAGGACATCGCCGCGAACCAGATTTGCCAATCAATGCGCGGCTGATATGGCGCGACGAATGGTGGTCGGCCGTTCGGATCGCCGGGTTTCGCTTTGAATTGGTATTCTTTCCATTGGGTGTCGCCAGTAATCAGCGCGTCATCTGTTCCCTCAAAAACAATTTCGTCCCGCTCGCGCCCTACTGTCCCGAATGCGCCGTAAGTGTTCACGAGATCGAGCCGGTCGTAGGAGTAATTCATCAACTGCCGCCCGGAGGCGAGATTAAGCACCGTCGGTACGCTGAGCCAGATCACCATGATAGTTAACGCAACAGCAAAACAGTCGTTGACGCGCGACGGTTGTGAATCCTGAGCCGCGCGTTGCGCGCGTGTCACGATTGATCGTGGTAGAAAACGCCGGAGAAAAGTATCATCAAAGCAAGCCAGAAATGGAATGATCGTGAGATAATTGAGAAACGAAAGATTGCCGCTGATGATGAGAAAAACCTGAAACGTGACCAGGAGCACGCCGGCAATGTGGCGCGCCGTTCGTGGACCGAAAGAAAACCAGGGCACGATCAGCTCGACGAAGTGATTCCAAAGCACTTCAAATTTGTGGAACCAAAGCGGCGCAAAATGCAGATAGCGGCTGATCGGGTTCGGGATGGGCTGGGTTTCGTAATGGTAATAAAGACATGTGAGATCGCGCCAACACTGGTCGCCGCGCAATTTGATCAGACCGGCGCCAAACATGATGCGAAATCCCAGCCAGCGAAAAAGCCAGATTACCAAAACCGGGGGCCTGGACTTGGGGAACGGCCGACCATCGAGCAGTGGACAAAGAAAAATCGCTAAGAATCCCGTCTCGAGCAGCTGAATTTCCCAGCCGTAGCCGTACCAAACCTGACCGATGTGAACGATCGACATGTACATTGCCCACAGCGAGGCAAGCAGGATTGCGTTCGCGTACCCGGCGAGAACAATGAGCGAGCCCGCGAAGCCAACCCACGAGAGAATCCACAGGGCATTGTCTGAAATTCCGAACCAAAACAAAGTGGGCACCCGAAACATACCCGCGCTCCGTGAACCAAGTTGCGTTTGAACCTCATTTAGAAAATGCGTGGCCGGCATTAATCCATGCTCGCCAATCAACGGAACGAGTTGCTTGACCGCTACAAGAAATGCAACTGCGTAGACAAAACCGAGCAGCCGCAGAATGACAAATCGCGTAAGCCAATAGGAATTCCCCAGCCTCAAGAACGTGTCCACCGTTTTCCGCAGTTCATCCGGCCTCACGGGAAAAACGTCCGACGCCCGACACTCAACGTCCAACGCTCAATAAATTGAAAATTGCCAGGGGGGAGATTCGAACTCCCGACCAAGGGCTTATGAGTCCCCTGCTCTACCACTGAGCTACCCTGGCGAATCGCCGGCGACAAAGGTCAATCGCACGAGATTGGCTGTCAACGCGGACACATCTCGACCGCTCTTCCTCTTCCGCTAATTTTGAATCTGACTCTCGGGTTTTCGTCGAATGGTTTGGAGTAAGGAGAAGCTGAACCGGGGAGAGAATACTAATCTTTGGCCTTCGCGACGTATGGCTGTAAATCCTTCTCTTCGCCGCGGACAGCGGCCATAAAGCAAACGCCACTATGTTCGGTCACAGCACCTGTCCAGCCTTCTTGATGAACATAACGCCAGCCGGGAAAGCGCAGCACTGATCCAGTCTTACTATCTCTCTCGGCTGGAAATAGAAAGAACTGCATACGTTTTTCTGAGACCCAAATTTGAGCGATACGCCGTGATTCGTCATCTTCAAAAACACGGCAACCAATAGTGCCCAGATCGGCGAACTCTTCCGGAACATCGTAATGCTCCAATCCGTGTTTCATAAAGAACAGGTCGCTTAATGTACCTGCTTCAGCGTTCACTGGATCGAGCATCACCGGGCGCGTAGAAGCAGCGATTCCCAACAATTTGCGAGCTGTCGCGGAACCGGGGAAATCATTCAAGTGGCTAACGAAATTGAAAACGAAGACTCCTGCAATCACAGCAACGGCGATGCTGATTGCTAACACAGCGGGGTTGCGCAGCGTATTTTTCCAAGTCCGATTCGACACAGGGACAAGGTCTTTTTCCGAAAACCACTCCGCAGACTCCGCCGGAATGGAAATAAGACGAACCACGCGTGCAACGGCACGATCGAAATTTTGTTGATCGGCAAATTCAGAGGAGCCGTTGGCCCGACATATTGCGGAGCGCATCGAACGATCGATTAACTGACGCGCGGTGATGGGAGCGCAGTTCAAAAGAGCGCGTTGCCGGCGCATCAACGACAATAGCTTCATACGTTACTCGACTGAGGAAATTTTGAATCCAGCCATGCCTGCAATTGCCTGCGACCTTTAGCGAGGCAATGCGAAAGCTCGCTTAACTTCAGTTCGGCGATGTCGAGGATGTCCTGGTAGTCAAATTCGTCGAGGTAAAATAGTGCCAGCGCACTGCGCTGCGGGTCTGGAGCAGCTGAGATCCAAATCGCCAGCTGCATGGGGTCGAGGCGCTGAATTTGTGATTCAGCCTTTGGATCAATCTCGCGTTCCGCCATTTCTACCGGCTCCGGTTGCAAATCACTTTTCGTCGCCTCCAAGCAGCGCCATCGCGCGTCGCGGAAAAGCCAGAATGGTTCGCTCGGCAGTTCGCCGCGAGCAGCCCGCATTGCAGCCTCACGCAATGTCGCGTGAAAAACTTCCTGCGCCTTCCGCGAGTCGCCGAGCATCAGGAAACAAAAGCGATAAAGCTGTGGCAGATTTTGTTTTCGTTCCGGCACGCCAGATGGTCCCCGAAAAAGTTCGCGCACTTTACGTGACTGGGATGACCCAGGCAATCCTGGTGCGCAAATTCGATTGGCGGACAGATGTCCGCGTCACGAGTCTCGCAAGGATTTCAAACGTCGCGCCACTTCCTCGGCGTTCTCCCTGCTGTTGAACGCGGAGATGCGAAAGTAACCTTCGCCTTGTGCGCCGAAACCCGCGCCCGGTGTTATGACGACGTTCAACTCGCGTAACATCCGATCGAACAGTTGCCAGCTTGTCAGGCCCTCGGGTGTTTTCACCCAGATGTAAGGCGCGTTGACTCCTCCGAAAGCCTTCAAGCCGGCATCCGCCGCGGCGTCGCGAAGTACTTTTGCATTCCCCATGTAATGATTGACGAGCTCACTGACCTGTTTACGACCCTCAGCGGAATACAACGCTTCAGCGCCGCGTTGCACCGGGTAAGCAACACTGTTTGATTTCGTGCTCCAACGCCGCTGCCACAGCGGATGTAGGGGGAGGCGGCGTTCGTCAGGAGTCCGCGCGAGCACCGATTTCGACATCACGGTAAATCCACAGCGAATACCGGTGAAGCCGCCGTTTTTGGAAAAACTGCGTAACTCAATCGCGCAGTCGAGTGCACCGGGGATCTCGAAAATAGAGTGCGGAATTTCACGATCGGAAATGTACGCTTCGTACGCCGCATCGAAGAGCAAAAGGGCATCGTGTTCATGCGCGTAGTCGACCCAGCGCGCGAGTTGCGCGCGGGATGCCACTGCCCCAGTTGGATTGTTTGGAAAACAAAGATAAACCAGATCGACATGCTCGTTAGGTGGTTCGGCCACAAAATTATTTTCCGCCGTGCACGGCAAATAATGAATTTCTTCGTAGCTGCCATCCTTCCGTGACGGGCCAGTGTGGCCGGCCATGACGTTGGTGTCCACGTACACCGGATAAACCGGATCGGGGACCGCGACTTTATTTTGGCCGCCGAGGATATCGAGGACGTAACCACAATCGTTTTTTGATCCGTCAGAAACGAAAATTTCGTCGTCAGCAATTTGAATATTCCGATCGCGGTAGTCGCGTTGCGCGATAGTTGACCTAAGAAATTCGTATCCCTGTTCCGGACCATAGCCGCGAAAACTTTCGCGTTGTCCCAGCTCATCGATCGCGCGCTTCATTGCTTCGATAGACGCAGATGGAAGCGGCTCAGTAACATCCCCGATCCCGCAGCGGATCAACCGCCGGGCGCCTTCAGGGTCGGCTTCGCAGAATTGCCGCACGCGGCGCGCTATCTCTGGAAATAGATAGCCGGCTTGGAGCTTAAGATAATTTTCGTTGAGATAAGCCATGACTGGTGCGACGGACCGCTCGCAGTCCTTTATATTCGGCGCGCTCGGCGATCGCGCCCTACCCATTTGCGAACTATCGGCTCAGTAACTGTTAGCCACCGCGTCCCAGTTAACGACATTCCACCA
>Ga0310813_10000768_pt1 | contig 19651 bp, 18 predicted proteins | sample YN3metagenome_FD_203086 | JGI IMG/M metagenome (GOLD analysis project Ga0310813, IMG submission 203086) | Soil microbial communities from experimental microcosm in Duke University, North Carolina, United States - YN3 | ecosystem: Engineered > Artificial ecosystem > Soil microcosm > Unclassified...
CATGCCGGGCCCACGTACGTGCAGAATGCCGAAATTTTCGTCCGGGCCGCCGACGAGGCGGAACTCGTTACCAGCAATCGGATAGCCGATCGAATGCCGGGGGCGTGGCATCTTGCGCGGATGCGAGCCAAATAGCGCCGCGCTGGTCTCGGTGATGCCAAAGATGCAGATGATTTCCGCATTGGGCAACACTTTCGCCACCGCATCGATCAGTTCGTCGGAGGCCGGTGCGCCGCCAAGCGTCGCAAGACGTACCGCGGAAAAGTCGCTGCTCGCGATCAGGTCGCGTTGCTGCAGAATCATCGCGAAGATCGTCGGCACGCCGGACAGTACCGACACGCGGTAGCGGATCACCGCGTCCAGATACGCGCGCGGCTCGAACTTCTTCATCAGCACGACGGTCGAGCCCCCCACCAGCACCGACTTGATCGCGTTCATCGCGTGCTTGTGATACAGCGGCGCGGCAACGATCATGCGATCGTCGCGGTCGAAATCGCGATCGCGCGAGATCGTTTCGGCGACCCATACGTGAGCGCGATGCGACAGCACGACGCCCTTCGGCCGTCCGGTCGAACCCGACGTGTACGGCTGGAATGCGACGTCGTCGCCGGTCGGCACCACCGCGTCGAACGCGCCGGGGTCTTTGAAGTCCGCATAAGCGCCGCTGTCGACGACGATCGACGGTACATCGTCAGGCAGTTTGGCGTGCAATTCCGCATCGCAGAATACGAGCTTTAGTGCAGCGTCGCGCACGATCCAGTCGACTGTATCGCGCGGCAGCAAAATGCCGATCGGCACCGGAATCACACCAGCGCGCATTGCCCCGAAGAATGTTTCCAGAAACTCGAGGCGGTTAGCACAGAAAATACCGATCCGCTCGCCCTTTACAAAGCCGCGCTTGACGAAGCCACGCGCGATCGCATCGCACGATGCATGAAAGGTCGGATAGTCGATCTCGCGCGGATGGTTCGAATCCCAAAGATCGATGATGACCGGCCGGCTCTCGTTGCGATATTCGTCGCCGATGCTGCCGAGATTTTTCAAAGGCTGATTCATGGCTTGACGATAACCTTTCCAAAAATGCGGCGTTCTTCCAGCAGGCTGATGCCCTGGCCTGCGTGTTCGAGCCGAAACTGCGTCTCGATGACCGGTTTGAGCTGGCCAGAGGCGACAAAGTCGAGGCATGCCTTGATATCGTCGGGCACATAGGCCCGCGAGCCGATGATGTCGACCTCGCGATGCCAGATGTAGCGCACGTCGACTTCGCACAAATGGCCTACTGTCGATCCGCAGGTGAGAATCCGGCCGCCCACCGCCATGCAACGTTGTGTCGGAATCCACGTATCGCCGCCGGTGAAGTTCACCGCGACGTCGACGCCTTTCTTGCCGCTTGCGGCCCACACTGCTTTTGAAAAATCCGGATCGTCCGCATAGTTGATGACGTGGTCCGCGCCCAGCTCCTTCAGCTTGCGGCCTTTCTCGTCGGTGCTGGTACAGACGAACACCTCGGCGCCGACCATCTTCGAGAACTGCAGGCATGCAACGCCGACCCCACCGCTTGCACCCAGCACCAGAACCTTTTCGCCACGCTGAATCTTGCCGCGCGTAAACAACATGCGATGCGCGGTGCCGTAGGCGATCGGCAGCGCAGCGGCTTCGTCGAAACCAACGCCATCGGGAATTTCGATCAGCTGGCGCTGATCCACCGCAATGTATTCGCACAGACCGCCGTTACCGTTTTCGCCCAGTACACCACCTTGCGGAAAACGCGGAAACAGCACGACGCGCTTGCCGATCCAGTGTTGCGGTACCTCGGCGCCGACCGCCGTGACGACACCGGCGATGTCGCCGCCCGGGATGCGTGGCATTTGCGTCTTCACGTCGGGCATGCCGCGCATCACGAACACGTCCATATAGTTCAGGCCGCATGCCTTTACCTCGACGACCGCCTGGTGTGCAGCCGGCTCAGGAATCGGCCAGCTGTCGTGCCTGAGTTGCTCGATGCCACCGTGCTGCTGCAGAGCCATCACCTTCATCATCGATGTCACACATTCCTCCGCCGTCATGAAATCGTTCGAGTGATGGTATGCGACGCATTTTTAAACCACAAACAAGGAAATTAAGAGGATTGATCGTCTCAAACGATTAATTTCCGGTGGTGCAAAAGCGCATCGACGATCGCGCAAAACGGCGAAAACGCCTGCACCGGCAAGGCGCCCGGATAGATTCAGCCTGGTGAATTCAGCGATGGCAATGCACGGCGAGGCCGCGTGCCGTATGCGTCGGCATCGCGAACTCGTCCATCTCCACTTCGAGCTGTTCGAGATCGTGCAGCATTCGCCGCGAATGGCGCAGCAGTGCTTCGCCGGCCTTCGAAGGCCGCACCCCACGCCGATGCCGCTCGAGCAGCGGCACGTGCATGATCCGCTCCAGATCGGCGAGCCGCTTGCTGACGGCGGAAGGCGTAATATGCTCGCGCCCGGCGGCGCGCGCGATGCTGGCTTCTTCGACGACGGCAATGAACAGCTTCAGCGTGACCGGATCGATGCGCGAAACCAGCTGACTGCGGCTGGCACTGTCCGCGGAGAGCGGCAGTGCTTCAGAAAAGGCGGGCAGATCGTTCATGATGGAGCGTTTGCGCGATACGGCGACCGGACATGAGTTGACCGGCAGTATCGCACCTTGCATATGGCCTCCAGCTGTTGCGAGACGTGCGGTCGGGATCTGCCATACGCGACGCTTCAGCGGATCGGGATCTGGCGGGCTCGGGTGCGCAACCACCCGCAGCCCGCCCGTTCCCTATTGCCATACCTGGTAAATCATCGGCCCGGCGCTGTACGGCCGCGGATACGCTCCGGCCCAGTACCCGCCGCGATAGACCGGATAAGGACTCGCGACCGCGACAACCGGCTGCACCACCGTTTGCACCGGATACGCCGGATACTCCTCCTGCGCGTAAACCGGAACGTACGGCACCGTACGCACCGGCGGTGCATACGCCCGTTGCACATAGACCGGCTGCGGCTGGTACGGCGAAGGACCTTCTTCGTAAGCCGGCGCCTGCGCATAGACGGGCTGCGGCGCATAACGCGGCTGTGCTGGCGTGTACCTCGGTGGCTGCGCCTGCGCGGCAGCCTGGTAGCGCGGCTGAGGCTGAGCCGCGATCGCGCGCTGAGCGGTCTGCGGCGGCCGCGGCACGGGTGTCGTCTGCGCAGTCTCGTCGTCGTCATCGCCCGGCAAGCCCGGCGGAAGCGGCGGCACATCTTTGGCCGTGGCTGGCTTGGCTGCCTGCTTCAGTTGATCGCGCAACGAAGCATACGTCTCGGCATCCTCCTTGGCGCGGGCAGCATAGCCATTGTGATAGGCATCGCTCAGGTCTTTCTGGCGTGCCTTGTTTTCCTCATCGGCTGTCATGCGTTCTTCGCCGGGATCGAGCGACACGTCGGTCCCGCCGTTGTCGTATGCCGATTTCGGGCCGTCGGCCCATGCTGGAAGGGGTTGCAACGCTGGCGCCAACGCCACCGAAGCAACCGCAATCCCTAACAACGATTTAGTTCTCATGGTTTCACCTCGCAGCTAGAGAGACAAATGGAAATGCGTAAGCGACCTCCGTGGTGGACCCCGTGCCGATATGCAGCCTCGTGCGTCGTCACAGACGCCAAGCTTCTCGTGACTGCACAGCGCTCCTGGATAATCCGATCTCTTGAGCATTTCACGGTCTCTGTTGCGACAATGCGATCTGGCTCATGCAATGGCTACCCGATCGCCTACCGCCCGTCGATCGTGCACGGCGGATTCGCGATGCCGGACAGCCAGGCATCTTCAGCCAGTCGCTGACGCTATTCCCTACTCATGTGCGGCTTCCTTGCGGGAACCCTCATATGCGCATACGCGGCGCCATGCGACACACGCCGCTGAAACCATGTCGGCAATGGGATGGTGTTCGATGGGAAATGGAAACTCCGTGCGGGACTACTCACATCCGACGAACAGGGAGGCACGGGGAAACACCAATGGGAGCGCATGTCGGGCGCGACGCTGCGGCGCAGGCCGGGTCGTATCGTCCGCAGGCTCAGGGGGAAAGCCGTCAGCAACGCGATGCGCGACCGCATGATTTGCGATCGACGATCGCTGCGGCGGATTTTCGCGGACCACAGCATCCGAGCCGCGAAAGCCCGCCGTGCCCGGCTTCTTTAGTTAATGACCGCTGTCGGGGTTGCATTGCGGCAGATGACCGCAGGTGGGCCATGCCGAGCGGCTCGAGCCACCCGATGCACCCGTGCCTCCATAGACACCGCCATACCCCGACGTGCCGTTGTCCATCCTGCCGGACGTCGCACCCGGCGCGTTCGACGTAGCAGCCGCGTGACTGGTCATGCCAGCGGTTGCCGCGCCAGGCGCGCCGTCTCCGACAGTCGCGCCATTGCCATTTCCAGCACCCTGCGCAAACACAGGGCCCATCACGAAGATCGTGGCAATGGTCCCGCCAACGAGGGCGGCTTTCAATGAATGCTTCATGATACGTCTCCTGCAAATTCGACGCGCCTGCACCGCGTCGAGTCTGGATGTGCCGCTAGTGACGGACTGTTTGCGCAGCGGCAGTGCGCAAACGGCCGATTGCGCCGGACACTCTGGACACATGTCGCGCCAAAGGCCGGGCAAGATGAAATCGCGGGATAAGCGCTTGTACCGCCGATTCGGGCAACGCCGCCGTTGCGCGCAGCAGGTTGCGATCCGCCGGTTCGACGCGCGCAAGTTCGAGCTCGTGCACCAGTTGCGCGTGCGCCGCGGTAACGGCGAGCCGCTGCAGCTGCACTGAGATCGCAGTCTCGGCCTGCCGGACTCTTTCGAGCGCCGCCGGATCCGCGAGCGCCGTTTCGATTTCCGCTGGATCGTTCGACGTTCCCAGCACATGGCACAGGATCGACGACGCCGTCGCCACACACAGTTCGATCGGCCCACCCACCAGGCTCGCGAGAAGCGGCGCCGTGGGGCTGATTGTCGAGGCGACCGTGGTCCAGTCCAGCGCCATGCCGCTGACGTATTGCAGCGGTTCGACAGGCTCCTGCGTGAACCGGGTTTCCGCCGTCACCGCAAGCTGCTCGAGCTCATCGACCTCTTGCGCAACGCGCTCGTCCTCCGGCTCATTCGCCTCGGCGAGCGCACTCGCAAGCGACGAACGATCGGATACCCCCAGCATCTGCGACAGGAATATCGCCATGGCTGTCACGCTCATTCCAACCGGGCCGCTCGAAAGGCCGCCAAGAAACTGCGCCGTGTCGCAGATGGCCGACGCTGCCTTGCTCCAGTTCATCGCATCGCTCCCAGCAGGACGTTCCCGGATATCGTGGCGGGAAGACGCGACAGAAGCGGCGATTTTGAAAGGCGCGTACCGGTGGTTTGCGCATGGCGATGGCGTCGAACGCCCAACACAGGCGGCGGACACGTCATCTGACCAATTCGGCTTACGACGTCGGATCTAATCCCTACGGTCGATAGTCACGCGTTGCCTGACGTCCTACTCTGCAAGCGTCTCGCTGATATCGACCGGAGGACATGATGGCCGGGTTGGGTTGTGCCGATGGCGCCGCAATCGACGGCGATGCCGCGACGCTGGCGGATCTCTGGCATCGGCGCAGCCATCTTTCCAGCATGGAGATGGGCTGCATCTACGGTTTCGTACGAGGCGCGTTGCGTGCGTACTATCCGTCCGAATTGCGCGCGCTGGCGGAAGATAAGGACGAGCTCATCGCGCAGTTCATCTTCTCGCGTGTGCTGAAACTGGATATCGATCACAGCGAGCCGCACGAGCGTCCGCACAGCACGCCGTCGAGCTCCTACGCGATCTGTGCGTATTTCCGCCGCTACCTGATCGACTGTCTGCGCAGCGCAAGCCACCGGCATGACATTTCGATCGAGATCGACGGCGTATCCACTGAACTCGATGCGCATGCACACCCGCTCGACGACCCGATCGAATCGGTGCTTGCCGAGTACGGTCTCGATGAAGCGCGAACGCGGCAGGCCACACGTGCCTTTGTGAGTTCGCTGGATCAGGCCGACCGGATCATTCTGGCCGCCAGCCTCGGCACGTGTTGCGGCGCTAAAGGGGGGCTCAAGGGCACCGCGGATCGGCACAGGTTGCCGTCCTATCACTATCGGGCGCTCAAGCTCGGTGTGACACTGAAGAAGTCGGCCAGCCCCGACGACTATTCGAACACAAAAATCGGCAGCTGGATGCGCGATACGCTCGGCATCGAGATCGTCGCCGAGAATCGGCCCGTGATTCTGGTCATCCTCAATCTGCTCGCGCTCGATGCACACGAATGAAGTTCATCCACCGCGTCCGGCCCTGAAGGTGATGCCGAGTTGACTCACCGCCACCACCGCCTGGGTTCGATTTGCCACGTGAAGCGCGCGCAGCACGGAGGCGATATGCACCTTCGCCGTTCCTTCCGCCAAACCCAGTTCCCGGCAGATCAGCTTGGTCGGTTTGCCCTGCACCAGCAGTTCCAGCACCTGCATCTGCCGCTCGGTGAGTGCCTTGTCGGGCACGCGCGGCAGATGCGATGCGGTATCGAGTTCATTGCCCGCATCGATTGCGGATGGTCTGGCGCCGGGCGCCGTCAACGCCGCGGGCGGAATATAGACACCGTTGGCAAGAACCAGCCGCAACGCGCTCATCATCACCCGGCTCGTGGAAGACTTCGGTATGAAACCCATTGCGCCCGCATCCAATGCCTCGATGATCGTCGCCCGATCGTCGTGGCCGGATAGCACGACCACCGGCAGGCCCGCATATTCAGCGCGCAGTCGATGCAATGCTTCCATGCCGGATATGTCCGGCAACGACAGATCCAGCAGCACGAGGTCCAGATCGGTTCGTCGCCGCGCAATGCTGAACGCCTGAGCGCAGTTCTCGGCTTCGACGATTTCGGTGCCCGGATCGAGTTGCGTCAACACGAGCCGCAGGCCCTCGCGGAACAGCGCGTGATCGTCGACCAGCATGATCTTCATGGCCGTTCCTCAATGGCGGCGCTGCCAGAAAGGCGATGCCGGCCAGCGCATCTCGCGGCCGTAGTAAATCGCTCGCGTGCCGAGATAGGCAGTAAAGCGCTGCTGGATCCGCGCGGCGTAGCGCGCGGGCGCTGCCACGTCTCCGGCGAGCCAGGCGTCGATCGCTGCCGCGGCGTCGAGTCCGGACTGCAACGCCTTCAATACGCCTGATGACGAAAGGGGATCGTATGCGCATGCTGCGTCGCCAACCTTCAGCCATCGCTCGCCATGAATCGATGCGTGGCGGTACGTGCTGGCTGCGAGCACATGCAGACTTTCCACGTCGGATGGCATGCCGACCTTTGCGCGCGTATGAGGTGCCTCGCCAACACGGGCGACAAAGAACCGGAACAGGTCGCGCCGGTGCAGCTTCAATTGATCGCCGTCGGTCATATAGGCGACCACGCGCCTGTTTCCCGGCAGTAGCGCGGTGTACCACCAGCCGTCGCAAACTGCTTCCAGCAGCGTACGCGTATCGCTCTGTCCACGCGGCGGGATCACGAAGCCGACCAGCCCGACGAGCTTGTCGTAGACGATGCGGTGCGCGACGCCCGGCAGCGGCGAACAACCGCGCCCCGTCGCGTCGACGACAAAACGGCTGCGCAACCGGCAAGCCCCTTCGCGAGCGCGGTCCGCGTCGATGTCGAAGCCGTCGGAATGCGCTTCGCAACGGCGCACGGTGCTGGCAACCAGCACATGGTCGCCTGCATCCGCCGCGCTTCGCGCCAGCATCGCATCGAAGCGGCGGCGGTCGAGATGCCAGCCATGGCCATATGGATTGAAAACAAAGTCGTTCTGGTACGGCAGGTTCTCTCCCCACACCGACACGATTCCGCTGCTACGCAGATGCGTGTCGTCGTCGACGCGTTGCAGCGAATTCAACGCGGCAAGCGGAACGCGGCTTTCCGGCGGCAGCGTTTCGCCGACGCGTGGCGTGTCGTAGCAAGAGCGTTCGAGCAGCGCGACGGCCAGACCGCGGCGCGCCAGCGCGATCGCGGTCGCGCATCCCGCTGGGCCGCCGCCGACCACGGCAACGTCCAGCGCGCGCGGTACGACACGTTCATCGAATGCCACGCGAGTCTCGTTCATGGCGGACCGGATTGAATCGTATTGTCGCGATTCTTTTTGGCGCGTCTGGTGCGCAGTTCCGCAGGCCGCCGGATAAGCATATCGACCGCAGGAGTCGTACGCGGCGCAAGACCGAATTCGACGCGCTCCTCCTCGACGTAGACCGTACCGCTGACAATCTCGCCGTTACCGTTCCTGACGATGTCTTCGGCCGTGGCTGGCACGCTCCAACCCTTTGCTTTCTCCAGGTGCTTCGCCTTTACGATGCCGAGGCTCGACCACAGCTTCACCATGTCGAGTTTGCTTTCGATGCCGAAGTGCCACATCTCCATCTCTTCCGACAGTGCATCTGCCGGTCGATCCAGATTCATGTCGCCGGGTCGCAAGACCAGCACCTTGTCCGGATGAGTGGCCGGCCACCAGGTCGCGTCGCCATCCATCCGGCACTCGTAGAAATCGGCCTGCCACGGCACCGCCAAGCCCTCGGTGATGCGGCCCGCACCACGATCGGCATCGTCCTGCAGCGCGGCTGCGCCCCATAATTCCGATTGAGGATCGACGCGGAACGGCGCCATGTAAAGACGTGTGTCCCTCATGATGCGAGGCGCTTCGATGCCGGGATAAAGCGGGGCGCCTGAGCACGCCTGCAGCGCTATCCGGTCAAGCGCGTCAGCTTCGAATTCGTGGGCCGGCAGGCGCGTATTGTCGAAGGTCCCGTTGGCCCAGTTGCGCATGTGCCGGTACTGGAGCGGTGTCAGCGCCAGCACCTTCGACGCACCCGTCTTCGGGTCTACGATCTTGTCCGAGTCGTCGTGAAGCCGCGGCATCGCGACCTCGCGTGGCTTTAGCGAAGCGTCCTCGGGATCTCGCAGGTGCGCGACCAGCATCTGCCGGTATCGAATCGCCTTTTCCGACACGCTGCCCGGCGGTGGACCGAAGTCGGATGGCTGGGCGAGCGCAGCAAACAGCGCTGACGTTTCGTCACTCCACGAACCGTGCTTGTCCGGTACGTCCGAACGCATCACCCCTGCGAACACCCAGCGATAGCCTCTCGTTCGTCTGAGAATAGGCAAGACGTCGCTATAGAAATTGGTCTCGTTCATGCCGGGAAGCGCCAGGCCTTTCTTGTCGATCCAGGTCTGCAGGCAAATGTCGTACAGCGTGACGAAGCTTCTGACATTCGGCGCGAAGTCAGGCGGAGCGACGATCACCCAGGACGGCACGACGTCGATCGGCGGGCCGCCGTCTGTCAACTCGATTCTGGCGCTCACCGGTCCATCGGCGGTGTCGTCGCACCATCCGTCGTTGTCGGCAAAGTTTTCGAGCGGCTCGGACGACGGCACGGCCGACGATTCGCCTTTGCCGCCGAGCACCAGCAGCCGGCCGGCCGCATCCGTGCGGATTTCGCCAAGACTCACCGGCTTGCCCAGAAATTTCCCCGTGTCCAAAGGCGCGATGTTCATGCCGGTGCTGCCGGATTCGACCTCCAGGCTGCGCGGACCCGGATCGATAACGAGGCTGTTGCGGTCTGGCTGGCCGCAATTCCGTAGCATGACGTCCGAGTCGGTTTGGCACGGCTCTTTGGAAGGCTCCAGACGTGCCCCAGCCCCCTTGCGATTGCGCAGATGGACCGTCCAATGGATGCGCTGCACCTGTTCGCCACAGTGGACTTCTTCCTCCTGTGTCAGTACGCCGTTACTATCGCGCGTGCATTTGTATATCCGGAAACGCGCGGCCTGGCGCTTTAACTTGCCTCCGCTATCGCGATACATAAAGGGCTCGCTGCTGTCGGCCGCCGTACCGTCTTCGAAAGGCGTTCGTGTCACCCATTCGCCATGCGCATCCTTGACCGGCTCAGGGCCAATGAAATACGAATCCGAATTACCTAGCCGGGCGATGCCGATTGACGGATGGATCTCGTAGGTGACCGTGTTCGTGCTCGCATTTTCGTCGCTCATCGACGTCTCCTCAATCAAAGAGACAGCTTCCTGCGTCGAAACAGCCTTACGACGGCTCAGCCCGTTTTCGCTGCATCCAGGCTGCTGCCGGGAGAATCATCTTCAAGAACGTGCAGAACAGGATGGGGAGTCTGCAGCGCGAGCAGCACAAGATCCTCTGCGCCTGAAACGGCGTACCAATGCAGTGCGCCTTTCGGAACGAGCACGAGGTCGCCCTCTGTCAGCTCTCGTTCCACCAGTGCGTTGTCCCATTTGGCATTGCCGGCGTTCTTGGGGTTTTGCGATGGCCTGACTGTCATAACGGCGCGCCCCAGCCAGCACATCACGAGCTCAACGCTTTTCGGGTGGAAGTGTTCCGGGTTTTCCTGCTCGGGCACGAATGTATACGCCGTAAAGTGAAACACGGGCTTGGCGAAATCCGTTGCGCCACCCGCGACGAGTCCCTCCTTGCCCCAGATCTTGGACCTCACGCATATCACCGTCGGGTCGAGTTCGAATCCAAGGTAGTCGAGGATCTTGCGCTTGTACGACGTCAACGCATCGCTGCTCAGCACTTGCATGAAACCACCGGGAAACGAGTCGACCTCGGTGTACGCTGCACCGATGTCCGGAATGCGCACCAGCAGCAGAACAAGCTTTTCGACCGCCCACACTTGCGGATTCTGATTGGCCTTCGGAAACGGATGTTGAACGCTCTTTCGCTCCTGTGCGAGTGCAGCAAACTTGTGCACGGCATGCTTCGGAATGACCAGCGTGTCGCCGGGGGCGATATGAATGCCGTTCGAATCCGGCGCATCCGCTATCGGCGGCTCCCAGCCCGATCCATCCGACTGCTGCAACGCGATGGAAACCGTTCCGCGACCGCGCCAGCAAATCACCAGTTCGGCCTGGTCCGCATAGTAATGAGCGGGCGTCTCTTTGCCGGGTGCGATCGACAGGATCTCGACGGTCAGATGCGGCTCGGTTATGCCCCAGTCGATCTTTTTGCGTTCGAAGTTCGGGTGCTGCGGATCGCTCGTCGCCCTGACATCGGCGACAAAGTCCCTTAAATGCTTAATATTGACCTGAGGGGTAGCGTTCACGGTTTTCCTCCGAGACGCAATTGCAAGTCATTCAATCAAGACAATCAGTAACCCCGGAATTAACTTCTACAACGTATCGACGGCAATAACTGAAATCATTGTAGATAGCGCAGTAGTAGTCCGAAAGGACTATTTCCATTTTCAAATACGCAACTAGACTACGAATTGAAACGGATTACGGAACATTGAAGATTGGCGGTTAGCACGGTCCTGTCGCGTGACGATACTGAAACAGGGAGAACGTGATGCTGGGACGACGCAATTCGGATTCACCATGGCGCAGCCTGCTTGTTAATACAGGACTTGCGTGCACCCTGCTGTTCAGTTCGCTTGCGGTCGCGGATGAAGTCAAGGTCGGCGGCGCGGGCCCTGCCATGGGAACCATGCGTCTGCTCGCCGAGCGCTACAACCAGACGCACGACACGCCGAAAATTACCGTGCTCGCTGCGAGTCTGGGCTCTGCCGGCGGAATCCGCGCTGCAACGGAAGGCGCGATCGACATCGGCGTCAGCAGTGTGCCGTTGAGCGAAAGCGAGCAACACAATGGCGTCAAGGAAACCGAGGTCGCGCGCACGCCGTTCGTCTTCGTGGTGGGAATGGGTACACCGGTCAGCGGACTGAGTACTAGCCAATTACAGAGTATCTATTGGGACACTTACCAGCAAAAGGATCCCGACTGGTCGCGCTATATAGACCGGAATCTTTCCCAGGCCGATGCGCCGGCGTCGCGCATCCGCATCATCATGCGGCCTGCCAATGAGTCGGACAACGCGATCGTCAAACGGATCTCCCCCCGCATCGACGAGGCGATGACGGCGCTCGAGGGAAGGCCCGGCATGATCGTCAAATCGAACGCGCAAGAAAATGCTGCGGCGATCGAAGACATTCCCGGCGCGTTCGGTACCTCCACGCTGAGTCTGATCGTGACGGAGCACCGCAAGATGCGGCCGTTGAAGCTCGACGGCGTCGAGCCTTCGCCGCAATCCGTCGCAGACGGACGTTACCCTTACTACAAGTCCGTGTTCCTGATTACCGGTTCCCGATCGTCCTCCGCCGCGCAACAGTTCATCGCGTTCGTCAAATCGAAGGACGGCCAGGAAATTCTCGAGAAAACCGGGCATGCCGTGGTCGACAAGCCAAAACAGTAGTCGTTGACATGGTCCGAAACGAGGTCGCCGTCACTGTTACGCGGATTGCTACCATCGTTGCATTGATTTTGACGATAGCTCTGCCGTGGGGGTATTTTCGGGTCGCGTATGGAGCACTCGAAAGCCAGACCGATACCGAAGCGCAAATCCGCGCCGGGCTATTGAGCCAGTTCATCGGCGCGAATCCGGACTTGTGGACGTTTTACGAGCACAGCCTGCACGAAGCGCTGTCTCGCGACCCGCCGATCCGGACGGGCCAATACAACCGGATCCTGAACCTGAACCGTCAAACGGTGGATAGCGCCGGGACGCCGCCTGCGTGGCCACGAATCGTGCGTACCGTCGAACTCTACGATGCAGGCAGAGTGACCGGATATCTTGAAGTTACCCGTTCAATGCGCGCGGTGGTGCGCAATACCATCGCCGTGGGACTGCTGGGTCTGTTGATGGGCACCGCCGTATTCTTTGTCCTTCGCGTGCTTCCGCTCAAAGCGCTGCAGCACGTCACCGAAGCATTGGAGCAGGAGGTGAGCAAACACGATGAGGCGCGGCGTGAAGCGGAAGCCGCCAACCGGGCCAAGTCACAGTTTCTTGCGGCCGCCAGTCACGACCTGCGCCAACCATTGCACGCGCTCGGTTTGTTTGCCGCGGGCCTCGGCTCGGTCGTGCGGGAGCCCGCCGCACTGCCGATCGTCGGCAAGATCAACGACTGTATCGAAACACTGGAAGAACTCTTCAACAAGCTACTGGATATTTCCAAGCTCGATGCCGGCGTCGTCCAGCCGGTGTTGAGTCACTTTCCGATCGAGGCGGTGTTTTCGCGGTTGCGAGTCGAATATGAGCCGCTCGCCATGGAGAAAGGCGTGACGCTCAGGATCGCTGCCAGCAAGGCTCACGCGTTCAGCGACGCGATCCTTCTCGAGCAGATCCTGCGCAACCTGATCGCGAATGCGATTCGCTATACGCCATGCGGTGGGCGCGTGCTAGTGGGTTGCCGACGCCGCGCGCGCAAGCTTCGGCTGCAGGTATGGGATACCGGTATCGGAATCCCGACCCACCAGACGGAGCGGATTTTCGAGGAGTTTTATCAGCTCGGCAATCCCGAACGCGACCGCAGAAAAGGCTTAGGTCTGGGTCTCGCAATCGTAAAGCGCACGGCAAAATTGTTGGGGGCCGAAGTGCATGTTGCGTCGGAGCCGCAATCGGGATCTGTGTTCAGCTTCGAGATTCCGGTCGGAAACGCGCCACGCCTGACGGCTGCACACGGGGTCTCAAGCGAAGCTGTTTCGACGGGCGCGGTCGAGGGCAGTCTGATCGCCGTGGTAGACGATGAACCGGAAATCCTCGACGGTATGCATACGCTGTTGTCGCAGTGGGGCTGCGAAACGGTCTGCACGGAAACCCTGGAGGAGGCCACGCAAGGGCTGATTCGCCATGCGCGCAGGCCAGACGCCTTTCTGGTCGACTATCGGCTACGTGAAGGTGTGTCGGGGATCAGCGTCATTCAGGATCTCCAGGCACGCTTCGGAACGGATATTCCCGCCGTGATCATCACCGGCGAAACTGCGCCCGACAGTTTGCGGGAGGTGAGCGGAAGCGGCTATCAACAGATTCACAAGCCGCTCGCACCGGCGAGACTTTATCAGTTGTTGAGCGAACTTATAACGTCGAGAAAGGACAAACGGGGTCGCGTGTCGTAACGAGCGTCCCGTATCAGACGCACTACAGTGCTTCTTCGCGGAACACCGGCGCATCACGTCACCAGGCCTGCTAACCGATAGCCAACCTGCAGTTCCGTCATCAAATGCCGCGGCTGCGTCGGATCGTCTTCGAGCTTCTGCCGCAGCGTCACCATATACACGCGCAGATACTGCGGCCGGTCCGCGTAGCCCGGCCCCCACACATCGAGCAGTAGCTGCCGATAAGTAATCACCTTGCCGTAGCCACGAATCAATGCGGCGAGCACCCGGAATTCGGTCGGTGTCAAATGCACGGCGGCACCGTTGCGCCGCACCTCATAAGTCGCCAGATCGACGCGCACGTCGCCAAAGCGCACTGTCGATGCGGCCGGCCCATCGTTGGCTACCAGGTTCGCGCGCCGCAGCTGCGCACGGACCCGCGCAATCAGCTCGGGCACGCCGAACGGTTTGGTCAGGTAATCGTCCGCTCCGGTGTTCAGCGCATCGACCTTCTCGGTTTCGCGATCGCGCGCCGACAACACCAGCACCGGCGCGCGCGACCAGCTGCGCAACTCGCGAATCAGCACCTTGCCATCTTCGTCCGGCAACCCCAGGTCGACGATCAGCAGCTCCGGCTGCCGGCTCGCGCTTTCCACCCGCGCGGCCGCCGCCGTCCCCGCTTCGAACACGGTCATGCCTTCGCGCTCCAGCGACATGCGGATAAAGCGCCGGATATCCGCTTCGTCTTCGATAATCAGAATGCGCGGCTTTTTCAAGCGAACGTCTCCTGTTCTATTTCAGGCGGTGCGCCAAGCGGCAGCCTGATTTCAAAGCGCGTACCCTGGGGCAAACGCTGCTCTGCCTGGATCGATCCTTCATGCGCGTCGACGATCGTGCGGCACAGCGCGAGCCCGAGCCCCACGCCGGAGATCGTCGACTCGCGCACGCCGCGTGTGAATGCTTCGAAAAACTGTTCGGGGTCGAGGTTCTGCAAACCCGGTCCATCGTCTTCGACAAACAGATGCATCGTGTCTCCCATCGCGCGTGCGCGAATCTGAATCGTCGATCCCGACGGCGTGTACTTGACCGCGTTGTCGACCAGATTGACCAGTACGCGTTCAAACGCAATCGCGTCGATTTCGATCAACGGCAGATCCGCGGGCAGTTCGGTGCGTACACGGTGGGCGGCAAGCGTGGTGCCAAGGCGCGCCAGCGCGCTGCCGGCGATTTCGCCCAGTGCGTGCCATTCCTTGTTGAGCCGCACGCCTTCGCTTTGCATACGCGCCAGATCCAGCAGGTTGGTCACCAGCCGGTGCAACTCCTCCGACTGCAAGCGAATCGCGCGCGACGCGGCGATGCGCTCGGCCTCCGGCAAATCGCTGACGCGCTCCAGCGTTTCCGCAAGACCCCGTATCGCGGTCAACGGTGTCTTCAGATCGTGCGATACCGCAGCCAGCAGGGCGTTGCGCAACCGCTCGCCTTCCATCCGTACCTGCGTGTCCTGCGCGATTTCGATGAAGTGTGTGCGTTCGAGCGCTAGCGCAATCAGCGAACAACATGCTTCGAGCAGACGCCGGTCGTCGGCATCGCTCGACAACTTGCTGCCATGCTCGGCGCAAATCGCCAGCACGCCGCGCGTGCGCATCGGCCCTTTCAGCGGTAGATAGAGTGCGCTCGCGCCGCCCAGTGTCTGTGTGCCGGCGCCGGCGGCTTCGGCGTGATCGTAGGTCCATTGCGCCACCGAGGTATCGACAAATGCGTCGACGACCTCGCACGCAAGCTGGTCTTTCGCATCGGGCAGCACCAGTGCAACCTGGGCGTCGAACAACGGCGCGATGGTTTGACGGCATACCGCCGCGATCTGCGCGGTCTGGATGGCGCTCGACAGATCGCGTGCCACTCGCGCCACTGCAGTCGCGCGCCGTTCGCCGGCCGTCGCGACCTTGGCCTTGTAACGCAGGCGCGCCGACAACTGGCTCGTCACCAGCGCGACGGTCAGCATCAGCACGAACGTGAACAGATATTGCGTATCGGACACCGCAAACGAAAAGCGCGGCTCGACAAAGAAGAAGTCGAAGCTCGCCACGCTGAGCAACGCTGCCCACGCGCCGGCCACCCGGCCAAGCCGCAACGACAGCAGCACGACGTTCAGCATGAACAGCATTACGACGTTCGGCGTGGCAAAAAAGTGCAGCAGCACGCTGGCGACGAAGGTCGTCAACGCGCAGGCGAGAAACGCCAGAATCAGGCCGTTCAGGCGCGTTTCCGCGGCGCTTTGCAGCGGCGGCTTCGCGCGCTGCGCATCGGCTTCGCCGGTACCGACCAGCAGCAGCCCGAGTTGCGGGTCGGCGCGCGCGATGCGCTGCGCGATCTGCGTTTGCCACGGCATACGCCAGCGGCCGCGCGAACTGCCGTGGCCAAGCACGAGCCGCGTCGCGCCGCGCTCGTGCGAATACTCGAGCAAGGTGCCGGCCACGTCTTCGCCGGGCAGGCTCGCGAATTCGGCACCAAGGCTATCGGCGAGATTCGCGAGTGCGAGCAGCGTCTGGCGCGTATGCGCATTGCGCCCGCTATCCGGCTGATCGACGTGCACGACTAGCCATTCGGCGCGCAAATGCTGCGCAAGACGCGCTCCCTCGTGAATCAGCTTCTCGTGCGCCGCATCCGCGCGAATGCACACCATGATCCGCTCACGCTCGGCCAGCGCGGTGCGCAAACGGCCTTTCAGCCGCTGTCCGTGCACGTCCGCATTGACGCGATCGGCCACGCAACGCAGCGCCAGTTCGCGTAGTGCGAGCAGATTGGTTCTGCGCAGATAGTTGCTGCGCGCAACTTCCGCCGCGGGCGGCAGCGACACGTTGCCCGACAACAGGCGCGCAAGAAGATCGTCCGGCGGCAGATCGACCAGCATCACGTCGGTAGCATCGAAAAACAGGCGGTCGGGCACCGTCTCGCCGGCCCGCACCCCGACGATGTTGCTCGCGCTCTCGCTCAGACTCTCGAGATTCTGCACATCGAGCGTCGCATACACGTCGATACCGGCCGCAAGCAGCATATCGACGTCCTGCCAGCGCTTCGCATGCCGCCCGCCGGGCAGGTTTGTGCATGCGAGTTCGTCGATCACGATCAGTTGCGGATGCGCGGCCAGCGCACCGTCCACATCGAACTCGCGCACCAGCCGCCCATGATGCTGCACGTACTTCGGCGGCAGCGTCTGCATGCCGTCGATCAGCCGCCTGAGTGGCTCGCGGCCGCGCGTGTCGATTTCGCCCAACGCGACGTCGACGCCTTCATCGCGCCGTCGGCGCGCAGCCTGCAGCATTGCCCAGGTTTTTCCCACCCCTGGGCAAGCACCGAAGAACAGTTTCAGCCTGCCGCGTTTATTGCTTCCTGCTTCGTTTCCGGACGCTTCGGCTTCGCGTGCGGAAGCGGTGCGCATCTGCTTCACATCGCCCCATAAAAATGCTGTAAAAACCTCCACACGCACCGTAAAAAAAGTGTATCGGAAGCCTTAAGAAAGCAGTGTGATCGCGATATCGATCAGCTTGATTCCGATGAACGGAGCGATCACACCTCCCACTCCGTAGATTAACAAGTTACGCGACAACAGGCGCTGCGCCGGTTCGGCACGATAGCGCACGCCTTTCAACGCCAGCGGGATCAACGCGATGATGATCAGCGACCAGCGGATGCGCGAGCATCACGAACTTCATCTCGCGCGCCTCGATCTTCTTGCCGAGAAATTCCGGGGTGCGGCCGATCATCATGCCGACGATAAACACCGTCAGAATCGCAAACGTGATCAGGTTGATAAAGCCGACGCCGTCGCCGCCAAACACGTTGTTCAGCATCATCTCGGCGATCGGCACAAGACCGCCGATCGGCGTCAGCGAATCGTGCATCGCATCCACCGAACCAGTCGTAGCCGCAGTGGTCACCGCGCCGAACAGGCTGGTCTGGCCGATGCCAAAGCGCGTTTCCTTGCCTTCCATATTGCCGCGCCTGCAGCGCGGACGCATGCTGATCGACGTTGAGCCGCGCGAGATTCAGGTTGCCGTGCTGTTCGGCCGTATAGACGATCGCGAGCGCGCCGATGAACATGATCAGAAACGTCGCATAAAACGACCAGCCCTGACGGCGGCGCATCAGCATGCTGCCTGGCGCGTAGGTGAGCGCGGCTGGAATCAGCAGCATGCTCAGGATATGCAGCGTGTTGGTGAGCGGCGTCGGGTTCTCGTACGGGTGCGCAGCGTTCATGCCGAAGAAGCCGCCGCCGTTGGTGCCGAGGTGCTTGATCGACTCGAGGCTCGCCACCGGGCCCATCAGGATGTGCTGCTGCACGCCTTCCAGCGTGGTCGCCACGGCTTCGCTGGAAAGCGTCTGCGGCATGCCTTGCCATAGTAGACGAGCGCCATCACAGACGAAAGCGGCAGCAGCACGCGATACAGCACGCGCGTGAAGTCGACCCAGTAGTTGCCGATATCCTGCGCGCTCCTGCGACACAGCCCGCGGATATAGCCGCCGCATGCGGCCACGCCGGTCACCGCGCTGAGCATCATTAGAAACGTATTGACGGCCATTTGCGAAAAGTTGGAAAGGCTCGATTCTCCCGAATACGACTGCCAGTTCGTATTGGTGATGAACGAAGCCGCCGTGTTGAACGCAAGATCCGGCGTCTGCGCCGCACGCTGCAACGAATCGAACGGCAGCAGGCCCTGCACGCGCAACAGCAGATAGCGGAGCAGCATCATTGCCGCATTGCTGAGCAGCAGCACCATCGAATAGCGCTGCCAGGGCATCGACTCGGCCGGATCGACGCCAAGCACCGCATAGGTCCAGCGCTCAACGCGCTAATGCGGTTCATGCGTAAATACGCGTGCGAGCCACTTGCCGATCGCGACCGTCAGCGCGGTCATCGCGATCAGCACCAGCATAAATTGAACAAGATCGTCGAACATGGCGGTTCCCTCTAAATCCTGTTCAGCGCGACGATAAAGGCCGCGGAAACCGCAAAAAAAGCGATCGACACGACGGTGAAAATCAGGTCGTTCATGATTGTTGAACCGGAAAGATGTTGAGCGTCTGCACTGCGCCGATCAAAATCGTTCGGGCTTGACCAGTGCGTACAGCAAATAGACGAAGAGGGCCGCGGCAAGCAGGCCGGCAAGCGCGATCATGAGTGCGCCTCGCGCGCGACCGCGAAGATCGAATGAAGGAGCGGCGACATATCGGTCAACTTTGGTTGTGGAAATACGCCGCTACTGTAGGGATTTCGATGTCAAAAGCGTGCTGAGTTTTATAGGCCGATGTAAAGATGGAATTAAGGCGGTGGAGTTAAAGCGGTGAAATGAATGCCGCCGTGACGGACCAGGCGTTTCACGTCGATGCGCGATTTGCCGGTAAGCGCTGTAAATCCACCAGGCATCGGCATCGTCGGCGCTGTGCAGCAGAGCTTATTCGACCTTCGTGACGCGTGCCGCGCCCGCACAACGCAGGCTCGAACCTTTAGGCAATCGGGCCGTCGCCGGTGCTGGCACCGCCCTTGCTATGTTCCCCGCGCCACGCAAATTCGCAGCGGCTTTACCGTATCGACGAACATCACAGAACCAGAGGCAACAATGATCAGCACCCGACCCTGCACCGCACCCTGCGTCATCGAA
>Ga0310813_10000772_pt1 | contig 19575 bp, 14 predicted proteins | sample YN3metagenome_FD_203086 | JGI IMG/M metagenome (GOLD analysis project Ga0310813, IMG submission 203086) | Soil microbial communities from experimental microcosm in Duke University, North Carolina, United States - YN3 | ecosystem: Engineered > Artificial ecosystem > Soil microcosm > Unclassified...
AACCGCGAGTCGCTCAAGGAGGTCCAGATCCCGGACATGCCCAAGGATCTCCCGTCCGCACTTCACCTGGAGAGCTTTCCTCCCGAGCGCCAGCTCGAATACCGAAGCCAGGCCCCGAAGGCCGGCCGGCGGATGGGGCTCTTCCACGGGCACGCCGAGGAGGCCGAGGACGTCTCGCGGTTCCTGCTCGACTACTTCCACGCGGTCGACAAGGCGGTTGCGACGTTCCTGCGGGGGCGGCGTGTGCCGCTGCTCCTGGCGGGCGTCGACTACCTCCACCCGCTCTACGCAGAGGCCAACACCTACCCGCACCTCCTGCGCCGCGGCGTCACCGGGAGCCCCGACGGCTTCAACATCGACGACCTCCACCGCCGCGCATGGGCCGTGGTCGAAGCCACCTTCGACCAGGACCTGGACCGTGCGCTCAGCGAGTACCGGGAGATGGGGGGCGGCCCGCGCTCCTCCGAAGAGGTGAGCACGATTCTGATCGGCGCCTACTTCGGCCGCATCGGACGCCTCTTCGTGGCGGACGACGTGCAGCTCTGGGGCCACTTCGACCCGCAGACGCTCGGGGTCAGCGTCCACGACCCCCGGCAGGACGGCGACGTGGACCTGCTTGACTGGGCGGCGATCCGCACGGTGTCGACGGACGGCGTGGCCTACGTCGTGCCCCGCGATCGCGTCCCCGGCGGGGGCCCGATGGCGGCCCTCTTCCGCTTCTAGTTCTAAATTCGACCGAACCCTTGCGGCCGTCGTCCATGGGGTATACTTGCCTCGGGTCACCCCGGGCGGGGTGGGAAGAGGCACGCCAGGCAACCGGGTTCGTTTCCGCTGTGAACACTTCGGCTCCTCCGATATCCTAGGGCATGAGCCGGGTCGACGACCTCATGAAGCGGATGCGGGCCAAAGGGTGGAGACCCGGAGGTGCCGCCGCGGAAGCGGACGTCGCCGCCGTCGAGAAGGAATTCGACATCACGTTCCCCGAGGACTACCGCGGCTACCTGCTCGCCGCGGGGGGCGGGGACACGCGGGCTCCCGAGGCCTACACGGGCCTCCTGCCGGTCAAGATCCTCTCCCTGTTCAACCGCAGCTACCGCATCCCCTGGAACTTTCCCGGCCTCTTCGCGATCGGGAACGACGGTTTTCTCGTCTACGTGCTCGATTTCCGCGGCCCCGCCCCGGTCGTGGCGAGCCTCGGCATGTCCAGCTCGGTGTGGGAGGACGTCGTGACCGAAACCGACACCTTCTACGAGTGGCTGGAACGACGCATCCCTAGGGCTTGAGGGTGCCGGCGGCCGCCTCGTCGACGATCCAGAGGGCGCGGCGGGCCAGCTGCGCGGGGACGACCTTCGGGTCCTCGAAGCCTCCGAGCGCGCGCGCCACCATGGGGGCCTTCTCGGCGCCGGCGGCGATCATGATGATCGAACGGGCCCTCTCGATGACGACGGGGGTGATGGTCATCCGCTGGGGCGGTGGCTTCGGAGCGACGACCGACACGACGCGCGCGTCGCGCTCGTCCAGCGCGGCCGAGCCGGGGAAGAGCGACGCCGTGTGGCCGTCCGGACCCATGCCGAGCACGAGCACGTCGAGCGGGTCGGGCAGGCGGCGCCCGTAGCGCTTCGCGGCCTGCTCCCGGTCGGACGCGTCGGCCGGCATCCGGAACGTCTGGCCCAGCGCCTCGCGATGGGACTTGAGCAGCGTCTCCGTCACCAGCCGGTAATTGCTCTCGGGATGGTCCATCGGGACCGCGCGCTCGTCGGCGAAGAAGATCTGGATCTGCGACCAGGGCAGCTCCGCGGCCAGGTCGGAATTACCCAGCTCCTCGTAGACCGGCCCCGGCGTCGAGCCGCCGGAGAGCGCGATCGAGCAGACGCCGCGGGCGTCGACGGCCGAATGGATCTTGCGGGAGATCGCCTCCGCCGCGAGCCGTCGCAGCTCGTCCTTGTCCTTGGCGACCTTGAGTTTGACCCGGGATCGTGTCGTCACCCGAGCGGCCTCCAGCGCCGGCCGTCGCGGCGCAGCAACTGGTCGGCTTCCGCCGGGCCCGCGCTGCCGGGGGCGTACTCGGGCAGAGGGTCGCGGCCCGACTCCCAAGTCTCCAGGATGGGCGTCAGGAACGACCACGCCTGCTCGTCGCCGTCGCGCCGCGCGAAGAGCGTGTGGTCGCCGCGCATCGCGTCGAGGAGCAGCCGCTCGTACGCCTCCCAAGGAGAGCGCTTGAACGAGTCGGCGTAGGAGAAGTCCATCGTCACGCTGCCCACCGAGAGGTCCTCGCCCGGCACCTTGCAGCCGAAGCGCAGCGCGATGCCTTCGCGGGGCTGGATCTGCAGCGTCAGCACGTTGGGCTCGATCCGCTGGCAGACCTCCTCGCTTCCGAAGAGGCAGAAGGGGATGGTCTGGAAGAAGATCGACACCTCCGTATCGCGGGCCGCCAGGCCCTTGCCGGCCCGGACGTAGATCGGCACGCCCTGCCAGCGCCAGTTGTCGATCCACATCTTGAGCGCCACGTAGGTCGGGGTGCGCGAGGTCTTCGAGACACCTTCCGCGTCGCGGTAGCCGCGGTACTGCGCCGCCACCACGTCCGTCGCGACGTCGGCCGGCGTGATCGGCCGGATGGAGCGGAGCACCTTGAACTTCTCGTCCCGGATGTCGTCCGCCCGGAACGTCGCCGGCGCCTCCATGGTGGAGAGCGCGAGGACCTGCATCAGGTGGCTCTGGACGACGTCGCGGAGCACGCCGGTGGCGTCGTAAAACTTGCCGCGCCGCTCGACCGTGAGGTCTTCCGCCATCGTGATCTGGACGTGGTCGATGTACTTGCGGTTCCAGATCGGCTCGAAGATCGAGTTTCCGAAGCGGAAGACCAGGATGTTCTGGACCGTCTCCTTGCCGAGGTAGTGGTCGCTGCGGAAGATCTGGCTCTCGTCGATCACCTCGGCGACCGTGCGGTTGAGCTCGCGGGCGGAGGAGAGGTCGCGGCCGAAGGGCTTCTCGATGACCACGCGGGACCAGCGCGTCGACCCGGTCGGGTAGAGGAGCCGGGAGGCCTTCAGGTTCCGCAGGATGATGGGGAAGACGCCCGGCGGCACGGCGAGGTAGAAGAGCCGGTTGCCGGGGAGCCCCAGGCGCTGCTCGACGTCCTCGATGACCCGGCAGAGCTTCGTGTAGTCGTCGGGCGCGTTGACGTCGGCGACGCAGGTCTCGACCCGCGCCGCGAAGGACTTCCAGACCTCCTCGTCGATCGGCTTCGTCCGCGAGAACTTCGAGACGGACTCCTGCAGCTGCGCGCGGAACTCGGCCGCCGAGGTGACCGAGGTGCTGGTGCCGATCACGGCGAACTTCTCGGGCAGGTCGCCCTCGCGCGCCAGGTTGTACAGCGCGGGGACGAGCTTGCGGTGGGTGAGGTCGCCCGTGACGCCGAAGATGATGATCGTGCAGGCCTCGGGCGCGCGGGAGCGCAGCACCGCCGGGCCGGCGCCCGGGTTGACGCGGATCTGGGTTCCTTCCATGGCCTCCCTTTCTACCACGAACGCTTCCGGCTCGACACAAAATCCCGGAGGCCGCGTGTAACCGCCGACGGCGAATGCGTCTAAGGGAAAGACGGAGGTCGCCATGATCAAGTGGATCGTCGCGCTGGGCCTGCTCCTCTGCCGGACCGCTCCCGAGGACGACTACGCGGGGCTGCTCGCGGCGGAAGCCGCGAAGCGCCGGCAGCGCGAGGAGGAGCAGGGGGCCGCCCACCGGGCCCTGGACGAGGGCCGCTACGAGAAGGCGGTGGCGCTGGCGAAGCACGTCCGCGTGCTGGACGACGAGATCGCTCAGGTCCGCAAGGAGGCCCGCGCCTCCCTGAAAAAGCTGGTCGCGGAGCTCGTGGCGAAGCTCGACGACGACGCGTTCCCGGTCCGCGAAGCCGCCAGCGACAAGCTTCGCGGCCTCGGCGCCCCGGCCCAGGCGGAACTGGCCCGGCTCCGCGCGACGGCGACGTCGCCGGAAACCCGCTACCGGATCGACGAGCTCCTCCCGGGCATCTCGCTCGACGCCCAGGGTTGCGTCCACCAGTGGGCCGCGGACGCGACGGCCAGCAGCGAGTACACCCCGACGGACTGGTCGGCGAAGCAGGTGACCGGGCTGCCCGACACCCTTCAGGGGGGCGACGCCCGCACCGCGTGGGCCGCGAGGGAGGCGGACGCGGGCGAGGAGTGGATCCGCGTCACGTTCCCGCTGCCGCTGAAGATGTCCCGGATCCGGGTGCTCGAGAACTACGTCCCCGGCGGCATCGTCGCGGTGGACGTCATCGGCGCCGACGGCGCGCGGCGCCGGGTCTGGGAAGGGAGCGATCCCGGCGGCGACGTGCCCGTCTGGTTCGAGGCCGATCTCAAGGGAGCGGTCGGCCGCGAGCTGGTGATCGTGCTCGACACGAAGAAGAACAGCGGCTGGGAAGAGATCGACGCCGTCGAGCTCATCGGCGAGCTGATCGACGATTGATCGGCCACCGAGCCCTCAGCGCCTTGGGGTTCGAAACACTACCTGGAGACGCGCACCAGGGGCCGGCGGCAGTGGCTGCAGAACTGGTTGGAGCGGTCGTTGGTCGAGCCGCAGAATTTGCAGAAGCAGGTCCCGTCCGGCTTGGGCTTCGGCGCCGGGTCCCGCTGCGGGGGAGCCAGCTTGCCGTCATGGACTCCATCCTCGAGATCGACTTCGACGAGCAAGGCACGGAACTCATCGCGGGCAAAGACCTCCTTCTTTTCCAGGATCCGGAGGATCGCTTCGTTGATCAGTGTCAGATGGGCGACTTGATCCTCCAGCTCCTGGATCCGCGCGGCATCGTCCACCACCTTCCGCCGAATCCGGTTCTCGGTGTACCTCATCTGGGACGCCGAGTTCTTCAGGTTCTCGATGTCGGCGCGCTGGATCCAGTCGTTATCGAACATGTAGTCGAGGACGGATGACATGACGCTTCCTCCTATCGATGAAGGGATCCGATCCTTGGACGGGTCGCCGTCGGAATTGTAACGCCGATCAGCGCTTGGAGTCGATGCCGGCCGTCGAGCTGATCGGCGAGCTTATCGAGGAGTAGGCCTGCCGCGGCTCCGCGGAGGCTCCCCATAAGTCCGGATCGCTCCACTTCATTTTCCGGCGAGGGCGAGTTGTCTCATTTCACGGTTCGAACCTGGCCTAGACGTGCCTTCTCGCCCTTGGGCCCCCGGGCAAACTGCACTTGGCGAAGCAGCCAGGACTTCGTCAGGGCGGGGGAGTGATGGGGAAGAATATCAATGCGTGAAGCCCTTACCGTTCCCGACTGATCGACTATTTCAAACGACAGGCCGCCAGGCTTTCTCGGTTCTACAAACCGCGCTTCGCATCGGGCGAATACATTGCGGACGAGTTGCTCGACACGCCGTCTCGTCGCTGCAGTGTCCGTAGTTCTTCGCCTGGTGGGGATTGCGTTTCCTCTGCCGCTCACGATGCTGGCAATTCTACCGGGTGTGACTCAGGAGGGAAACGATCCGGTACTTCACCGCTTGGAAGGCTCGAGGGACGGCTGGAGGCAGAGCAGGTGACCGTCGTCGGTGCCGACCAGGGGTACACCTCTGAGCCGCGAAATCGTACGGTCTTTGGACATCGCCAACAAGAATGGCTCCGAGGGGGTAGACTTGGGCTACTAGATGGAACAGGGCCTGGTTGGGTAAGGGGTCTTTCCTCGGTCGGAGGGCATTGATCACCGGAGGATCGAGCGGCATCGGCGCCGCCGTCGCCGGAGAGCTGGTCCGCAGAGGCGCCCACGTCTTCCTGCTCGCGCGCCACAAGGACCGTCTGGAACAGATGGTCGCCGCCCTGAGGGACCTCGCGAAGGATGCCGCCCGGAAGATCGACTACGCCGTCGCGGACGTCCGCGTCGCGACCCAGGTTGCCGACGCCGTCAAGAGCTCCGAGCAGCAGTTCGGGCCGATCGACCTCCTGATCAACTCCGCCGGGATCACCCACCCCGGATACGCGGAAAACCTGCCGATCGAGTCGTATCGCGAGCAGATCGACACCAACTACATGGGCACCGTCCACACAGTGAAGGCCGCCCTCCCGTATCTGATCTCCAGGCGCTCGGGCTGGATCGTCAATCTCTCGAGCGCCGCCGGCCTCAAAGGCATCTTCGGCTACGCCGGCTATTGCGCCTCCAAGTTCGCCGTCGTCGGATTTTCCGAAGCGCTGCGCGCGGAGCTCGTGCGCCACGGGATCGGCGTCACCGTCGTCTGCCCTCCGGACACGCGCACGCCGATGCTCGAGGCCGAGTCGCCGCTCCGGCCCCCCGAGACCGCCTACCTCGCGGCCCAGGGCAAGGTCCTCGAGCCGGGGCAGGTGGCGCTCGCCATCCTGCGCGGCATCGAGCGCCGGAAATCCCTCGTCGTGCCCGGATTTGACAGCAAGTTCCTGCGTTTCGCCAACGGGGTGGCCCCGGGGGCGATCGACTGGATGTTCGATGGAATGGTCCGGAAGGCCCAGCGCCGGCACCACGAGACATGAAGGACACCATGATCAACGAATCGCCCTCCATCCCCTCCGCGCCCGTGAAGGCGCTGCTGGACGAAGTGCTGCTGCGCTACGACAGCTGCCACGACCTCTTCGCCGCGCACGTCAATCCGCGGATCATTCGGGTGCTGCGATTGATGGGCCTCGACGAGGCCTTCGTCGACGCCCGCGGCTGCTATCTCCAGGGACGCGGCGGCAAGCGCTTCCTCGATTTCCACTCCGGCGAGGGGGCGACCAGCCTGGGCTACAACCACCCCGACGTGACGCAGTTCCTGACGGCGATCATGCATCGCGCTCTTCCGAACATGATCCAGCTCAACTGCAACGTGCTTGCCGGGCTGCTGGCGGAACGGCTGCTCGCGAAAGCCCCGAAGCATCTGACCAAAGTCTATTTCACCAGCTCCGGCGGCGAAACCGTGGACTCGGCGCTCAAGTTCGCCCGCTGCGCCACCGGCCGGAACCGGATCATCTACTGCCGCCAGAGCTTTCACGGCCTGACCCTGGGCGCGCTGTCCATCTGCGGAGACGAGGAGTTCAAGGAAGGCTTCGGGAAGCCGATGCCGAACACGACCCAGATCGAATTCAATGATCTCGACCAGCTCAAGGCCGAGCTGAAGAAGGGCGACGTCGCGGCGTTCATCACGGAACCGATCCAGGGCCGGGAGGTGCGCGTCGCCGACAGGGACTTCCTGGCGAACGCCGGACGGCTCTGCCGCGAGAACGGCGCCGTGTTCATCCTCGACGAGATTCAGACCGGCCTCGGCCGGACGGGGACGTTCTTCGCGCTGGAGCAGTTCGACGCGGAGCCGGACCTCCTCTTAGTCGCGAAGGCGCTGAGCGGGGGCCAGGTGCCCGTCGGCGCGGTGCTGATGCGCGAGCGCATCTTCGCGTCGGTGTATTCCAGCCTCGAGCGCTGCTACGTCCACCATTCGACGTACGGCTACAACACGTTGGCCATGGCGACGGGCCTGGCGACGATGGACGTCATCGAGCGCAACGGCCTGGTGGCCAATTCGCAGGCGATGGGAGCCCGGATTCGTAGCGGCCTGGAAAAACTCCAGGCCCGCCACTCCATGCTGGCCGACATCCGCGGCAAGGGGCTGATGTTCGCCATCGAACTCGGCAAGTGCAAAGGCTTCCTCAACAAGCTCAAGTGGGACGTCATCGAGAAGATGAGCAAGGGCCTGATGCCGCAGATGGTCGTCATCCCCCTCTTCAAGGACCACGGCATCCTTTGCATGGTCTCGGGCTTCAACAACGTGATCAAGTTCATCCCGCCCTTGATCATCGGCGAGGTCGAGGTCGACTACTTCCTGAAGTCTCTGGATCAGGTCCTCACCGAGTGCGAAACCACGTGGCGCCCGCAGGAGCTGATCTTCGACCTCGCCCGCCGCGCGGTCAGTCTCTAGGCGAGGAGCACGAAGGCGCACGGCCACCGTGTCGTCGGGATCGCCCGCTCAGCGCTTGGACGAGTCCAGTCCTGCCTTGCAGGCGGCCATCGCCTCGAGGAGCTCGGGCTCGAGGGACGGCTGGAGCCGGCGCAGGTGCTCGTAGTCGATGAGCGCCGATTTGAAGTCGGCGTCGCCCTCGCCGCGGCGCGCCTCCCTCAGGACCGCGCGGCGCCGGTAGGCGTCGGCGCGGAAGCGCAGCGCGAGCAGGTGGTCGGGAGTGATCGTGAGCACCCGGGTGAGATCGTTGATCGCTTCCTGGAAGTGCAGCATCGAGGCGGGACGGTTCGCCGCGACCAGCGTGCGGGCGCGGCCCTGCCAGACCCAGGCCTCCGACAGGAACAGGTTGACGGCGATGGCCGCCTTCGTGTCGGCCAGGGCGGACTCAAAATCCTTGTCGCCGTCCTTGCCCGTCGCGGCCTTCCACTCCCCGCGGCGGCAGTAGGCCTCGGCCCGGAGGACCTTCGCGGTGGGGGCGCCGTCGGCCGCGTCGTCCAGGTCGCGGAATGCGGCCTCGAAGGTGGCGGCGGGGTTCTCGCCGCGCCGGATCATCTCCGCAGCCAGGCGGAGCCGCGCCTCGCCTCGGCCCGCGAGCGCCGAGGCGCTCTTCGGACTCCGGGAGAGCACGGCCTCGAAATCCTCCGCGGCCTCGCGATACCGCTTCATCGCGTCCTCGCCGGGCGTCGTCGCGAGCGTCAGGTTCAGCGTCCCCCGTCGCTCGCGCGGCTGCACGCCGTCGGGGATCTTCTGGATCGCGATGTCGAGGTCCGCGGCGGCCTTGCGGAGGACGTCGCTCGCGTCCCGGCCCCGGAGCTTCTGCCAGTTCGCCCAGGCCAGGTGGATGTTGGCCCGGCCCAGCCAGGTTTCGCCGCGCCCGGGGTTGAGCTTCAGCGCACGCTCCAGGTCCGCAAGCGACTCGCGGTACTGCGGCTCGATGTCCTGGCGCTGGATCGCCAGCCAGATGCTCATGGGCACCCGCACGTACGCGCGCCAGAGATAGGGCTCGTCGCCCTGGGGATTGCACTCGATCGCCTTGGCGAGGTCCGCCATGGCCTCGTTGCAGAGCGGCATCGGGTCGGAGAGCTGGTAGACCGCGAGAGCGGCGCGGACCACGCCGCGCCACATCCACGTCGCCGCGGCCTTCGGGTTGAGCGCGAGGGCCTTGCCAAGGTCCTTCTCGGCCGCCTCGAATTGGCGGATGGTGTCGTCGCGCCGGGTCCAGCCGCTCGAAGCCCCCAGGAGGAAGTGGGCGAGCCCGCGGTCCCGCAGCGCACTGTCGCGGCGCGGGTCCTTGTCGACCGCCGCCGTGAAGTCCCCGACGGCGTCGATGAGGATCGGTGCTGGGTCGTCGTCGCGCTGGAGCTTCTGATGGCCCCAATGCAGCCGGGCCTCGCCGCGCCCTTCGAGGTGGATCAGGCAGCCTTTGTCGTGGTCGACGCCCTCGCTCCAGACCGCGACCGCCTTGTCGTAGCGGCCGGCGTCCTCCTCGAGGCGGGCCAGCGCCTCGACGGCCTCTTCGAGGTTCGGCGCCTTGGCGAGCGCGGCCTGCAGGGGCGCCCGGCTCCGCGAGAGGAGCCCGTGCGCGCAGGCGAGCTGGGCCGTGCCGATCTCGCCGGATTCCGAAAATTCTAGCGCGTCGAGGTCGTCGCGCATCCGCTCGCGCAGCTCGCGGGCCGCCGGGTCGTCCTTGGCGAGTTTCTCGCGGGGCGGGACCGAGACTTCCTCTGGGCGGACCTTGCCCGTGCGCTCCTGGATCAGCCGCTCTCCCAGCCCGCGCCAGGCCCGCTCGACCAGGTCCTCCTCCCGGCGGCGCAGACGCCGCGACGTCAGCACGAGCCGCTCGTAACGCGCGAGCTTGTGATTGGGGTCCCGCGCGAGGGCCAGCTCCTGCTCGGCGAGCGCGCGGTCGTCGTCCAAGAGCGCGCGGTGCATCCGGCCGGCCAGCGCGTGCGGCTCCGCCAGTTCCGGGTAGCGGCGCGCCGCCTCCTCGCAGGCCTCGATGCCTTCGCGGGCGAAGGCCTTCATGCGGGCGAGGTCGCCGGCGCGCCGGAGCTCCAGCGCCGCCCGGAGGGCCGTCTCCATCCGGTCCTTCAGCTGACGGATCGCCTCGCGGCGCTCCCGCCGGGCCCAGAGGCTCAGCAGGATGATCGCCAGCAGGGCCGCGGCGGCGGTCGTGCCGACCGCGATCACGGTCCGCTTGCGGCGGGCCAGCTTCGCCCAGAGCTTGGAGACCGGCCCGGCCATCCGGGCCGAGATCGGCTTCCCCGTGCGGACGCGCAGCAGGTCGTCCGCGAAGGCGTCCGCGGACCGGTAGCGCCGCTTTCCCTCTTTCTCCAGGGCCTTCAGGCAGATCACCTCGAGATCGGCCGAGACCGTCGCCGACACCTTCCGCGGGGGCACCGGGTCTTCCGAGAGGATCTTGCGCATCAGTCCCACCGGCGTCTCGGCCCGGTGGGGCAGGGAGCCCGTCAGGATCTCGTAGAGGATGACGCCGAGCGCGTAGATGTCCGTCGCGGGACCGATGCTCTCGGCGTGGTCCTGGATCTGCTCGGGCGCCATGTACTCCGGGGTGCCGACCACGAAGCTGGTCTCGGTGATCCGGGTCTGGAACGACGTCGCCCGCGCGATGCCGAAGTCGCTCAGCACGGCGCGGCCGCTCTTCTCGACGATGACGTTCGCGGGCTTGAGGTCGCGGTGGACGACGCCGGAGGCGTGGGCGTGGGCGACCGCCCGGGCCACGTCCTCCAGGATCTTGAGGAGCAGCTTTCGTTCCGTCTTGCCCTCGTGGAGGAGGTCGGCGAGCGTGCGTCCCTCGACGAAGTCCATCGCGAAGAAGGGCAGGGGCGGTCCGCCGCGGGGCTTCGTGGTGCCGACCTCGTGGATCGAGACGATGCCCGGGTGGCGCAGCTGCGCCGCGATGGCGGCCTCGCGCCGCATCCGCTCGGCGGCCGCCGGGTCGGAGACGCCCTCCTTGAGGACCTTGATGGCGACGCGGCGCCGCAGGTCCGGGTCCTCGGCCTCGAAGACGACGCCCATGCCGCCGCGGCCGATCTCGCGGATCAGCGAGTACTTTCCGATCCTGGCCCCCTCGGGCAGCTGGGGGGCGGGCTCGGGCTTCTTCTGCGCGGCCAGCGCGCGGAGGAGCTGCTCGGGGGTGATGTACTTGTGGCGCAGGAGGAGCTCGCCCAGCAGCACGTGCGGGGTGATCTTCTTCTGCTCCTCGAGGCACTCCTCGAGCTGCGCGTCGGTGATGTAGCCCCGCGAGGTGGCGATCTCGCCCAGCGGCGCGTCCGGGCCCGGGAGGTCGTCGCCGCCGTCGAGGAACTTGCGGATGTCGTTCACCGCGCCGGTCTTGGCGCCGGCGTCGGGGTCCGACGGCGGATCCGCCCCGGGGCCGGAAGGGGTCGGGGGCAGGTCGGTCGTCGTGCTCATCCTCGGACGATCTTTTCGAACTCCGTCATCACTTCGTCCTCGGAGGTCGAGTAGTCCCGGATCCTCTCGAGGACGATCTCGCGGAGGACGGCGCGGCAGCGGGCCAGCCGTTTGCGGACGTCGGACTCGCGAAGCCCGAGCTTCGCGGCGACGTCGGCGTACGTGATCCCTTCCAGCTCGCCCTTGAGGAAGCGGCTGGATTCCGCGGGATCGGCCGATCCGTCCGGGAGACAGTACAGCTTGAATACGTCGAAAAGATTCGAGGATCCCTCTTTTTTTAGCCGGACTTCGAGATCTCGGATGGCGTCCCGCAGGATGGTTTTGATCCACTCGCGGTCGAAGGCCTTCTCGGGGTCCACGGTGGGGTGGGCGTCGCGGACCTCCTCGAAGCGGAACAGGAAGAGCCCCTCGCCGGGCCGGCGGGCCTGTTCCCGGCGGGCGGCGTCGATCATGAAGTTCTTGAGCGCCCTCTTGAGGAAGCCCCGGAAGCTCCCGCGCTCCGGGGTGAGCTTCTCCCAGTCCTTCCGCTCGATCAGGCGGGCGAAGAAGTCCTGGGTGAGGTCCTTGGCGTCCTCGACGCTCTTGCGGCCCGAGGCGCGCAGATAGAGGTACGCCGGCTTCCAATAGAGGTAGATCAGCCGCTCCAGGTGCTCCCGGTGCGCCTTGCCGACCCCCCGGATGAGGTTCCAGGAGGTGGAGGGGAAGTCCCGCCGCGAGCCGCCGATCGAGGTGTCGCCCATTGCCATAAAGCTCCTATACATCACGACGGAGCCCGATCATCGCGAAAAAATAAACACCGTGCCGGCGGACCCGCCGGGGGCGGGGATGGTACCCATACGGACGGGGCGGGAATTACTCCTTCAGATCGACGCTCGCGGGCACGGCGTCGAGGGCGTGGTAGGCGTGCCGGATCGAGGAGGGGTAGACCTCCACGATGCGGAGGCCGGAGGGGTCTTTGCGGAGGGGCTTCCCGACGGGCCCGGTCGTGATCATCTCCAGGTCCCCGTCCTTCCCGCCGGCGTTGCCGTGGTAGTGGCCCGCGAAGGCGGCCCGCACGCCGGCCTCCTTCATGAGTGCGAGGGCCGGCTTGCGGCGCGCCTGCGGGATCGTGAAGTAGCCGTCCTTGTCGTCCGCCCCTTTCAGGAACCAGGAGTGGTGCTGGAACACGAGCAGGTGGCGGGGGGACTGCCCCTTGGCCTCCGCCAGCTGCCGGCCGAACCACGCCTCCTGGGCTTCCTGCTCCTGCAGCGCCTTCGACGGGTCGCTGTAGAGGGTCGAATTGATCACCAGGCAGCGCACGCCGCCGGCCCAGAAGCCGAAGTAGTCGTCGCCGAAATGCTTCCGGTACGAGGCGAGCGCCGCGGCGTCCGGCGTGTTCCCGAGGTCGTGGTTGCCGGGGACGCAGATCAGCGGGATCGCGGGATCGATCTTCGAGAAGATGCTCTTGAACTCGGCGATCTTCGCCTCGTAGTCGGGCTTGCCCGGCTCCGGGTGGACCAGGTCCCCGCAGATGATGACGAAGCGGGGTTTGAGACGGTTGATGTGCTGGACCGCCAGTTCGGCGTTCTTCCGCTCCTGGGCCGCGTCCATGAACCCGAACTGAGGGTCGGCCATCTGGATGAAGAAAAAGGGCCCGGTCCAGCGGCCCTGCTTCTCCCGGGTGAGGTCCGGGACCTCGCGGTTCGCAGGGAGCCGCTCGGCCTGGCCGAGCGCGTCCGGCGCCAGAAGCGCCAGGAGGAGAAGTCCCGTCCGCAGCCGGTTCATGGCATCGCTCCCTTCACGTCTCTGCTCCTATTGCGGGTCCCGGCCCGGGTGTTTAGAGAATTAATGGTATTGTATGCAAAGAATGGGAACCGGTGAGACGAGTCTCGGCGGGCCGGGGCGCGAATTTCCCAAGACCGCCGGGGACATGCTCTCGAAGGTGCTCGATCCCTCTACCGGGGTGCGCCGGGCGGGCTTCGAGGACCTGTCCCGCCGCTACTGGAAGCCGGTCTACTATTACGTGCGGCTGGCCTGGGCGAAGACGAACGAGGACGCCAAGGACCTCTCCCAGGCCTTCTTCCTCTGGCTGCTGGAGGGCGACGCCATCCGGCGCTACGAGCAGGAGCGGGCCAGCTTCCGGACCTACCTGAAACTGCTCCTCAAACGCTTCGTCGGCCACCAGGACGAGGCCATGAGCCGCCTGAAGCGCGGCGGGGGCGTCCGGATCGTTCCCCTGGAGGACGCGAAGGCGCCGCTCAAGGATCTGCTGCCCGACCGGGCCGCGGCGGACCCGGAACGGGCCTTCGACGAGGAGTGGCGGAGCACCCTGATCCGCAACGCCGTCGAGCGGGTGCGGAAGCAGTGGCTCGCGGACGAGCGCGCGCCGCGCTTCCGGGCCTTCGAGGAGTACGACCTCGCGCCGCCCGAGCGGCGGCCCACGTACGCCGAGGTGGCGCAGAAGCTGGGGCTCAAGGAGACCGACGTGCGGAACCACCTCTTCGCGGTGCGCGAGGCGATCCGCAACGAGATCCGCTCGGAGCTGTCCGAAATGACCTCCGGACCCGGCGAGCTTGCCGAGGAGTGGAATGCCTTCTTCGGCGCCTGAGGACTGGACCTCCTGGGTCGGCGATTCGCTGCGCCGGCACGAGCAGGAGCGCGCCGGCACCATCGGCGATCCCGTCGTTCCGGAGGCCGGCCTCACCCGGGACGAGCGCTTCCTTCTGGAGGTCGTGGCCTTCGAGCGCAACCTGATCACGCCGCAGCAGCTCGAGGAGTGCCGCCGCGAGCTGGACGAGGCGCGGGCGCGCGGCGAGGCCCTTTCGCTCGAGGCCGTCCTCCGGCGCAAGAACTGGATCACCGCCGCGGCCCTCGAGGACCTGCTGAGGCAGGGGAGCGGGGACCAGGAGAGCCCGCTGCGCCGGCGCTACGAGATCCGGGACCGCGCCGGCGAAGGCGCCACGTCGGTGGTCTACCGCGCCTGGGACCGCGAGCTGGGCCGCATGGTCGCGCTGAAACTCATCCGCGAGAAGTCCGGCTTCAGCGAGATTGCCCGGGAGCGCTTCCGCCGCGAGGTGCACGCGGCGGCCAGCGTGAGCCACCCCAACGTCGTCACCGTGCACGACGCGGGCAGCGAGGGCGGTCGACTCTACCTCGTCATGGAGATGGTCGACGGCAGCCCGCTCTCCGACCGCATGACGCAGCGCCCCGCGGACGAGCTCCTGCGGGTGCTCGCCAAGGCGGCCCGGGGCGTGGCGGCGGCCCACGAGAAGGGGATCGTGCACCGCGACCTGAAGCCCGCGAACATCCTCGTCACCAGCAGCGGGGAGCCGAAGGTGGGCGACTTCGGGCTGGCCCACCTGGCCGACTCCGGCACGGATCTCACGAGGACGGGCGCGACGCTTGGCACGCCGCAGTACATGGCGCCCGAGCAGGTGCAGGGCCGCTCCAAGGAAGTGACGCCCCGTACCGACGTTTACGCGCTGGGAGCGATCCTGTACGAGCTTCTGACCGGTTCTCCTCCTCACGGCTGCGAGGATCTCGTCGAGCTCTACCGCCGGATCGTGAGCGAGGAACCCAAGCCGCCCCGGATCCTCCGGCCATCGGTCGCCGCGGATCTCCAGACGATCTGCCTGAAGGCGCTCGAGAAGGACCCCGGCCGCCGCTACGCGAATGCGAAGGAGTTCGCCGACGACCTCGACCGCCAGCTCGCCGGCGAAGCCATCCTGGCCCGGCCGGGCGGAGCGGTCACCCGGCTCCTGAAGACCCTGGCCCGTCGGCGGATCGCCATGGCGGTCGCGCTGACGCTCGCGGCGGTGATTGCCTCGGCCGCGGCGTGGACCCTGAGAACGCAGCGGGCCGTCGCCGACTACCAGGCGGCCTATGACCGGGGCGATCGGTCCTGGAACAACGCCGTCCGGATGGTGAGGGCGGAGGACTTCGACAAGGCGCTCGTCCACGATCAGGTGCAGAAGGCGATCGCGGGGTTCCAGGAGGCTTCCCGATCGTTCCCCGAGCGCGTCGAGCCCTGGCTGAAGATCGCGCGTTGCCGGCTGCTGTCCGGCCGGGGAGACCTGGCGGAGGCGGCCTGGGCCGAAGCCCTGGCTCGGGATCCGCAGTCCTTCGCGGCCCGGTACGAGCGGGGGAAGTACTACCTGGGAACCTACGCCTCGCTCCGCGGGGCGCCGGAGATGCAGCTGAGCGACGGCCGGCTCCGCCTGGGGCGGCTGCCGGCCGAAGCTCCGGAAGCGTCGACGTGGCGCGTCAAGGGCGCGGCCGAGCTCCGGCAGGCCCGGCAGGCGCGCTCGATCGAGCCGGCGGAACTCGGCTACCTGGAGGGGCTCCTGGCGTATGGCGAAGGGAACTACGCCGCGTCGCAGAAGGCGTTCACGCCCTACGCGGACGCGAATCCCTGGGACGCGCAGGCGCTCGGGCTCATCGCGAGCTCCTTCTACCTGTCCAAGGACTTTGAGCAGGCGATCCGCTACTACTCGTCGTCGCTTCGGTTGGAGCCGCGGGCGGCCTGGAGCCGGGCGAGAGGGGACGCGCGCTGCTGCTTGGGAAAGCCGGGCGACGCCCTCGCGGACTACGAAGCCGCCCTTCGGATCGACGCCGGCGACGTCGACGTTCTCTGCAACCGCGCGATCGCCCTTCAGGCGCTCGGGCGGCTGGACGAGGCGGAGCGGGACGCCGCCCGGGCGATCGAGCTCCGGGCGACATTCGCCCGCGCGTACAACATCCGCGGCCTGATCCGGACGATCCGGAGGAACCTGGACGGGGCCATCCAGGACTTTCAGGACGCCGCGTTCCACGACGTCACCTATTCGGAGGCCTACAACAACCTGGCCAACGTCCAGTCGATGCTGGACGATCTCGACCAGGCGATCCGGAACTACGACATCGCGTTGACGTTCGATCCCGACTATGCCGTGGCGTTGTACAACCGCGGCCTGGCGTTCTCGAGGAAGGGACTTCGCGAGAAGGCGGCGGAGGATTTTCGCGCGTCCCTGAAACGCGAGCCCCAGATTCCGGAGCCGAGGCTTCAGCTCGCCCAGGTTCTGTACGAGCTCGGAGCGCGGGAGGACGCGATCGGGGAGCTCCGGAAGCTGCTCGAAACGGCCCCCGAACGCTGGCCTCGGAGGGAAGCGGCGGAGCAGCTGCTTCGACGCTGGACCGGAAAGTGACGACGGCTATTTCGGCTTGATCGGCGCGGGAAGTTCCGACAGGAAGAAGTCGTCCACCCAGAAGGACCCTTCGTAGCGTTCGGTGAGCACGTTCGCTTCAACCGCCACGTTGAAGGACTTGTCCTTGGCGGTGATTCTGCCCGTCACCATCCTCCAGGACTTCTCCGTGGGGAATTTCCAAGCTTCCGCCAGGTCGGAGTTGTAGATGAAGATCCTGGGAACCACCTGCCCTTCGCGGATATCGTTCCGGACGAAGGCGCGGAACAGGTAGGTCTTGCCCGGCTCCGTCGGAACTCCCTGCGTCACGAATCGAAGGAAATCCGGCTTGGCGCTCTGGAGCTTGGTGCTGACGTCGAAGCGGGCGCAGGCTTTCCCGGAGTGAGGGGACGCGCTGTCCAGCTCCCCGTGCTTCTTTCCGATCGAGGAGAAGAGGGTCGCGTCCCAATCCTTGAACCCCTCTTCGAATCCAGGGTTCTTGAGGAGGTTGGAGCCCGCCTCGAAGCGGTTGAGTTCCTCGAAGCCCTTCGCGGGGTCGGAGGCCTTGGGAGGCGTCGGCTTCTTGCCGGGCTCCACGACCGTTTCCTTGCCCGCCGGCACTGCGACCGACCCCAGCGAATTCGTGAAGGTCACCTCCCCCGTTTCAGGCCGGACCACGACCCGGTTGTCCTTGTCGACCTCGACCAGGAAACGGGACCCGGTAGCGGCGATCTGACCCTGGGGGGTTTCGACGGTGACCCCTTCGTCGAAGCTCTGCACCACGACTTTGCCTTCGAAAATCCTGAAGGTCAGCTTGCCCGCCCGCCGCTCGATCCCGAGTCCGCGTTCGCCGGCGGAGCGGACTCCTTTGAGCGCGACGATCGTGCCCGCCTCGGTGCTGAAGGCCGCGTAGTCTCCATCCCGGGTGGACAGGCGATCCGCCGGGCCGACCCGGGTCTCCTTGGAAACAGGGCCGGTCTTGCTCTCGCTCGCGCGCCAGATCAGGAGTTCCCCCTTGACCGGGCGCACGATCGGCAGGGATTCCGTCGTGGTGGACGGGTCCTGGGCGGAGCACCAGGGCGCCATCAGGAGGGCCAGGACGGGGGCCAGTCGACGCATCGCGCACTCAATTATACGCCTGTCGCAATTCTTTTTCCTAAACGGTCCGTTCGGCCCGCGCCAAAGGAGGGGGTTCTAACGGAGGGTTTCCCATGGCCGGACGCCGACTGCTCCTGGGCGCTCTGTTCCTCGCAACCGCCGCCTTGCCGGTGCCGGGATTCGTCTCGGAAGCGCCGCTCTTCCAGTTCGTGCAGATCAGCGACTCCCACATCGGGCTCGATCCCAACAAGGAAGCAACCCTGAACCAGATCGTCGACAACATCAATGCGATGCCCTCGCTGCCGGCCTTCGTCATCGTCACGGGCGACCTCACCGAGAACGGTCTTGCCTCGGAGTACACGACGTTCAAGAACATCATCGCGCGGCTCAACCCGGCCGTTGCCCGCCACTACGTGCCGGGAAACCATGAGACGATGTCCGGCACCTGGGCCAACTACCAGGCGCAGATCGGACCCCTCACCGAGTCCTTCACCTATGCGAACTGCCGCTTCATCCTGACGAACGGGAGCAGGGACGATGCCCCGAACTACCACGAGAACGGGTTCATCGACCCCACCCAGCTGGCGTGGATCCAGACCCAGCTTCAGGGCGCCGGCTCCATGACGCACGTCGTCCTGGCCGACCACTATCCCCTGGGCACGCAGTGGGGGCTCTATTCCATCATCGATCCCGCAATGACGACCCTCCAGGGATGGATGAAGGACTACAAGGTCACGGCGTGGCTGAACGGGCACCGTCACTTCGACGCGTTCTACGCCGACACGGCCCACCAGACGTCTCATATTGCCTGCGGCATCACGACGGGCTACTTCGGCTTCGCGGGCCCGGGGTACCGGCTGAATTCCGTGTACTCGGACCGGATCGTGAGCAAGCGGGTGAAGCTCTACGCCGGGACCGATCCCAACTTTGTCGAGCCCGCGGCGGATTACGTCTGCCCGAATCCGCGCTCGGTCGTGACCCCTCCGGCGCCGACGCTGCCGCGTCCGGACCACGTCGTGCTGGTGATCGAGGAGAACAAGTCGTACAGCGAAATCATCGGGAACCCCTCGGCTCCCTACATCAATTCGCTGGCCGCCCAGGGGGCGTCCTTTACGCAGTCCTACGCCGTCACCCACCCCAGCCAGCCCAACTACCTGGCGTTGTTCTCGGGATCGACCCAGGGCGTGACCGACGATGTCGTCCCCCCCGCCGGATCCCAGTACACCACGCCGAATCTCGGGGCGGAGCTCCTGGCGAAGGGCTTCACGTTCGGAGGCTATTCGGAGACGATGCCCTCCGTCGGGTACACCGGGGGATCTGCGGGGACCGCGAGCAGCGGCACGTATCAGCGGAAGCACAACCCGTGGGTGAACTGGCAGGGCGCGGGAGCGAACCAGCTCTCGCCTTCGGTCAACATGCCCTACGCCGGGTATTTTCCGAGCGACTTCACCCAGCTTCCCACGGTCTCCATCGTCATCCCCAATCAGCTCAACGACATGCACGACGGCAGCGTCGCTCAGGGCGATGCCTGGCTGCAGGCCAATTTCGACGGCTACGTCCAGTGGGCCAAGACGCACAACAGCCTCTTCATCCTGACCTTTGATGAGGACGACTTCACTCCCGCCAATCAGATCACCACGATCTTCGTCGGCCCGATGGTCAAGCCCGGGCAGTACGGCGACGTCATCAACCACTACACCCTCCTCCGGACGCTGGAGGACTTCTACGGCCTGTCGCATGCCGGGGCGGCCGCGAGCGCGACCCCCATCTCGGGCAGCTGGCAGGCCGTGCCGCCGACGCCTACCCCGGGCCCGTCGAAATCCGGGGGAGGCGGGTCCGGCGGGGGAGGCTGCGGGCTCCTGGGCCTGGAGGCCCTCCTGCTGGGGGCCCTCCGGGGGATCCGCCGCCGGGCCCGGAATTTTTGAAAATTCGGAGGA